>OLFV01002967.1_pt1 | contig 11479 bp, 9 predicted proteins | sample 1605551 | NCBI WGS metagenome assembly OLFV01 (sample SAMEA3888922, study PRJEB22519) | human gut metagenome | biome: human gut; feature: human-associated habitat; material: faeces | place: Denmark | collected 2011
CTAGTGAGTGTGTTTCCTGATTATGGTTGTTCAAATTCAACTTGCAATTTACCTATAATTCCCCTTATTGGCACGGAGGTGTTTCTATGGATTCTTTAGGTTATTTTGGCAAGTGGTTCCCGACAGAACACAAGAAGTATACCGCTATCATCGCCATGATGTATCTTGGCGTGGTAACGACGGTACTGGGTGTGTTGTTTGAATTGGCTCTTCGGGGACTGGAAATGATCGGCCTCTTCGGCGGCCCTGTTGGGATACGGCGGACGATCGATGTCCTGACTTTTTTCAGCGGTCTCAATACACTGGCTTCGCTGGCCCTTTTTGTCATCATGATTTATCTGCTCTATAAGACGCGGGCTTTAGTCTACCTGCTCAAGATGGCCCTGGGCTATTTCGTCGTAGACCTTTTATTGATTTTGATTGCCGACCTTTTCAGTGGGACTGTCGCTGCCATTCTCTGTATTCTGGGTATCATCGCTACTATTTATGTGAATCGCAGACGTTGGCATTATATCAGCAAATACCGCCGCTATATTTACTACGTCGTCCTCAGCTGGCTCATCAGTGCCCTTTGTACGGCGGCTGTCGTCGGCCACATCGTCTATAGTATGACCCAGCTCATGTTTGGCATGACCCGTGGTGGTTATGGGACTTTCATCGGCTATGCCGTCCTCCTGGTCCTGGTCTGGATGATCCCTGTTTTCTGCCAGCATTATATCTATCGCCGGGAAGAACGGCTGGGAACTTCCTTTTACCAAGCCTTCCGTCTCATGAATACCGTTCCTTGGACGGCCGTCTTCTTTATCTTCGGGATTTCGTCGCTGGCTTCTATCGGAACGATTAGTGGTGAAAACATGTTTACATCATTTGACTTTGACGATACAGGTGATAACCAAGCCAATTTTGAAGATAGAAAAAATGGAATGTCAACGCGGAAAGTAAACGAAGTAAATAAAAAGACCTGCCCGTACTGCGGCCATCCTGTCGAAGGCGGTGCCATTTTTTGCAGTCACTGCGGCAAACCCGTCTATACGTGCCCGCAATGCCATCACGTCGTCGACCCGACGGCCAAGTTCTGCCCTTCTTGCGGAACCAGACTGCAGACTCCCGATGCCTCAGCAGGCCTTTTGCCGGACCCTTTTAGCAAGGAAACGGAACCGGCAGCAGCGCCGTCATCTGAGGTTCCCCGCCATGACATTCAGCAGAATATGCCTCCTCAACGGCCTTTGAAGGAACAATTACGGGAACATGGCAAAGTCCTCATCGCCTTAGGTGTCGTCCTGGTCCTGGCCGTAGCGGGCGGTATCTGGTATGCCCATAGTCAGCCTAAAAGCCTTCCTGCCGGCACTGGGACCCATTCGCAGCAAGTTGTCAAAACGGCCGATTCTGAACTCTCTTTAAACGGTGTTTACCTGGGACAAAGCTGGGATGAAGCCAAAGACGGGCTGGGACGGGAACTCAGTACCTCCGACAGTAAGGACGGGGCCGTTCACCATAAGTTCACCGATATGGACGTCGTCGTCAAAGACAACAAAGTCATCATGTTGACGTCGTCGTCGCCGGCAGCCCAGAGCAAGCGGGGAATCCATCAGGGAAGCTCTTTCGATGATGTCGTCAATGCCTATGGCGATGACTATCAGGCCTCGGAATACGGAGCCCAGATCCATTACGAATATACTTTTAAGACCGATGACGGGAAAACGGGAATCCTGCGCTTTGCCGTCAGCAAGAACAGCCAGTCTGTCGAATACATCAGCGTCCGCCTGGCCGATGAACAGACGGATGGCGCCAAACAGGCTTTCCTGGCTTATCATAAGGATATTTCCGGGCATCACCTGCAAGAGGCCTTCCAATTGCTGACACCTGATTTCCAGACTTCCGTCGGCGGTTATGATGGCTACGCACCGGGCTATGCCAATACTTTGTCCAGTGACGTTTCCAATATCCGCCAGATCGCTTCCGGCGGGAACAAGACGACCTTTTCCTTTGCTTTGAAAGCGCGGGACCGTATCCCAGGCAGTGCCAAAGTCAAAGTGCAGTATTTCAATGGCCAGGTCACGATGGTCAAAGATGGAGGTACCTGGAAAATCAGTGATATGAGTGCCAAGAAGACGGGAGAACATGTGGAATAACTGGTATAGTCGTCATAAAGGGAAATTCAAGAAAATGGCCGTCCTGGTCCTCTGCATCGCTGCCGCCCTTTATGGCCTCTGCTTTTACATGAGTTATAAGGCAGCGGACATTTTCAACCAAGTCGTCGCCGGGCGCCAGCTCTTTCCCGGCACGGTAACCGTAGAACGGCTGACGGCGACGCCAGGCGGGACGGTCTCCTTTGAGAACCTGGTGTGGAACGACGAGGACGGCGATACGCTGGTCCAGATCCCAAAAGGCCAGTTCACGGTCAAGTTGAGCGATGTCCTGACCGGCCATATCGGTACACAGACCGTGGAAGACGTGACCTTGGATAATGCCTATATCCATTTGATCTTTAATGATAAAATGGAGTTACAGCATGTCAAGAAAATAAGCGGCCACCAGAGCGGAGATCCGCGGGGTTTCATCAAGGTCACCGGCCCTAAGGCAATCACCCTTTTAACTGCCATGTCGCCCTGCACCAGAGCGTCATCGAAGCCGAAGTGCCAGGTCGTCATTTTACCATCGGCGATGTCGAGTTCTCTTCCCATATCCATACCAAGGGCAAGACGATCCTGGATCTGCGGGCCGGCCACTTTTCCGGTACTCTCGAAGCCAAGTCCCTGCGCATCCGCGGGAGTCTGGATTTCAAACCGGATACGCCACAGTATAACCTGTCTCTGTTGCTGAGCGACTGCAATCCCCGTTCTCTCGGAGCAGGCCTCGACATCGACGACGCGGCGACGGTGTCGGCGGATATCCGCGGCCCCTTGTATGCGCCGGTCATCGACGGGACTTTGAAGATGGACCGCCTGGACATTACGGCTTTGGTCTTTACCGATGTCGTAGGGCAGGTCCACTATGAACAGGGCCTGCTCGATGTGACGGAAGTTACAGCCGGCGTCTTTGGCGGATCCATGAAGGGGCAGGGACAGGTGAACCTGGATGATAAGTCGTATACGGCCGATATGACCGGTTCCCGGCTCAAAGGCGGCATTGCGGCCCACGACCTCTTCCTGCGCTGTGATGTCGACTTGAACCTGCATATGGAAGAAAATAAATCGGCCGGAACGAAAGCCATTTACGGTGATTTCCGTTCCGGTCCGGGCCGCTATCACAACGTACCGTTCCGGGGCATTTCCGGTTCCTTTGCTCAAGATGGCAAGACCTTGAACTTCCGGGACGTCGTCATTTCCATGTTCTTTGGCGACGTATCGACGGATGCCTTTTCCATCGTCAACGGCAAAGTCAAGATAGGGGCCATCAACATCGACTATAAAAACGGCAAGCGGAGCCGCTGGGGAAAGGGCGGCCCGCAGACCATCCGGTGAACATAGATAGAGAAAGGAGTTTTCATCATGGATATTTCACGCTATTTAGCGAAATCAGGCGAAAAAGTCGATTTGGCCCAATGGCCGACGGCATGCGATGTGGATATCGACAAGAAAAAAGTCAAAGAAGAATTGCTGGACCAGACGATTACGGAAATGCAGGATTTACAGGAAAAACTCTTTGCCGATAACCATTACGGCTTGGTCATCGTCCTGCAGGCCATGGACGCTGCCGGGAAAGACGGGACGGTCAAGCACGTCTTTGCCCGCCTCAATCCGGCTGGCGTCAAGGTGCAGAGCTTCAAGAAGCCGAGTTCGGAAGAATTGGACCACGACTACATGTGGCGCATCAACAAGGCCCTGCCCGGCCGGGGAGAAATCGGCATCTTCAACCGCTCCCATTACGAAGAAGTCGTCGTCGCCCGCATCCACAACCTCATCAAGAGCGACGGCATGCCGGAAGAACTGGTCCGCAAGGATATCTGGGAGAGCCGCTATCGCCAGATACGCGACTGGGAACGGTACTTGTCGGAAAATGGCTTTCCTATGGTCAAGATATTCCTTCATTTGTCGAAAAACGAACAGAAGAAACGCCTGATCGACCGCATCGTGACCAAGCAGAAGAACTGGAAGTTCGACATGTCCGATATTGAAGAACGGAAATACTGGAACCGATATCAGAAAGTCTATGGCGAAGTCCTGACAGCGACGTCGACGAAGTATGCGCCCTGGTATATCGTCCCGGCTGACGACAAGTGGTACACGCGCTATGTCGTTGCCCAGATTGTCCTCAAAGCGCTCAAGGCCATTGATCCGAAGTTCCCGAAATTATCGCCGGAAGTGGAAAAGCAGCTGACCCAGTTCCGTCAGCTCCTGAAAGAAGTCGATATCAAGGATTTGAAAACTATCAAGAATGTCATTGATGAGCAGAAGGTCAAATAAGAAGTGTTCCCGATAGGGCTGAATATGCTATAATTAAAAAAGGTTCAAGGAAACCGATGAAGTTCTGTACAGGTTTTGAGATATATCTCAAGGAGGTACTGCCATGCTCGATGCAAAAGTAAAAGAATTAATTAACAAACAGATTAATCAGGAATTTTATTCGGAATATTTGTATTTAGCTTTTGCCAACTATTTCTATGATAATGGCCTCGACGGCTTTGCCAACTGGTATGATGTCCAGGCTCAGGAAGAACGGGACCACGCCATGCTCATGCGGACCTATCTGCACAACAACGGTGAACGCGTTACCTTCTCGGCCATTGCCGAACCGCAGAACGACTTTGGCAGCATCAAAGCTGTCCTGAAAGCCGGCCTGGCCCATGAACAGTATGTCACATCCCTGATCAACAAGATCTATCAGGCCGCCGATAAAGTCCACGACTACCGGACCATGCAATGCTTCGACTGGTTCGTCAAGGAACAGGGTGAAGAAGAAAAGAATGCCGACGATTTGATCAAGAAATACAAGATGTTCGGCAGCGATGCCAAAGGCCTGTATTCTCTGAACCAGGAATTGCTGGCCCGTACCTATGTTGCTCCGACATTAGTCCTGTAAGTTTTACGATAATTCCATAAGCGCAATCAGGTGCGTAAGCTCAATAGAGAAGTCCGGTGCAAAACCGGCGCGGTCCCGCCGCTGTAAGGAGGAGCCAGGCTGCAAAGATGTCACTGTACGTTAGCGTATGGGAAGGCGCAGCCAGGACGATGAATCCGAGCCAGAAGAACTGCCTGATCCAGAATCACCGGTTGACCTGCGAGCGATGGGGATGGCGATTTTCATAGTTAGTGACTGTGATCGACTAAGTATGCAAAGGACTGTCGCATAAGGGTTTTACCCTCGTGTGGCAGTCCCTTTTTTTATGTTTTTTATAAAAGGAGAGATGGTTATGTTCCACAAAAAAATGAAAACAGCGTTACTCTTGTCCTTAGCCCTGACTTCGTTCGGTGCTTTTTCGGCCCCTTCGTTTGCTGCCGGCTATACGCTGAACCCCGAAGTCAAAGACGCCACGCCGGCTTTGAAGCAGGCCGCAGAAATCGGCGTCCGTACCTATAATAACCCGGCCATGCAGAACGAAGCCAATAAAGATGCCATCCTGGTGTTGAGTTTCGGTACGACTTATAAAAACAGCCGCCAGAAGACCATTGACCGGACTGTCGACGCCATCAAGGCGGCCCATCCGGACCAGAAAGTTGTCGTCGCCTTTACGTCACATATCATCGTCGACCGCATCAAGGCCAAAGAAGGCCTGACCGTACCGACGCCGGAACAGGCTATGGCTCAGTTGAAAAAAGAAGGCTATACGCGCGTGGCCATTACGTCCCTCGACGTCATCCCCGGCATGGAATACGCTTATGACTCGGCTATTTTCGACCTCTATAAAAAGGATTTCAAAAAAATGACCCTCGGCACGCCGTTGATGTATTGGATGGGTCAGGAAGACCAGCGCGATGATATCGCTGAATTTGTCAAAGCCTTTTCGACACAGTTCCCGAAAATCGGCAAGAAAGATGCCATCCTGGTCATGGCTCATGGCACGCCTCATCCGGCCAATGCCTACTACTCCGTCGTCCAGAACCGCCTCGATGCCGCTGATCTGGGCAATGTCTTCATCTATTCCGTCGAAGGCTGGCCCCATCTGGATACGGTCATTCCTCAGCTGAAAGCCAAGGGCATTGAGAACGTCATCCTCATGCCTATGATGATGGTCGCCGGCGACCATGCCAATAACGATATGGCCGGCGCTGATGACGATTCCCATAAGAGCATCCTGGAAAAAGAAGGATTCAAAGTGACAACCTATATCCATGGCTTGGGAGAAAATGAAGCGGTCCGCCAGATGTTCGTCGAACGGGCAGATGAAGCCTGGCAGGCCCTGGAAGCCCAGTAATTTGACTTCTTGGAATTTTTTCCTACCAATTTAGTCCATTCCTTTCGTCTATCATTCCACTTGCTTCCTCTGTATACTGAAGTCACGAAATGAACATAACAAACGTGAAGAAATAGGAGATGGAAGACATGAAGCAAGTGAAAATAATTACAGCGCAAGAAGCAGCACAGCTCGTCAAAGACGGTGACGTCGTTACGACTAACGGGTTCGTCGGTTCCGGCCAGCCGGAAGCCTTGACCAGTGCCCTGGAAGAACGCTTCCTCAACACGGGTTCGCCGAAAGATTTGACCCTCATCTATGCCGCTTCCCAAGGGAATACGGACGGCCGCGGCGGCGACCACTTCGCTCACGAAGGGATGCTGAAAAAAGCCATCCTCGGCCATTGGAACGCTGTTACTTCTTTACAGAAATTAGTCAATGAAAATAAAATCCAGGCTTATAACCTGCCGCAGGGCACGTTGTCCCAGTACTTCCGCGACGTCGCAGCTCATCGCTTAGGCACGATTACCCACGTCGGCCTCGATACCTTTGCCGACCCCCGCATCAGCGGCGGCCGCCTCAATGACGTCACCAAAGAAGATTTTGTCAAAGTCATCAATATCGAAGGCCATGACCAGCTCTTCTATCCGCGCATGGATATGAATATCGGCTTCATCCGCGGGACTTATGCCGATGAATGGGGCAACGTCGTCATGAGCAAGGAAGTATCGCCTTTCGATGCTACACCGCTGGCACAGGCCGTCCATAACAGCGGCGGTATCGTCGTCGTCCAGGTCGAAAAAATCGTCAAAGGCGGCACGCTCGACCCGAAACTGGTCAAAGTACCGGGCATCTATGTCGACTATATCGTCCAGGTCGATGATGAAACGAAACGGCAGCAGTCCTTTGATTGCGAATACGATCCGTCCCTGACCGGGGAAACGACGATTCCTGTCAAAGCCCTCGATCCGGCTCCGCTCAATGCCAAGAAAGTCATTGCCCGCCGGGCAGCTCTCCTGCTCCTCAACATGAGCAATGAAGCCGTCATCAACCTGGGTATCGGTATTCCGGAACTCGTTTCGTCGGTTGCTAACGAAGAAGGCATCGGCGACAGCCTGACCATGACTGTCGAAGCCGGGGCTATCGGCGGCGTTCCCCTCGGCGGCGTCCGCTTCGGTGCTTCTGTCAATGCCGAAGCTTATATGGACCAGGCTACCCAGTTCGACTTCTACGATGGCGGCGGTCTGGACCTGACCTGCCTGGGCCTGGCTGAATGTGACAAAGACGGCAACATCAACGTATCCAAATTCGGTACGCGTATCGCTGGCTGCGGCGGCTTCGTCAACATCACCCAGAATACGAAGAACGTCGTCTTCTGCGGCACCTTCACGACAGGGAAACTCCGCGAAGAAATCAAAGATGGCGAACTGCACATCACGCAGGAAGGGAAAGTCAAGAAATTCGTCCCCGAAGTCGGCCACATTACCTTCAGTGGCAACTATGCCCGGAAACATAAACAGCATGTCCTGTACATTACGGAACGTGCCGTATTCGAAATGAAGGAAGACGGCGTCCATCTGACAGAAATCGCACCGGGCGTCGACCTCCAGAAAGATGTCCTCGACCAGATGGGCTTCAAACCGATCATCGACGACGTCAAACTCATGCCGGCCTTCCTCTTCGAAGATAAACCCATGGGCCTGAAAAAAATGAAAGAAGAAATGAATAAATAATAGTTTGTAGCACAGAGTTTGTAGTTTGAAGAAAGGCTCCCCTGATAGGGGAGCTGGCCGCCGAAGGCGGTCTGAGAGGTTTTGACACAGCCGCGGACTATGTCATGAGTTGCGGACTGTAAAAAAAGAGGCTGTCGCATTAAGACAGCCTCTTTTTAAGTATTAAGTTTGTAGTTTATAGTTTTTAGTGAATGGTTTTAAATTTAAAACCCTCTTCTACAAACTACAAACTCCCAACTACAAACTATAAAGCAAAAGGGACTACGCATGATGGCAGAAACCTTCGTGCGATAGCCCCTACTTTTTTTTACTTCGACAAGGACAAGGTCCGTTCGATGAGGGGTTTATAGGTTTCGTATTTTTTCTTGAGTGCCTCTAAATCGTACTGGCGGTACGACGGCTGGTTCTTCATGCTCTGGAAAGCGTTGAGCAGGATGGAGTGGAGACGGTTGCTGCTGATGACGTAGAAGGAATCGGCGTCATTGTGGATATTCCGCTTGTTCTTTTTCAAGAAGCCCGTCTTGTAGTTCGAGTAGAACGATAAGTCCTTGCCCGTGTACATGTCATCGCTGACCGTCGGCAGGAGGACGCCCGTTGTTAAATGGGGATTCTTTTCCAGGCCCTCAAAGATACTTTTTATATGATCTTTCCGTTCTTCTGCGGTCAAGCTGTATTCGATATCGGTCAGGTAGATATAGCCCGATTCGACGTAGCGCAGGAGCGACGTCGTCGGCATGATGAAGGTGATTTCCGAGGCGTTGAGGATTTCTTCCCACGTGACGCAGAGGCGCTGGATGGAGAAGGCCTGTTCGGGCGAGACCCTTTCGCTGATGTGGTCGAAGACTTCGTGGGGCAGGAGAAATTCGAAGCCGATGGTCAAGTAGAAGAAGAATTTCGTCGTTGCATAGAAGACCGTGCGGTAGCCTAATTCATCCATCCCCAGAGAGCTGACCGTCGACATGAGGGGCTTCTTTTCGGCGCCGTTGAAGCTGAATTTTTCATAAATGTCGCCGATCAAGGATTCATCGAAGATATAGGTGCACATCTTGAAGCGGGGCTGCGTGTCCAAAGCGTACTGGACGACGAACGAGTCCTTGAGGATGATGAGGTTGGCATTGGACGTATCCTGGATATCGTAAAAGACGAAATCGATGTCCAGGAAGCTGTCGAGGATGCGGTACACCGTGAGTAAGTCATCGAAGTTTTCTTCAATCTTATCCAGGTCCAGGCCGACGCGGATGGTCAGCTTGTGCTGCAATTTCAGTCCATCGAAATACTTCCAGAATCCCGTTTTATACAAGGTGCAGAATTCACCGAGGACCAGGAGTTCCCCGTCTGATTCCAGACTTTGGATGCTCTTTTGCAGTAAGTCCGACAAGAAAGCCGACGTATCGTGATGGCCGGTAATGACTTGAATGGACGGCCGGTTTTCTTTCCCCTTGGGGGAGCGGCTCTGATTGAGCGTCGTCCGGTAAGCTGCGCAGAGATACTGGCCGATTTCAAAACCTAAGTCTTCCGTATTTTCCGAAATGGGGAAGGCCTTGAAGAATTTGGCTTCTTTCTTCTGCTTGGCAATCAGTTCGGCAAAGTACTGACCCATTTCTTCGTTGATCCGTTCGACATAACGGGAAGACGGTAATTTCGTGCCATTGCTCCATTTATTGACATACGAGACGTCATAGCCGACGACGTCGGCCAGGGAGATGAACTTGGCCTGAGTGAAGGTAATGAGCCGTTTTAACGTCGATGCATATCCATCTGAAATCACGTTGGAACCTCCTTATAAATAAGTTCATGCTATTATCTAAAACGTACAGTTCGTAAAACAGTTCGTAAAACACGTGAAATACGCTCATGTGACGTATAGATTTAATTCACTAAAGCATGTACATTTTATCACATGCCTTGGTGAACCACAACGGATTTGGACAAAAAAATTCACAAGGACTTAATTCTATGCAAAAAAGGTCAAGCCTTTCCTGTTTTGTTCCAAGCCGGTCATTTGTATACTATAGTCACAAGGTTGGTTCAAGGCAAGGCCAATCCATTAAGAAATAGTTAGTAAATCTAAGTAACTATATTAGGAGGTTTGTTATTATGGCTTACAACAACATTAAATTCGCCAACGAAGATGGTATCGGTATTTTAACGATCAGCCGCCCGAAGGCTCTCAACGCATTGAATACGGAAACGGTTACGGAACTGAATGATTGCGTTGGTAAAATCGAAGCTGACGAATCGGTCAAAGTTGTTATCATCACTGGTGAAGGTGCTAAATCCTTCGTAGCTGGCGCTGACATCGTCGAAATGTCCACCAAGAACCCTGTCGAAGGCCGTAAATTCGGTAAAATTTCCCAGGATACCTTCACTCGCATTGAAAACCTGCCCCAGCCGGTCATCGCTGCTGTCAACGGCTACGCTCTCGGTGGCGGCTGCGAACTCGCTTGCGCTTGCGACTTCCGTTATGCTGCTGAAAACGCTAAATTCGGTCAGCCTGAAGTTGGTCTCGGCATTACACCGGGCTTCGGTGGTACACAGCGTCTCCCCCGTGTCGTAGGCCGCGGCTATGGTAAAGAAATGATCTTCCGCGCTAACATGATCGACGCTCAGGAAGCTCATCGCATCGGCTTGGTCAACAAAGTCGTTCCCCAGGAAGAATTGATGGATACCTGCAAAAAGGTAGCTAAAGAAATCATGGGCAACGCTCCTATCGCTGTACAGCTCGCTAAGACCGCTATCAACCGTGGTATCAACTGCGACGTTGTCACCGGTATCGCTTACGAAGACGAAGTATTCGCTCTCTGCTTCTCCACGGAAGACCAGAAGGAAGGCATGGACGCATTCGTCAACAAACGCGCTAAACACTTCCAGGGCAAATAATAGCGTAAGTGCTTGATTGTTAGAAAAAGGGGCTTCGCATGGCAGCCAAAGCTTCGTGCGACAGTCCCTTTCCTATAAACCTTTAGTATGGAATAAGAATTATTTTTAGGAGGAATATTTATTATGGATTTCAAACTCAGCGAAATGCAGCAGGATATTGCTAAATTGGCGAAAGACTTTGCTGAAAAAGAATTGGCACCGACTGTCAAAGAACGTGACGAAAAAGAAGTCTTTGACCGCGCTATTCTCGATAAAATGGGTACTCTCGGCCTTCTCGGCATCCCCTGGGAAGAAGAAAACGGCGGCGTAGGTGCTGACTTCCTCAGCCTGGCTGTTGCCTGCGAAGAAGTCGCTAAAGTCGACCCGTCCATCGCTCTCAGCTTTGAAGTACACACCATGCTCTGCTCCTGGCCGATCTGGAAATTCGGCACGGCTGAACAGAAAGCCAAATATTTGAAACCCTTGGCAGAAGGCACGAAACTCGGCGCTTTCGGCCTCACGGAACCGAACGCTGGTACCGACGCTTTGAACG
>OLFV01002969.1_pt1 | contig 11475 bp, 13 predicted proteins | sample 1605551 | NCBI WGS metagenome assembly OLFV01 (sample SAMEA3888922, study PRJEB22519) | human gut metagenome | biome: human gut; feature: human-associated habitat; material: faeces | place: Denmark | collected 2011
AACTTGAGGTTCTTGACCTGCCACTGGCCGTTCACGAATACGCCGCACCCTTCCGCAAGTTGCTTCTTGTCCATAAAATATAATCTTTTTTCAAGGAAAACTTGCATAGTGTATTATTTTCCTTATCTTTGTGTATTAAAATAATGCTTTTGAGAAAACATTAACCATATAAGTACCAAATGTAGTAAAATAAAATCACAATACACGCGGTTACAAATTAAAATTCCCGAGAGTATTATTCGGATACATCCTACCTATGTGACGCAGCTCACGCAACTACCAAGAGCCGGACCATGTGGAGTCCGGCGGCAGCAAGACAACGCCGGCAAGGCACAAAACGGAAAGATATGAACGACAGAGGAACATACGACGGTGTTCCGACCCGTCTGAAGGTTGCTGACGTCCTTGTCAACTACGGCAAGGACGTCAGCTTCACGCGCAGCGGTCTCATCAAGTCCCCGTTCAGGGACGAGAGGACCCCGTCCTTCCATATACTTGCCGGAGGATACGGCTGGGTGGATTTCGGGGACGGGACAAAGGGAGGCGTGATAGACCTCGTCATGAGGCTGGAGCACTGCGACAGGACCTTTGCCGTCAGACGCCTTGCCGAGATGAGGAACGGAGGACGTCTCTTCGTGCCGTCAGGACAGCAGGCCTCGCGGCTTGCCTGTCTCCGGGCACCTGCATTGAAAGTGGTGTCATTCTCATACGTGTCAGACTGCACCCTCCTCAGGTATGCCTCCGGACGCGGGATATCAGAGGACGTGCTGCGCATGTACTGCCGTGAGGTAGCGGTACGGAAAGGCCGTTCAGGCTCCGTGCAGTCTTACATAGGGTTTCCGAACAACGGAGACGGACATGTGCTTAGAAGTGCGGTATCCGGACCCGGAGGAAAGCGGTGCACCAATTCAGCGCCGACTTATCTTGCTCCCGACGGCATGATCACGGCCGGCCCGGCCGATTGCGCCGTAGCCGTGTTCGAAGGGTTTTTCGACTTCCTCTCGTTCATCGAGAGGAGACGCACCGCGCACGGAACCATGCCCGGCTGCGACATCTGCGTCATGAACAGCGTGGCCAACATGAAGAGGTCCCTGGACTTCATCCTGGGGCACAGGAGGATCGACCTGTTCCTGGACAACGACAAGGCGGGAAGGGACACCTCCGAGGCGATAGTCAAGGCCGCGCCGGGCATAGACGTCATGGACCACAGCGGAGAGTATGTCGGTTACGGCGATCTCAACGAGTCCCACATGAAGGAACCCATGGAATGAACTTCATCTTTAATTTTTACAGATATGGAACAGACACAAGAGAACAAGACAGCGGGAAAGAAAGAGATTTCCTACCCGAAGTTCATTCAGGAGAGGCTCGACCGCATTCCGTGGGAAGAGCTTGAGGCATCCTACGGCATCAGGAAGGACTACATCCTCGGCAACGAGCAGGTGGCCAGGCAGCTGGCATCCGGCCAGGTGACGGACTATGTCAGATGCTACGCCAAGGTCGGCAACCTCACGGTCATCGGGCCGATGGCGCTGCAGGCCAACTTCAGGAACGACAGGGTCGAAGTGAAGCACTTCACGGTCAACCCGAACCCCGACCTCAGCGTCTACGGCGACGCCCTCCGCAGCGACAAGGTCGCGGAGAGGCTCATGGACACGTACGAATACACCGTCAAGGACGACGAGGGGAAGGCTGTCCGCAAGGAGACCAGGCACTCGTTCGCCAACGGCGGCAGTCCGATCACCATCACACGTCAGAACCCAGACGGAAGCGAATCGAAGACCAGATGCCTCGTGTCGTTCGACGGGTTCGTGAGGAACAGGGACGGAGAAATCATCCGCGGCACGCAGAAGCTTTTCCTCACGCCGTGCGCCGAGGTGCAGACCTATCTCGAGAAGGTAGCCCCGACGATGTACGGCCACGAGTTCACGCCGGAGCAGCGCGAGGCTCTTTCCGAGGGGAAGGACCTCTACATCGAGGACTTCAGGACGAAGGACGGGAAGACCTTCGACGCGGTCGTGCAGTACAACGCCGTACTGAGGCAGGTCGTCAAGGTGGACACCCCGTTCTGGAGGGAGACCGTGCGCAAACGCAACGAGGCTTCTAGGACCGCAGCTCCGGAGAAGAGACAGGAGACCGAGCAGAAGAAGGCTCCCGCAAGGAAGGAGGAAGCGCAGGAGACGGCTCCGAAACGGGCACGGAGAGTATAGGGATTCATTCACCGGGAGCGTCAGACAGGCGCTCCCTTGTAATATTCAAACCATGACAGCAATAGAGACACTAGCGAGGATGTATGCCGACCAGTTCATCGACAGGTTTGCATCAATCGAGGGACACTGGACGGAACCTCTAGTGGATCCGTGCCGCCACCCTCACCAGAACATATCCGGCAACGCGTACAGGGGCTGCAACCGCAGCTTCCTGCCTGTCATCTCCACCTTCCGCGGATACCGGCTGCCGCTGTGGATGACAGTGGCACAGATGCACGACATGTCCGTCTGGCCGAAGAAGGGGACGTCCGGAGTGCCCGTGTCCTTCACGGACATCTACATAAGGGACAGGACAGACGGGACAAAAAGCCGTGTCACCGTGGAGCAGTATGACAGGATGGGCACCGAAGAGAGGACCGAGAAGAACCTACAGAAAATCTTCCGTACTAAATGGTACAAGGTCTTCAACATCAGCCAGACCACATTCAGGGAGACCTACCCGGAAACGATGGCCGAGATAGAGCGCCTTTTCGGCGCGGACGACGGACGGAGCATCAGCTCCGAGCCTCTCGACAGGATGGTTTCCGAAGACGGCTGGCTGTGTCCGGTCCGTATTGACGAGGGCTGCACCGCCACGGCGTACGACCGCGACAATGACGTCATAACCATGCCTCCAAAGTTCAGGTTCAATGATGACAGGGCGTTTTACAGTTCGCTGCTTAGGGAGATGGCACGCTCGACGGGAAGCGAGATGCGTCTTGACAGAGGAATCTGGTCGGACCTCAAGGGAGACCTTGCTATGGAGGCGCTGGTCAGCGAGCTGTCTGCGGCCTCGATGGGCGCCCTGCTCGGACTGGGCGTGACGATGGACGCGGGCTCGGAGCGTTTCCTGAAGTCATGGGTGGAATCCATAGACTCCTCGCCGCAGATCATCTACGATGCGGTAAGGGAGTCAGCAAGGGCGACAGACTGTCTCGGAAAAGTCCTAGGACTTGACATGGTCAAGGGTGTTGACATCACTCAAATCATGGCTCGTCAAGATGCTGAGAAGGCCGAGAAGTCCAGACGGAGGCAGGAGTCAAGAATAGCAAGGTCCCTTTCGGAGGGCACCGTAAAGATAAGTGGCCGAAGCAATGGAGGAAGAAGGATATGATAGGAATAATCGCCGGAGAGATAATAGGCTCTCCATACGGGAAGGAGAATATCCCCGACATAAACAGGATATTCTTTCCTCTCTTTGAGGACAATAGGGTGATTGATCCAAAGACATACCGAGAGCGTAACTATAAGGCGGCTCCTGGCAGGATAACTGATGCCGTACTGAAGCTTAGCGATAATGTCGAGTCTTTTACCGTCTCTAAGCAGGACAAGGGCGAAGCGATGTGCCAGGCAATAGTTATAGGGAGGACTGATGCGAGATTCAAAATGCCGTTTGAGAAGCATGAAGAGTCCGTGGCATCATTTCTACGATTCTTTCCCGAGTCGATGCACAATGACATTGCCGATGCCGCGGACGCGGCTTACCGGCTTGAGAGGAAACTGGGCGACACCCTCTTCGGGCAGATGGGACAGATGAACCCTCCCAGGCCGGAGGTTGTGTCCGCTATGCTCAAGGGACAGCTCGTGCCGGACCATGACGGGACATACACCAAGGGCGACGGCAAGGCGGACGACGGCATTGCCCTTCAGGGGGCGATATGTGCCGTTGGACAGTCCCGGTCCTGGGAGGAGGCAGTCAGGAGGGCTACAGCACTGGGAGGCAACAGCCCCCTTGTCGCGGCCCTAGCCGGAGGACTCGCCGAGATAGCCTTCGGTATGCCGGAGGAAATGGAGCTCCGGGCGAAGGAGTACCTGAGCCGCGAGCAGCTGGCGCTCCTTCAGCGCGGAGAGAACAACGTCAGCGAGTCGAGGGTCAATGCGAGAGCGGACGCCCCGAAGGTGACGGAATCCGAAACCCGCATATCCGTGTTCTCGCTTCCGGGGCGCACGAAGGTGTACGCCATACCTGAAGGACGGCCGGACATCGAGAAATCCATCAGGAAGGTGAATCCGGACAGCGTGTTCGTGAGCCGGGACGGGATGGACAGGATCGTCGAGAGGGTCAGCACGAGGCTGGACGCCGACGGGAAGGCCCTCGGGGGCACTTTCGTCGACTCTCCCCGGCCTGAGCTGAGACTGATGTATTTCCGCCTCAAGGACGGGATGCTCTACTCGCCGTCAACCCTGCCGGAAGGCAAGGGATTCCCTCCGCTCGACACCAGGATGAAGACGAGGACCGAGTTTGCCCGTTTCGTGGAGTCGGCGTCTGCCGTCCGCGACGAACAGGAGCGCAAGGTCGGCCACGACCCGGCTGCCGGGCATCTCCGGTTTGAATCGGCGTGGTATCTTGACATCGAGCGCGATAGGGTATGTCTCTTCAAGGGCGACATGGCCTACGGGGAGTTCGGGTTGGATGACAAGGGACGTATGAGAGTAAACCAGAACGTGGTCGGAGGCCGTTTCGGCGGAGAGTATCTTCAGGCGGCTATGGACAACCAGAGGGTATTTTACAAGAACGACGGCCCGGCGGAGATTCTTGCGAAGCTCGGCGAGAAATGTCTTGACGACGGATTCGTCCCGGATGAGGAACGGTCGTTAAAGTCCAACTACGAGATAATGATAGAAGACCTCTCCAGGATTGACGGCGAGATTCCCAGTGCTAGGCCCGTGTCGGATGAGGAGATGGCAGTAAGGACGGCGGCAACCAAAGTGAGGCGTGACTATGCGTCCTCCTCAGAAGTCAGGACCTTCGACGAGGCCCTGTACGGCTCGATGCACAAGGGCGCGGTCTTCACCATAGGCCACTCCAACCTTCAGATAGAGGAATTCATCGCGAACCTCAGGCGCAACGGAATCACCGTCGTCAGGGACATCCGCAGCTGGCCGCAGTCGAAGGCCTTTCCGCAGTTTTGCAGGGAGGCTTTGAAGGATTCCCTGGAGAAAGTGGGGATAAGGTATGTCTTCAATGGCGACGTGATGGGAGGGCATATCAGACGGACCTCCCTTCCGGACGAGGGAGAAGGAGTGCGCTTCACCATGTCCGAGGGCGGATACGCGCAGCGGACGCGTGAGAATGCCGTGAGGGCGGACCTTACGGTCGCATTCGCGGCAGACTTCACCACGGCAGGAGAGAGGCTGACGGAGAAGGCCGCCAAAGGGAAGATCATACAGATACCCATGGAGAAGGGGGCATGCGATCCGAAGGCCATGGCGTCCGACATACTGTCCTGCATGACGGAGAAGGAACGCTCCGCCCCGCTTGAAATCAACATCGCCGGGAACGGCATGGACACGTTCGCGGCAAGAGGCTTCTCTAGGGAACAGGTGACGTCGGTCATCGTGTCGGTGATAAGGGAACTGGCGGAAACGGGCGGCATTGACATACGTTGCATCCGGAGCGGCGGACAGAGCGGCGCTGATGAGGCCGGCATCATGGCGGCCAAGGCACTCGGCATCCCTGCCGAGGTGCATGCCCCGAAGGGATGGCTGATGCGTACGGAGGACGGGAAGGACGTGTTCAGCGAATACGCATTCAAGGAGAGGTTCGTCACAATGCCGCCGAGAGACCTGTCCTATGAGGAGACGGCGCGGACTGAAGGGTTCAGAAAGGTGTATGACGAGATGGTCACGGACTCGCGTAAGGGAGAAAGGCAGGCCGTCATGTGCGCTGAGACCTCTCCGTCAGACTGCCACAGGTTCGCCTGCGTCGGGTACGCCCTATATCACCCGTCACTTGTCGGGAGGCGGTTCAATCCGGTCGACGTGCAGCATATCAAACGCGACGGCTCCACCATATCCCAGGAGGCGCTTGAACGCAAGTTCTGCAGGGACTTCCGCGTGGAATACACGGAGTCCGAACTGCCTGCGGTGATGAAGAGGATAGAGGAGAACGCATCCAGCATCCGAGACCAGAGGACAAGGCGATAAGGCTGTCCACAAGTCATCAAAATCAGGGCAGGAGGAGATGACATGGGAATATTGGAGATAGCGGTAGCCGCATTGTCGGTGATGGGCGGAACAACTGTCGGCTCTGCCATTACCGGGGCCGTCATGGGAAGCCGCCGTGAGATCGGCGCGTTCCGGGGATTCCTTTGGGGACTATTGCTCCCCGTGGTCGGCATAGGAAGGGTCTGGATAAGCGACAGGATTGTCAGGCATGACAATACCGAACGCACACGGAACAACAATGGTACAAGTCAGATTGCAGCTGAAGCTGCCAGGAAGCGGTATGAAAGGGACAACCCCAAACGCCGGTATGACAGGCCTGTGCAAGTCCGGGGCAATGAAAATGCAGACAGGCAGGATCAGAACAATTCAAGATCAAGAAGAAGATAATCACAATGCAGAACGACATGGACAATTACCTTCGTGACCTGGCAAGGTCCTGCGCGAAGGAGACTTTCGAGAAAGCCAGGGAAAAGGCATCGAGGTCGGACTTCATGGGAATCAATTCCGGGAAGGTGGCCAAGATAGTAGTGAACAACAGGAAAGGTGCGGATGACATGCTCATGAGCCTTGCGGCAAAGGCGGAAAGCGCTGCGAGCCTGTTGGAATTGATTCCGATACACAAGGCGGTATACTGCATTCTTGAGACAGTCGATAGAGCCCATCTCGGTCCTGACGAGTACGGGATGTTCCGTTCGGACAGCATCCAAGGACTGAATCAGGACAACTGCTACCTAGGAAACATATACGGGCTGTCCACACGCCCTCTCCGGAAATGGGAAGAATCTAGATCAATGGATCCGGAAGCATACAGAACCGTCCTGAAGCAATATGGCGGCATTATTTCATCCAATGCAAAGGCGGCGGCGCAGGTGATCCGAAAAGAAACGCAGCAGGATATAAGGCAAAGGCACAGAGGAAGATGATGAAATGTAGCCTATGGGGTAACATTAAGGACCATAGTTCCACGCGTTTTAAAGAGGATTGCGACTACATGGATGATATGATAGTATTATGACAATGACTGTTGCATACCGACGGCTCAAAGACTGGGAACATACATACCAAGCACTTGAAGATGTTATGGTTATGGTTATGCTTGTTCTATTCATTTGGTTTAACGAAAACATTCGATATTCTTACAAGGGTTAAAAGACTTATGTTCTCCATGAAAGACATACCCTAACTGATTTGATACACATCTAGTGTTGCCAATCTTCACATCTATATTGTAGTGAGAATGACCATATATCCAAAAATCAATGTCACTATCCTTGATGTAATCTTCTAATTCTACGGTGAAAGCTCCATTGGCTTGGCTGTCAGCAAACTTTGGACATTGCATCCGGAAAGACGGAACATGATGAGTGACAACTATCTTTCTTCTGGAATTACTGCATGAAACTGCTTTTTTCAAAAAATTCAGACATTTTTCATGTTCACGATTGAAGTCTGCAAACGTAAGAATCTCTCCGTTGAATAAGATACGTCGGAAGTCGCTTATGGCTTGTTCCGTATAGTATGCCTCATTTAGAGGTATCTTTCCCCACAATGTTGTTATGATGAAATCGATGTCTCCTACATTTACAACAGCATTATAATAACTATGAACATTAGGACGTATTTCAAGACAAAAGCCATCGTCAAGTTTGGCAATATCATAGTACTTGTAGAACTCATGGTTGCCCATGCAAACTATCACCTGCTGATAGTTCTCCGAAGCCCAATCCCAGAATGGATGCTCAGAATAGTTCTCGTCTCCCAAGTAGCCGATGTCTCCTGCAAGAACGAGAATATCCCCTGTTACTTGCAAGGGATTCTCCTTCAGGTATCTCCAGTTGTCGGCAAACTCCAGATGGAGGTCTGACGCATATTGTATTTTCATAACTGTTCTGTTATAAATAATTCGTCTAATTGTTCCAATAAAGCCTCGATGAATGATGAATTCTGGTCAAGAGCCTTTGCAAGAGGTTCTGAAAGTTTGTTCCAATCATTTCTTATTGATGTGACAAAATCTCTTATACAAGCAACAATCGATTCGGGAGCGATAATCTCGTTGTCTTCCATGATGACCACGTTTTTCAGTACATCTGACCGGTGTTTCTTGATGTCTTTACTATTGACATGCTTTCCGTTAGCTTTGTCTTGCAAAAGATTGAGGTAAGCACGTGCCTTTAGAGCTATGAGGGCAGCAGAGTCTGCATGACGAAGCCCATTGGTCAGCTTGCTATGCTGGATAGTAAAATGATAGAAATCATCGTCCATGATAATTGCACTTAGACTTGACGTTTCCTCGTCAACGGGAAGAGGCTCAACAATCAGTCCTTTCGGCTCACCAAGAATGTCAGGATGCCTGGAGAGCAGTTCTATCATTTCGGGATAGTCTGGTTTTCCATTAACAAAACGATACAGTTCGTACTTTGGAGTTTCGCCTTCTTCCTGCTTGCGTTTCTCTGGATGATAACCGCCTTCTCGTATAAATTGCCAAAAATGCTCCGCAAAGTCGGCTGTCATCTTCTCCACAACTACAATCATATCAATATCGTGGGTGGCACGTGGACGTACCGTCGTTCCAGTCATAGTGATGTCACAAGCAGTTCCACCGATGATGACATAGTTATCTGAATAGGCTTCAAAGGCCTCACGAAATTTCTCTAATCCTTCCATTCTATTTCATTAATTAAACGTTCAACTTCGCCTTCCACTCGTGGGTCTTCGTCCTCACGCAGAGAAATGGCCAAAGATAATCTGTCAACCCATTCGGCTTTTGTACCAATAGCGGTGACTGGTGGGTATTTCCATGCTTCAATGATGATGTTGCCATCAAATTCGTTTGGGCGCACTAAGACTCCCGATGATTTGAATTCCCGTAGTTGTTTAACTGGTACCATGATTATTCTTTCTGGATCGGGATTCAGCCACGTGTAATGTGCAAGGGCATTTATGCCACATACGGGGAAATGGTCGTCAGAAAGCAAGTCGTCACAGTAAATGCGTTCTTCAACAGGGTTAACGAGGAACGACTGGGCTTGCTCCCACAATTCCATTCCTTTCTTGTCAAAGTGGATTACCTTCCGCTTAGAGTTTCCAGATACTTTTTGACAAAGCTCCAAGTCTTCGAGGCAAGTAATACCAAGTGTAATGCTTGCATATGAATATGGGATTCTGTTCTCAATATCACGTGCTGCCAATCCTTCGATACTCTCTATCTGTAGATGATAGAGCAGTAGGTATTGTGCGACAGGCGATAAAACCTTAGCCTGTTTGGTTTTACGAATGCGCTCATTAGCCAGAAGCATTGGCAAGTGGACGTATTTGTCAGATACAACGAAATACACGTCTTTGTCGATTAGTCTCTGCCGTTCATAGGCAGGACAAGCCGGCAACAAAAAGACGGTAGGAAGTTGGAACAACGAAGTAAGTTTGTTTGCTGTGATAGACAAACTGCGTGGAGTAGACACTTTGTCTTTTGGTTCTGCAAACAGTAGGGGCATACCATGAAACTCTCCCTCGTAGAAATTGTACGTTAACATTTCTCCGATAGTAACGCCTTTCATCTGAGCCTTGCTTCGTTCTTGCAGTTGTATAGGTCTTCCTAATATGGCAATCTCTTTCGATTTAAGCATAATGCTTTATTTTAATACACTATTAAAACGAAGCAAAAGTATTAAAACAATCTGATATAACCAAAGATTATTCTATTTTTTATATTATCTCATCAAAGCTGAATTGTTGAGTCTGGAAAGAACTAACCTCACAAAATCAGATCTGGAATCAGTCCCGAAGTGAACGGGTATAACCGGAATCACTGAACGGGTATCAACCGGATAACGTATAGTACTTTTGTACGAAAATCAATAGCTGCGTCTATGTAAGTCTAGACGCAGCTGATTATACAATAGAATTCAGCTGTCGATGGATTTGACAAGTTCCAGCAAGTCAAAATGATTTCGACGAAGAAATTCATTGATATCTTCTCTTGAGTAGAGATAGATGCTGCCACGTTGAGTGAATGCCAGTTCGCCGCAGTCCCTCCATTTCTTGATGGTCTTGGTTCCGACGTCGAACATTGCCATGAGATCCTGGTTTGTGTAGGCAAGTTTGCTCTCGAAGGTCATGTTCGTCTTGATGGCCCTAAGTTCTTTCTTTATCGCATTCAGGGAACTCATCAGAAGATCCAACTGCTCGGAGTTGTCATCAGTTTGCATTCTTTTCATACTTCTTCATAAATTATCGGAAGCCCTCCGAAGAGGACTCCCGAGTTAATCAGTTATAGAACTCTTCCGGAAGGTCGTCCTCATCTGAGGCTTCAGTAACAGATACCGGTTCGGTCAGTTTTGCATTGATGCGGTCCACGAGAGTCTGAATCCAGTTCATCTGGGCGGTATTGTCCGCAACTTCGTTCTCGCCGACAGTGACATAGCGGACAGCCGGCATCGGCTCGTCAGTCCAGTGAAGTTTCTGTCCTCCGGCGCTTACGACGGCATTGGTGAAGCCGGTCTTGGACGTATAGACCTCAATCTTGACGTCATTGAGATTCTCCAGTCCCTGTTCTGTCACAATGCTTCTCACGATGGACTTGAATACACCTGAATCACGGCTGACGGAGATGTCGTAGTCCTCTCCGCTTTCGGTGTCAGACAGCAGGATGTGCCAGTTGCGGAACTTCATGTTCTCGAATTCGTGTTCCTTGAGTTCGATGCCTTTGAGGGAACCGGAGATTGCTTCGAACGAAGTCACCTCGCCGTTTCTCTTGGAAATGATTGCACCTTTTGAGATGCGCAGAAAGATCTTCTTGGATTTTCCTGTCTCGCTGATTGGATGTAGCATGATTGATTTGCTTTATGTTGAACATTCACTTACCTCCCGGTAAACGGGCGGCCTTCCTTTCCTCCGGAAGGTGACGCATTGGTTAGGCGACAATACAAGACAACAAAGGCAAGACAAAACGCACCCGGAATGGGCTGCGAATTTGCCTTGCCGTTTGTATTCACGCCTTACTTCGCGGATACCTACGGAGGAAAAGGATGTCAACTACTAATACATAGTTCGAGATGACATGTGCTAACAAAAAATTAGTCAAATTGAAAAAACATTGGTAATTCTCACAATTTGACTAATTGTTCATTGATGGTATGTATTAACTATTCATGACGTATATACTAATCCCCATTGCATTTGGTTATACTAAAACTCAATACAAAGGAAATTTTAGATATTCCGTATATTATTATCTGAAATTGTAAGCAATAGAGATAAAAAGTCCTGTGCTCGTTTCCTT
>OLFV01002973.1_pt1 | contig 11454 bp, 8 predicted proteins | sample 1605551 | NCBI WGS metagenome assembly OLFV01 (sample SAMEA3888922, study PRJEB22519) | human gut metagenome | biome: human gut; feature: human-associated habitat; material: faeces | place: Denmark | collected 2011
AAAAATTTGAAGTCTTAAACACGCTGAAAATTGCGTTGTCGCTTTGACTTTAGTGGGGGGTAATTGACTGATTGTTAGTGTGATACGCTTTTAGGGGCAGGCCGGGCGTGTATCCGGCCGGATGATACGGTATGGTCCACGATTATTACGCCCCCGGGACGGCATAAACAAAAGACGGCAGCCGAGCCGATGGGCGCGACTGCCGTCTTTTTGATGAGAAGATCAGGATTACTTGTTCAGCTGCTTGAGCAGTTCGGCTACAGCAGCCTCAATCTGGCGGTCACGACCCGTGACGATGTCCTCCGGAGAGTTGTAAACCTCGATGTCCGGGTCGAGTTGCCGGTTCTCGAGTGCATGACCGTTGCGGTCCAGCGAGGTCACCTGCGGGATGCCGAAGACGAGTGAGGGGTCGATCTGCGTTTCCCACCATACAGCCGTCATCGTGCCCGGTACGGGAGCGCCGACAATCTTGCCTATGCCAAGGGTCTTGTATACGTATGGTGTGCCGTGCGCGTCACTGTAATTGTACTCGTTGGTCAGCATTACCGAGGGCTTGGTCCATTGCGAGAACGGGTCGCTGCCGATATAGCGGCCGCGAGGCGCGTAGCGCACATATTCCTTGCCCGAGAGTAGCAGTGCCACATCGTTGTGCAACCATCCGCCGCCGTTGTAGCGTGTATCCACGATGACCGCTTCGCGATTGCGGTAGCGACCCAACAGCTCGCTGTATACTTCGCGGAAGCTGGGCGAGTCCATACCTTGGATGTGAACGTATCCTATGCGGCCGCCCGAGAGGCTGTCCACAAGTTGTTGGTTGCGCTCCACCCAGCGGTGGTAAAGCATTCCGGATTGTGCTCCGGCGCTGATGGCGCGGACGGTGACTGTGCGGTTCTTGCCGTCGACAGAGCGCACGGTCAGGCGCACCTTCTTATTCACCTTGCCTTGCAGCAGCAGGTTGTAGTCTGCATCTGCGCCAATCTCGTTGCCGTTGATGGCTGTGATGACATCGCCCGGCTTTACATTGGCTTTGGCTGAAGCCAGAGGCGAGCGCGGCAGCACTTCGGCCACCTTCAGGCCCTCGCCACGGTAGTCCTCGTCATAGAATGCGCCAAGTACAGCCGTAGGCAGTGCCTTGGACGGCTCGAAATAGCGGCCTCCGGTGTGGCTGGCGTTGAGCTCGCCGAGAATTTCGCTGAGCATATCGGCGTAGTCGTAATTGTTGTTGATATGTGGTAGGAAGCGACGATAATCATTGCCGTAAGCATCCCAGTCTACGCCGTGTAGATTGACATCGTAGAACTTGTCGCGCACTTGCGAAAGCATATGATCGAAGATGTATTCGCGTTCCGCTGCCGGGTCGCGGTCGTACTCTGCCTCGAAGGACACGGTCTCCTCTTTGCCGTCTTTCAGCGACACTTTCTTGATGCCGCTTCCCGACAATACAAAGAGGTTGTCGCCTTTGGCGTCATACTCAAAGCCGCCCGATACGCCCTTGGCCAGCAGGCGTGTCTCATCCTTGCGCAGGTCGCGCACATAGAGGTTGCCGCCGCCCTCGGTGGCCAAAGCCACGTAGTACAGCTTGTCACCCTTGTCCGAGAGGTAGCTGTCGCCCATAGACGATGAGCGCTCGGTCAGACGCTTGGTGCGATATCTGCGGTTGGCAAAATCGAATACGTGCGGTTTGACAGGCTCGTCTTTCTTGTCGGCCTTGTCTTTCTTTGACTTCTTGTCTTTCTTATCCTTCTTTTCAGACTTCTCGGATTTGTGCGCCTTGTCATCCTTGTCTTCCTTCTCGGCATCTTCGACTAATGCGGCCTCCTCCTCGGTGCGGTTGATTTCCTCCCAAGCGCTCTCGTCCAGGGCCATGAATACCACATCACTTTGATTGCCCCAGCTGCCGTGGCTCTTCATGCCATATCGGCCGGTAGTATATATCAGTGCGCGGCCGCCCATGGCCCAGCGCGGGTTGCCATCGCTGTATCCGCTTTCGGTGAGGTCAATGACCTCCGAGCCGTCGGCACGTACAGCCGCGATGTCGGTGTTGTTCCATCCGCCTATGCCGATGTAATCGATGAGTAGCCATTGGCTGTCCGGATTCCAGACAAACGAAATATCGCCGTCCGAATAGCTGTAATTATACTTGCCGTCCAAGGCTGTAACGACCTTCTTCGTGGCTACATCGAGTACGCGCAGTGTCACGCGGTCTTCCAGGAACGCCACTTTTTTGCCGTCAGGGCTGAATACCGGTTGCTGAGCCGTGTTGCCTCCGGCGTACAACAATTTTTCTTCGATAGCGGTGGCGTAGGTAAAGTGCTTCTCCTTGCTGTCCTTGATGGTAGCGGTATACAGCGCCCATTTGCCATCGCGTTCCGAGTCATATACAATGGTGCGTCCGTCCTTGCTGAAGCTCAGACAGCGCTCCTGTCCCGGAGTGTCGGTGATGCGGCGCGTAGTGGCGTACTTCACCGAGGTCACGTATATGTCGCCGCGCATCACGAAGGCTACTTCCGAGCCGTCGGGGCTGACAGCGAGGTTGGTGGCGCCGTTGCTGCGTATCGATTTGTTCGGAGCACCGGCGTAATCGTCAGCAGCGATGGATATTTCCATCTTGGTCGGTGTCGGGGCACCGACGGCCATGGTATATATCTCGCCGTTCCAGCTGAAAGCCAATGTGCCATCGGTCGCGCGGCTTAGGCTGCGTACCGGATGGCGTGTGAAGGCTGTAACCTGTACCGGATCGCCGCCGTTGATGCTTCCGCGCCAGATGTTAAGCGTTCCGTCCGTTCCGCGTTCCGACAGGTATACGTAATTGTCCTTGCCATCCCATACGGGATTGTGGTCGTTGCCGTTGAAGGTGGTCAGGCGTGTGTACCGCCCATGGTCATCAAGCCATATATCGGCAGTGCCGGACGAGCGTTCGTGCTTGCGCAGCACGTCCTCATAGCTCTTCTTGTCCTGGTAGAGCATACGCCCCGAGGCGTCCACATCGACAGCGCCTACAGGGAACGGTAGCACCATATGCGGGCGAGCGCCGGCACGCAGAGGCACGCTGTACAGCTGTGCGCCTGTATACGAGCGTATTGTAGTGGATGGCATAATGCCGGCCGAAAACAGCACGGTGCTGTCGTTGAGAAAGCCTTTAGGTGTTTCCGAGCCTCCGGCGGTGGTGAGACGCACGGCACGTCCGCCCTGAGACGAAATTGCGTAAACGTCCATACCGGTGCCGTCGCGGTCACTGGCAAAGGCTATGGTTTTGCTGTCCGGACTCCATACAGGATAAGAGTCGTATGCCGGGTTGGAGGTGACGGCGCGAGCCTCACCTCCGGTGGCCGGAACGGTATAGATGTCGCCTTTGTAACTGAACGCTACGGTCTTGCCGTCCGGAGATATAGCCGGATGGTTGAGCCATAGCGGTGCCGAGTCACCGCCTGTGGTGGCATAGCCTTGCAAAGAGCATAAGGCTATGGCTGTGATAACGATTTTGTTCATAGTATATATTTTAGAAACTTGTATATAAGACGTTTGTCGTTGGCCAAATATAACACACGGGCCGTTGTTTATGGCGTTAAATAATGCAAAAGGCAATGGTCGCACCATATATTGGACCGAAAAACACAAAAGACACGGCACCGCAGACAAGGTTAGGACAAGCTGACATGCAATGTTGCAGTGTTGCATAGTCATGTATGTAAGCTACGGCATTTTGTCTCGGCATGTTTTGTGTCGATATTGGATGTTAATCGCAAAATTAATCAAAAAAACGGACTATGGCTGTGGTACGGGCGAAAATGTGTATCTTTGTGTCATGGCTCATAAGGTAATGCGTACGATGATGACACCCTTGACCGTTTTAGGTAAGGGCATCTTGGGTTTTGTAGTGCCCGATACATGCTATGTGTGCGGTCGTCCGCTTAGGGGAGACGAAAGGGCTATATGTGCCCACTGTCTTATCGATTTGCCGCGCACGATGTTGCATTATGTGAAAGATGATGCTGTGCTCAACGGCCTGGCTACACAAGTACCTGTGGGACGTAGTGCCGCATGGATACACTATGAAAAAGGTACGAAGGTCGCCCGTTTGATTTTGACAATGAAATTTGGCAATAGACCCATGCTCGGAACGGAAATGGGACGAAAATTTGCGCGCGAACTTATGCCTACGGGTTTTTTCGGCGGTATGGATGTGATTATGCCCATACCATTGCATTGGAGCAGGCTGGTGAAACGCGGATACAATCAAACGGAATTCATAGCGCGCGGCATAAGCTCGGTCACCGGGTTGCCTATAGATGCAGGATTGCGTGCGGTACGCCGCCATCCGGCGCAGGCACGTAAAAATGTTGAACAACGCAAGGCCAACCTTGCCGGGACAATGGAATACAAAGGAGGCGAAGGTGCATTGTCAGGCCGACATGTCTTACTTATAGATGATATCGTCACCACCGGAGCAACCATGCGAGAGGCTGTACGTGCCTTAACGCAAGATAGCGGGGTGGGGCGCGTGAGCATTTTGTCGTTGGGCCGTGCACATTCCGTTAACGATTGACATCCGATATTGTATAGACAACCGAATTTACTTTTTTTTATGAAAAAGAGAGTGTATAACGTATTGTTGGTGTGCCTTTTGGCTATAACAAGTGTATTTGCGCAACCTTACGAACAGGAAGTGCGCGTCACCAATCACTCGGCGAGCATTGTACTTGCCGGGACGCTGACCACACCCCCTTCGCCCAAGGCCGTATGTGTCCTTGTTACCGGAAGTGGAGCTCAAGATAGGGATGAAACGCTTTTGGGCCATAAACCATTTAAAGTTTTGGCAGACAGTCTTGCCGGCCGTGGATATGCGGTGCTACGCATGGATGATCGTGGTACCGGCGCCAGTGAAGGTGACTTTGCCGGGTCCACGGTGGATGATTTTGTGACAGATATTGCTTCCGGAGTTGGGTATGTCGACTCGCTTTTCAGCACAATTCCGATATGTGTTATCGGTCATTCGGAAGGTGGAGGTATCGCCATACGGCTTGGGGCATCAGACGAACGTGTAGATATGATTGTTACGTTGGCTGCACCTGCATGGCGCGGCGATTCGATAATAATGTCGCAATGTCGTGAGATGGCCGTACGTATGCTCGGGCATTGGGATGGTGAAGCGCTGCAACGCCAATTGCTTGATATAGCCATGAGTGATGCGTCCGAGCCGAGCGTTCGAATGTCCTTGCAATATGTTATAATGACATTACCTGAAGCATCCGTTCCGCAGATGCGCAAACGGCTGTTTGCCTCTGTGGATCAAATGTCTACGCCATACTATCGGCGGATGCTCCGCTACGACCCGATGCCTGATATAGAGAAAGTCAAATGCCCATGGCTTGCGCTCAACGGTGACCGCGATGTGCAGGTGTTGTGTGCCAATCTCGATACCATAGCAGCACATGCACCCCAAGCCGATACGATGACCATGGCCGGCCATAATCATCTGTTTCAGCATAGTTTATCCGGGATGCCGGACGAGTATGCGTCATTGCCTGAAGACATATCCATCGAGACTTTGAATGCGATAATAGCTTGGCTTGATGCCCATATTATGGGATTATAGGCGTATCTCATTACGGCAGAATATCCCAACCAGAAATAACACGCAAAACGAGGCGAGTTTTCAAGACTCGCCTCGCTTTCTTATGAGTAACTAATTGATGGCAACTCTTTCGAGTTCCGGAATATTATTCCTCTTGGTTCTTTTCGGCGTATTCTTTGAGCAGTTTCTCCTGAACGTCTGCCGGGACGAGTTCGTAGGAGGCAAACTTCATGGTGAACGACGAGCGTCCGCCGGTGATGGAGCTGAGTTCGGTGGAGTAGTTGGCCATTTCCTTGAGAGGCACCTTAGCCTGGATTTTCTCCAAACCATTTTCGCTGGACATGCCCATGATGATGGCGCGGTGTCCTTGCAGGCCGCTCATGACATCGCCCATGACATCACCCGGAACGAGGACTTCGACATCGTAAACCGGTTCGAGAACTTTTGGATTGGCGTTGCGGAATGCTTGCGAGAAAGCGTTACGTCCGGCCAGACGGAACGAGATTTCGTTAGAGTCCACCGGGTGCATTTTGCCGTCATATATGCATACACGCACATCGCGAGCGTATGAGCCGGTCAGAGGACCTTGCTCCATGCGGTCCATAAGACCTTTGACTATGGCCGGGATGAAGCGCGCATCGATAGCGCCGCCGACGATGCAGTTGCACACAACGAGTTTACCGCCCCATTGCAGCGGAATCTCCTGAGTGTCGCGAACATTCATCTTGAATTCCTGATTGCCGAAGCGATAGGTGTCCGGAGCAGGCATACCTTCGGCATAGGGCTCGATGATGATATGCACCTCGCCAAACTGACCGGCGCCGCCAGATTGTTTTTTGTGGCGGTAGTCAGCGCGTGCGGCCTTGGTGATGGTCTCGCGATAGGGAATCTTGGGTTCCTCGAAGATGATGGGCATTTTGTCGTTGTTCTCAACGCGCCATTTGAGCGTGCGTAGGTGGAATTCGCCTTGACCGGAGAGTATTGTTTGTTTCAGCTCTTTGGATTGCTCGACAACCCATGTCGGATCCTCCTCGTGCATACGAGTGAGGATGGCGCTTAGTTTTTCGCTGTCGCTCTCGGTGACTGGGCGTACTGCGCGCTGATACTTCGGCGCGGGATATTTGATGAAATCGAACTCGTAATCGCAACCCTTTTCGTTGAGGGTATTGCCTGTGCGTACGTCTTTGAGCTTCACGGTGGCGCCTATGTCACCTGCCTTGATTTCGTCTACGGCGGTCTTGATTTGACCGCATACGCAGTATATCTGAGCCAGACGTTCCTTGGTGCCGCGAGTGACGTTGTCGAGATCAGCTCCGGCTTTCAGTGTTCCGGACATAACTTTGAAGTACGACACTTCACCTATGTGCGGTTCGACGGTAGTCTTGAACATGAATACGCTCAGCGGGCCGTTGCTGTCCGGCTTGACTTCTTCGCCTGCTGTATTGAGCGGAGCGGGCATATCCTCTACGAAAGGCACAACGTTGCCCAGGAATTCCATCATGCGGCGTACACCCATGTCTTTGGCAGCGCTGACGCAGAATACCGGGAACATGGAGCGTGTAATCAAGCCCTTGCGGATACCTTCACGCAATTCGTCTTCGCTGAGGCATTCGGTCTCAAAGAATTTTTCCATAAGAGCTTCGTCGTTTTCGGCGGCAGCCTCCACGAGAGCATGATGCAATTCCTTGGCCTTGTCCATTTCTTCGGCGGGTATTTCTTCGATGGTTGGAACGCCGCCATCGGGGCCCCACGAATACTTTTTCATCAGCAGGACGTCAATCATGGCGTTGAAGCCCGGGCCGCATTGCAGCGGGTACTGAATGGCGACAATCTTCGGGCCGAAGACTTCGCGCATCTGCTCCATGACGTTGTCGTAGTCGGCTTTTTCTCCGTCAAGTTGGTTGAGTGCGAAGATTACGGGTTTGTTTACACCGGCAGTGGTGCGGAAGATGTTTTGTGTGCCTACTTCTACGCCGTATTGGGCGTTGACAACGATAAGGCCTGTGTCTGTGACGTTGAGTGCCGTTACGGCATTGCCTACGAAGTCGTCAGCTCCCGGGCAGTCGATGACGTTGAGCTTCTTGCCAAGGAACTCGGCATATATCACGGTGGAGAACACGGAGGATCCGTATTCCTTCTCTACCGGGAAGTAGTCGCATACGGTGTTCTTTGTTTCGACTGTGCCGCGGCGTTTTATCACTCCACACTCGAAGAGCATAGCTTCTGCGAGTGTGGTTTTCCCGGATCCCTTGCTGCCCAGCAAGGAGATGTTTTTAATTTCGTTGGTTTGATATACCTTCATGTTATTAGGTGGTTTTTAGATAATACAATGTTATTGGTAAAAAACTGGGCGCAATTTACGCACTTTTCTTTGATTTGAATGTACGCTTCGGTATGTTACGCAACATGTTTTTAACTTTTTGAAACACTTTGCCGAGTGTACACATCTTTTAATTATGGCTAATATGTTTGAAGTAGTGATAGCTGTCGGAAAAACGCTTACGATGTCGGACGTTGTTGAATTCAGTTGGTGACGGCATCGCAAAATATAATGAGCGCGCCATGCGTAGTGAAGATGTGCAAAAAAAGCATAAAAACAAAGGGCAAGTGTTTGTGACTGAAAAAATATGCTTACCTTTGATTAAACGTTAGAAAGCATTTGTTGTCTAAGCATTAAGACGATGAAAAAAAGACGTCTACAATACAGTTTAACAATATATCAACAATCAAAAACGAGCAAGCATGATGAAGTACAACGATTTCTTGGGCGGACTGGTGGCTTTGGCATTCGTATCGATGCCGCTGATGGCTGTGTCGCAGGACTTCGAGGACGACATCTACTATAATCCCTCGAAAGAAAAGACGACCAAGTCCCAAAAAAGTACGGCGCCTATTCGGTATGTGCCTACGCAGGACTATCCCGCAGCTGATACATATAATTACAGCAGTGCATCCACGCGCGATGTGGACGAGTACAACCGTCGTTATGCCACAACGGCAGATACAACGGCACGAGACAGCGCATACATCTCGGACAACTTTGCCTACACGCGTCGCATCGAGCGTTTTCATAACCCGGATGTTGTTGCAGCATCGGGTGATGATCAACTGATAGATTACTATTATTCGCAGCCATCCGAGACTTCCTCGGTCAATATATACGTAAATGCAGACCCGTATTTGGGTTGGGGCATATATCCGTATTATGGCTACTACGGCTATCGTCCGTATTATTCGTACTATAATCCGTGGTATAGCTGGAGATGGACCTTTGACCCTTGGTATTGGGGTTCATCTTGGACCTGGGGTTATGATCCGTATTGGTATGGAGGATGGGGCTATCCCTACTGGGCATGGAGTTCTCCATGTCCGCCGCATCACCATCATCACGGCTATGGACCCGGTTCGTCATGGTATCCGTCTTCGCCCGGGTCTTATAGACCTCATGGTACGGCATCTGCCGGAAGCACCTCGAGTCGCCGCCCTGGCTCGACGTACAACGGGTACTCGCCTTCCGGAAGTGGAATGTCACGTCCCGGCAATATGGGTCGTGGCCGTGGCAATACCACTGCCACAACACCATCGACATCTACGCGCTCCGACGGATATGCTCCGTCATCCACAGGCTCGCGTCCCTCGACAGGATATAGCGGCGGAAGCTCTCGCGGACGTTATGGCAATAGCTCTTCGTCCACCGAAAGCCGTCGCAGCACTTACACACCTTCACGCAGTTCGTCCTCATCAAGCAGCAGCCGTGGGTCGTATAGCAGCGGTAGCCGAGGCGGATCGTATAGCAGTGGTAGTCGAGGCGGATCGTATGGAGGTGGTAGCCACGGTGGAGGCGGAGGTGGAGGCCGTGGTCGTCGTTGATAAGGCTATAGGCAACAGCTTCCATATCTTATGAACAATAAAACAGAAAAATACATCCAGAACATGAAACGTCTCATTATTCCGGCTCTTATCGCTGTCTTGGGGATTCCTATGGTCTTAGGCCAAAGCTCCATTGACGCGTTGCAGCTTACGAGCAGTGACTTCAAAGGTACGGCACGCTTTATGGGTATGGGCGGTGCATTTACCGCACTCGGTGGCGACCTGTCGACATTGACCCAAAACCCGGCCGGTATCGGTATTTATCGACACAGCGAGATAGGTGCCACTCTCGATATCAATTTTCAAAAATCAGCTACATCATCGGCAAGTAATTCTTATTCGGCAACGCAGACTAAGGCATATTGCAACAATTTCGGATATGTAGGCGTCATACGCCTTGACGGACTGTTGCAGTCGTTCAATTGGGGTGCTACGTATAACCGTGTAACCTCTTTTGACCGCAAAACTTCCGGATATGTTGTGCCGACCAATACTTCGCTGTCCAACTACATAGCCTCATTTACGGGTGGCATAAATCCTGACGAGTTGATTTTCAGCAGTACATACAACCCCTATCGCGACAGTAGCCACGACTGGCTGAGTATATTGGCGTATAACACCTATATGATAAGCTCGTCGGATGCGCAAGGTCGGTCCTATCGGGGATTGTTCCAAACCGGTACCACCGGAGACGCCGAAACAACATTGCTCGAGCGTGGATATTTGGATGAATACAGCTTCAATTTTGGTGGCAACTTTTCCAATTTGGTGTATTGGGGCTTGTCCGTAGGAGTGACAGACCTCAGCTACACTCGCGAAGTATGGTATTCAGAGTCTATGGAGAATGCTTCGGTATATGATGCTGCATCACAGAATAACGTCAACGGCAATGCCGGTATCAACTTGAGCAACTACAAACACATCAATGGTTCCGGCTGGAATCTCAAGGCCGGTGTCATTGTGCGTCCTACCAACGAATTTCGTTTCGGTTTTGCAGTGCATACCCCCACTTGGTACTCATTGGAACACTCATACTATGGCATAGCCAGCTACAGCTACTTGAATACTAGCATTGTAGAAGGAAAGGACAATCCGTTGTCCGGATCTGAGTATACCGATAACGCCGGCTTTGACTGGAAACTGCGCTCACCATGGCGTCTGATGACAGGTGTAGGATTCGTGGGTAGCGACTTCATCATCAGCGCCGACTACGAATACGTTGCATATCCGGATATGAATGTACAGACAGCCGGATACGACAACTGGGGTTACATCACAGGGTATTATGACAATATAGTTGTCAATGAAGACATCAAGACATATACGCAGGGTGCAAATATCGTGCGTGTAGGAGCAGAATATCGTCTCTTGCCTTCGTTGAGCCTGCGTGCCGGTTACAATTGCTCGATGTCAAACATTAAAGACGATGTGCGCAAAGGCTCTGCTATGGTTGTTACCAGTGGTACAGATCCGTCCTTCTCATTCAATAAAACCACGCAGAATATTTCGGTAGGTATTGGATATCGTTACAAATCATGGTACTTGGACGGCGCCTATGTGCACACCAATCGCAAAGGCACGTTGCATGCATATACTGATTTCAATGGATACAGGGCTCCGAAATATGATGTGACAGACAACGATAATCAGATAGTACTATCTATGGGTTTCAAGTTCTGACGCAAAACATAGACAGACATTATATAATATAAAAGATGGGGCGACCAAGTGTTGCCCTCATCATTACATATAAGAGTATAAGAGATTATAGGAGTATTTATAGGAGTATTTATTAGCCCTTGTTATGCTACATAGTTGTCAGTGCCTCGACACCGTCTGCCCGGCCGAAGTCTACGAGACTGAAGCCGAAGCGCTCAAGGCGTTGGAAGCCTACAACGTCAACAACTGCCGTGACTGCTTCTGCAATTATGAGGATGAGGACGATTTCCTCAAAGTGTGGGTATCGGTCGCCCGTTGCGACTACAACCCCGAGGATATCGATGGCGAAC
>OLFV01002976.1_pt1 | contig 11448 bp, 11 predicted proteins | sample 1605551 | NCBI WGS metagenome assembly OLFV01 (sample SAMEA3888922, study PRJEB22519) | human gut metagenome | biome: human gut; feature: human-associated habitat; material: faeces | place: Denmark | collected 2011
GCCCTGATGGCTGCTTATGTGCATGGTCAGCTGATTTCTGACCCTTATTTTTCCAGCCGGATCCGGTTGGATACGCTTAAAACAATTCCCATTTCCATCATGATAAACAACACCGATGTACCTCCATAACTGATAAACGGCAGTGAAATACCGGTATTCGGGATCGTATTGGTCACAACCGCAATATTTAAAATAACCTGGATGGACAAATGCGCCATAATACCAACCACGACCAGCGCCCCATAAAGGTCTGACGCATTATTGGCAATGATCATAAATCTCCAGATCATCAGCAGAAACAATAAGATCACGCACACCGCGCCAAAAAGTCCAAGTTCCTCACAGATAACAGAGAAAATCATATCATTCTGCGCCTCAGGAATAAATCCCAGCTTCTGCATACTCTCGCCAAGCCCTTTTCCAAATAAACCGCCGGAACCGATCGCATACAGTCCCTGTAAGGTCTGATAACCCTTCTCGTAGGCTTCCGGATTCAGCCAGATCTTGATACGATCCATCCGGTATGCCTCAAAACTGATGAAAACAACACCTACCACACCGACTGCCGCTGCCATCAACACAAAGTGGGAATACTTCGGACTGGCAACAAACAACATACAGACTGCAATTCCAAGTATAATGATTGCAGTACTTAAGTTATTATAGGCGACCACCGCAACGATTGGGAGCACAATGACCATAATCTTGACAAGACTCATGAACTCTCCCATCTTCTGTGGTGTCTTATAAATAACCGTTGCCAGAAAAATAATAACCGCAAACTTGGCAAACTCTGACGGCTGGAAAGATAACGGCCCGATTTTTAACCATCTCGCCTGACCGTTTGCCTCTGTACCAATAAAAATAACGGCGGTACAAAGCACGATAGCTGCCAGATACGCCATGGAACTCACCTTCATCCAGAACCGATATGGGATTTTCGATACAATATACATACCTACAATACCGAGCCCTGTTGCAAACAACTGTTTTTTTACAAAATAGGAAGCATCCCCAAACTTATTGGAACCTGCATAGGAACTGGTACTGTACAACATGACCAATCCAAAACACAAAAGAAAAATGATCAGAAACAAAAGACTGTAATCGAAATATTTAATTGGCTTTTTTTTCTTTTCCGTCTGCTGACCTCTTGCCATTCCAATTCCTCATTTCTTATTTACTGCACGTCATGCCATTATGCCTGACATTTTTTATTCTGCCAGATTGCGCACGTATTCCTTAAAAATGCGTCCGCGCTCCTCATAGTTTGCGAACATGCCCCAGCTTGCACATGCAGGGGAAAGCAATACCGCATCCCCGCTCACTGCGTTTGCATAACAGGTGTCAATTGCCTCCTCAAATGTATCACAGAGTATGACATCCTCAAAGCCATGTTTCTTCGCACATTCCGCAATCTTTTCCTTCGTCTGACCGATCAGCACGAGTTTCTTCACCTTGCCGTCAAAACTCTCAATCCACTCATCATATTCAGACTGTTTGTCATAACCTCCACCGATCAACAGTGTCGGACGGTTCATCGCGCGGATTCCCTGGATTGCCGCATCCGGGTTTGTTCCCTTGGAATCATTGTAAAACTTCACGCCGCGTTTTTCTGTCACATACTCAATTCTATGCTCGACTGCCTGGAAACGTTTCAGCACTTCCACAATTTTATCCATCGGTACGCCAAAGCTTACCGACATTCCGACCGCCGCCATGACATTCTCATAATTGTGTTTTCCTAAAATATTCAGCTCGTTTACGTTGATCACTTTTGTGTCCGTTGTGCCGTCTGCATAAAAAATATCTTCTCCGTCCAGATAAAGTCCCTTTTCCAGTCTGCGCTTGCTGCTGAAAAATACAACTTTTGTCTGAAGTGTCCCGCCAAACCTGCGCAGCACTTCATCCTCATAATTCAACACACAGGTATCCCCGGCGGTCTGATTCTTTGTAATGCTCTCTTTTGTCTCGATATAACATTCCATCGTATGATGACGGTTCAGATGATCCGGTGTGATATTTAAAATAGCTGTCACTTCCGGCGCAAACTCATGTGTTGTCTCTAACTGAAAGCTGCTGATCTCTGCGACTGTCACAGTATCCTCTGTCGTGTCTGCCGCTACCGATGTGTATGGGATCCCAATATTGCCGACCACTTTCACATCATCGAAATAATTCGCCATGATCTCACCCACAAGCGAAGTTGTCGTAGTTTTTCCGTTTGTTCCGGTAATTGCAATAATTCTTCCTTTTGCAAAATGATAGGCAAGTTCGATTTCGCCCCAGATTGGAATCTGTCTGTTTCGAAGTTCATTGACCATTGGAAGGTCTGTCGGCACGCCCGGACTTAACACAACAAGATCAATGCGCGCCATATCTTCCGGTGCAAGTTCTCCCAAAAGGATCTCTACTCCGGCAAATACCGGATTTTTCTCGATCAATGCTGTCACATCTAAATCTTTATTTCCATCAAAAAGCACAAATGTGATTCCTTTTTTTCTGAGCAGTTCTGCGGCTGCAACTCCGCTTTTTCCAGAACCTACTACTAACACTCTTTTTCCTTCTAAATTCATCGTCTTATCCTTCCAATCTCCTGTCCGAATCCGGCAGGTCATTTTGCAATTTTCCAATGCGATTTATAAGCCTAATAATGCAAGCATGCAAAGCAGTGCTGTCACGATTGCAAACACTGCAACAACTCTCGTCTCTGACCATCCACCAAGCTCAAAATGATGATGGAGCGGAGCCATTCTGAAAATCCGCTTTCCAACACCTGTTTTTTTCTTAGTGTATTTAAAATAAGTAACCTGAACCATAACAGATATGACTTCTGCCAGATAAATCAGTCCGACAATCAGGATATATAATGGCATCTGGAGCATATAGGCAGTTGCCACAACAAAGCCGCCCAGTGCCAGGGAACCGGTATCTCCCATAAAAACGCTTGCCGGATATACATTAAATAATAAAAATCCAAGCAGGGCTCCTGCTACTGCGCAGGTGATCGGAGCGATCCCGGCATTTGTCCCGATCGCCACAACTGAAAAAAAGGTTGCAACCATAATCGTAACGCTTGACACAAGCCCATCCACACCATCCGTAAAATTCACACCGTTTACGGTTCCGATCACTGCAAAATAAAGCAGCGGAATCGCAAGCCATCCGATATTTAAGTACTTTCCACCGGAAAATGGGATCAGCATGGTAAGCTCAATTCCGGAATACCGCACCATATAAACTGCAAACACGGTTGTCACAACAAACTGTAAGATCATCTTCTGCCATGGAAGCAGTCCATCCGATCTGCGGAGCACTACCTTCAGATAATCATCCAGAAAACCGATCACACCGAATCCTGCAGTCATAAAAAGGATTGGGATAATTCTCGGATAATCTTTGACATAAAACAGGGAGGTAATGATAATACTTGCCAGTATCATAAGTCCGCCCATAGTCGGGGTTCCGTTTTTCTTCAAATGGGATTCCAACTCTTTCCGCTCTGTCTGCCCCACCTTTAACCGTTTCAAAAAAGGGATCACGATCGGTCCTAAAATGGCACTGATAGCAAAAGAGATCAAAACTGGTATCACTATTTCATAATTCATGACTAAACACCTCTTGTATTTTTTCTAACGTTCAATTCGCCTAACTAGTATACGTTATTTCATCTCATTTATCAAGGTAAGGCAAAATGTTTTCGAATATTTCCTTCGCCACAGGAGCAGCGATCGTTCCGCCGTAGTAAATCCCCTGCGGATTGTTGATAACAACAAGCACAAGCACCTGCGGATTGTCAGCGGGCGCAAATCCGAGAAACGATGAAATGTATTTATGGTCGCTTCTTGGAAGTGTCTGTGAAGTTGCTGTCTTTCCGCCGATGGAAAAGCCCTCAATTTTGGCATTTTTTCCGGTTCCCTCTGACACCACTTTCTCCAGCAGATAGCGCATCGTTTCCGAAGTTTCTGCTGTGCAGATATTCTCATGCGTTTCATAGGAGAACGTTTTTGCTGTATTTCCGTCCGCATCCTGCACGCTTACGCCAAAATGTGGTGTCACGCGCGTTCCCCCATTAATAATAGAAGATACCGTCGTAACAAGCTGGATGGGGGTAATCTGAAACGACTGCCCAAACGAGATTGTCGCAAGTTCCACCGGTCCAATATTTTCCGTCTTATGCATGATTGTTCCCGCTTCCCCCGGAAGATCAATATTTGTTTTGGATAACAGCCCGAACTGCTTAAAGTAACCGGCAAAGTTTTCCGCGCCTAACCGCTCGCCAAGTTCCATAAAAACCGGGTTGCAGGAGTTCATGATCCCTGTCTCAAATGTTTCCGCACCGTGCCCTGTCGTTCTCGCGCACCGGATTCTTCTGTCCTCCACTATTTTATAGCCCGGGCAGAAAAATGCATCGTCCAGTTTTACCACTCCCTCTTCTAACGCTGCCGCTGCCGTAATAATCTTAAATGTGGAACCCGGCTCATAGGTATCACTGATGCACTGGTTTCGCCACATTTTATTCAACAGATTCTGTTTTTCTTCCGCTGACACAGCTTCCCCGTTGTCCCCAACCAGTGTAAACGGATCGTTCAGGTCAAACTCAGGATAATTCACCATCGCCATAAGTTCGCCGTTCTGCGGGTTCATCACGATCACGGAAACACTGTCCGCTGACTTTTTTGTGCAGACTTTTTTTGCCGCCTGCTCACAGTACATCTGAATATTGTAATCTAATGATAAGCAAAGGTCATAACCGTTCACGGGTTCTAATCTGCTCTCCCCGGCATTCTCGATCTCAATTCCCCTCGCATCGGTTAACGTGAGGATTTTTCCGTTGGTTCCCTGAAGGTATTCATCATACTTTACTTCAAGTCCCAAAATGCCCTGATTGTCGGCCCCGGTAAATCCAAGTACTTTGGAAGCAAGCGTCCCATAAGGGTAATATCGTTTATAATCCTCATCCACTTTCACTCCGGAGAGTCCATAGGCTCTGATTGCATCCCCGGTCTCCTTTGCGACATTTGTTTTCACTCGCTCGATGGAACTGACTTTCTCCACACGCTTTCTAGCAGTCTCTTCCGAAATGCCAAGTTCTTTCACAAGCATAGCAATGACTTTTTCAGGTTCTTCCATCTGGTTATGGATCACGGAGATCGTGCACACAGATTTGTTTGTAGCAAGCACTGTGCCGTTTGCATCTAAAAGTTTTCCCCGTGCCGCCTTAATATCTCGCTCCCCCTCATGAAGATTCTCCGCTTTATTTCCATAATATTCGGAGCAGAATATCATCAGATAGACCAGTCTTCCAATCAGAAACATCATAATAAAAAAAACTGCCACGAATACGATCATTACCTTTTTGCGGTTAAAGGTCTTATTCCGATACATAAAACAAAAACCTCATAAAAGTCTTCCTTGCATTTTATTCCAACTTTTATGAGGTTATGTTTTTATTCACTGTTATCGGACGTTGTTCCTGCTTCTTCTGCATTTACACCATCATTTTCGGCGTTTTCTTCGTTGTTTTCCCCGGCTCCCGGAATATCTTCCATGGTATCCGGCACATCATCTGTTCCTTCCGGTTCTTCCTCCGGAATATTTCCTGTCACACGGTCTGTCACAGCGGCTGCGCCTGTATCCGTTCCGGTAATATCCCACCCAGAATGTAAGCCTGTCGTCTCCTCATCCGGATAAATATTCATATAAGGAAGTACTTCTTCTAAAATCTCCCTCACAATATTCTGTGCAAATGTGCTGTGTGGCTGATCCTGCGAGTTCGGCTCATCCACAAAACAGTAGATCATTAACTGAGGATCGTCCACCGGTGCAAAACCGATAAAAGAAACCAGATAGTTCACACCATCACGCGGCACTTTCTGTGCCGTTCCGGTTTTACCTCCCATGGAGTAACCGTCTACTTTTGCCGTATTTCCGGTACCGGATGTCACGGTTGAGTACATGTATTGTTTTAATGTATCACTTGTTGTCTTAGATACAGTTTCACGCAGCAACGTCGGAGAAATATCCTGAATCGTATTTCCATTCTGATCCGTGATCTTGCTTACCACTCTCGGCTGATATAACTTACCGCCATTGACCAGAGAACAGAAAGCAGTTCCAAGCTGGATCATCGTGGTATTAAAGTTCTGTCCGAAAGCATTGGTTGCAAGACTCAGCTGTGATGTTGTATCCAATGTGTAAATCAGGGAATCTGTTCTCGATTCTCCCGGAAGATCAATGTTCGTTTTCTGTCCAAATCCAAAAATCTGCTGGTACTCCGTGAAATTCTCTGCCCCGATCCGGTAGGACATCTGCATCAGGGCATCATTACAGGAATTCATCAATGTCTGTTCCAAAGTCTGCATTCCGTGTCCACCTTTTCTATAGGCAACACATTTTACGGTAAATCCGCTGAGCTGTTCGGCTCCATCACAGAAAAAGGTATCATTGGTCGACAGTGTTCCTGTCTCAAGCCCGGCTGCAACCGTAAATGGTTTTGCCGTTGATCCCGGCTCATAAGTATAGGTCAGACATATGTTCTGCCACAACTGATTTAACGCTTCGAGTCTCGCATCATCATCCATCGCATCGATCTCTTCCTGTGTATAATACTCAGATAAATCCCATGGATTGCTCAGATCGTAGTTTGGATACTGTGCCATTGCAAGGACATCGCCATTGTCCGGTTTCATGATGAGCACGCCGATTCTTGTTGCTCCGCCCTCACCCTCTCTGTAACCATCTGTATAGGCCTCATTAAACTCCTGTATTTTCTTCTCTACCACCGACTGGATCGTCGCATCGATCGTTGTCACTAACGTATTGCCGTTGACTGCCGGTTTGATCGTTTTTTCAAAATTACTGTCTGAATTCAGATATCCATACTGTCTGCCGTTAATTCCATTTAACGTGTCATCATAATAATTTTCCAGTCCATTAATTCCGAGGTTACCGGATGTTGTGAACCCGATCACAGAACTTGCCAGTTTTCCATATGGATATTGTCTCTGGTACTCTTTTTCAAACCAGACACCTTTGATATATGGATTAACCAGTTTTCCCTTTTCATCCCGCTCCTCCTGCAGATTCACAAAAGGCTGGATCGTATCATAGGATAAACGTTTGGCAAGCACAATATATCTGCTGTCCGGAGAGTCTTTCAGATAAGAATAAAGCTGTTCACTCGTCAGATCCGGGAAGCAGCTTACAAGCGCATTGATCGTCGGCTCCACATATTTTTCATCATCATTTAAAACGGAACAGTCCAGAATCACATTATAAACTGCGATACTGGTTGCCAGCACAGTTCCTTTTGCGTCTACAATGTCACCTCTCTGATAAGGAATTGTCTGGCTGTCATAGCCCTGCTGTGCCAGAACGATTTTCTCATATTTTTCTCCACTGGTGTATTCAATATACATCAGTCTTCCGATGAGTCCGATCATAAGCGCTGCAACAACCGTAAACATGACGATCATTTTTTTCTGCATACGCTTTGGAAACTTTAACATCGGCTTTTTCGGTCTTCTTTTTGCCATTCTACCACCTGAATTATTTTTTTGTCTGAAAATCCCCCTATTGCGGGATTTCATTATACTGATTCATGTAGTCTGTCTTATCTACAGAGTAGTAGACGATCTGATCCTGTGTTGCATAAAACATACCAAGCTCATCGATTGCCTTCGCCTTGATCGCATCGAGATCCACTGCGGTATTAATTCTCTTGTAAGCCTCATCATTGTCAGCCTTCAGGTCTGTTACCTGGCTCTCTAAACTTGCGATTGCTTTCATCCTTGCAGTCACATCGGACTGAAGCTTAATATAAGCTCCACAGAAAATGCCAAATACGGTCACTGCCATTGTCAGGAATACAACATAACTTTTGCTCATGCGAAGCGCTTTTGCCTGATTTCTGGCTGCGGCACGTCTGCGTTTTCTCAGCTCTTCCTCGCGTTCCCGCTCCTGTCTGTCTCTGCGCTCTTTGCGGTAATCCGGCATCGCCTCCATACGGCGTACGGTGTTGCCATCTACCTGATATGCTGCTCTATTTCGATTGTTGTGATTTACTGTTCTGCTCGGCATCTGCTACACCCTTTCAAAAACTCTTAATTTTGCACTCTTGGAACGGGAGTTCACTTCTAATTCTTCCTCGGAAGGAAGAATCGGTTTTCTTGTGACTACCTTTCCCTTGGATTTTTTACCACATACACACACCGGAAAATCGCTTGGACAGGTACATGGGTTCTCATTTCGTTTAAAATTCGTCTTTACAATTCGATCCTCTAAGGAATGGAACGTGATAATACAGATTCTTCCACCCGGATTCAAAAGGTCGATCATATCATCCAGATTATTCTGCAGTACTTCTAACTCTTTGTTCAGCTCAATACGGATTGCCTGAAACGTTCTTTTTGCCGGATGTCCACCGGTCACCTGAACTTTCATTGGAATGGAAGCCCTGATGATCTCCGTCAGTTCTCCGGTTGTCTCGATCGGTTTCTTTGCCCTCTCCTGCACGATGTGTTTTGCAATATTTTTTGCAAACTTGTCCTCACCATAATCACGGATGATACGGTAAAGATCCATCTCACTGTATCCGTTTACAATATCTTTTGCAGTCAGGCTCTGTCTGTCATCCATTCTCATATCAAGTGGAGCATTCTCATCACGGTAAGTAAAACCACGCTCCGGTGTATCTAACTGAAACGAAGATACGCCAAGATCCAACACGATTCCATCCACCTTTTCCACGCCAATGCGGTGAAGTTCCTCTTTCATGTTGGCATAATTGCTTCGGATAATGGTGATCTTGTCACCAAATTCCTTTAATCTTTCTCCGGCGGCTGCGATTGCATCCGCGTCCTGATCGATTCCGATCAGCCTGCCTTTTTCTGATAACCGTGAAGCCACCTGATAAGCATGTCCGCCACCGCCAAGTGTTCCATCCACATAGATTCCGTCAGGCTTGATATTCAAATTTTCAATTGTCTCATTTAGCAATACTGAATAATGATTAAATTCCATTGTGATCCTCTCTGCCTGACTTTTGCTCTGGCTCTCTTTTTTTATTCTCTGTGGATCAGATGCTGAACCCTAAATCTGCCATGTGTTCTGCAATCTCATCCATCTCATCTTCATCATATGTATTCTCCTGCCATCTGTCTTTGTCCCAGATTTCCACTCTGCTTAAGACTCCGACTAAAACGACATCTTTTGTCAGATTTGCATATTCTCTTAAAACTGGTGGAAGAAGGATTCTTCCCTGCTTGTCCAGTTCACAGGAAGCTGCTCCTGCAAAAAAGAAACGTGAAAACTTTCTTGCATCCTTGGAAGTCATGGAAATGTTTCTGAATTTCTCTTCGATGTTGTGCCATTCTTCTGACGTATACACAAATAAGCATCCATCAAGTCCCTTTGTCACTACAAATTCATCGCCAAGCTGCTCTCTGAATTTTGCCGGAACTATCAGTCTGCCTTTTGGATCAACTGTGTGGTTGTATTCTCCCATAAACATGACACAATCACCTGCCTTTGTGCGGCAGCTGGTTCCTCTTGATTTTCCATTTCTGTGGTCATTTGCCACCACTTCGAACCATTCTCTACCACTTTCCACCACTTTTAAACATATATTAGACTATTCTTAAGAAAAAATCAATATTTTAGCGCAAAAAAATAATGCCAGACCAGTTATTTCCTGATTTGGCATTATTTTCCATTCTTCTCTACTTACTTCTTTCTGTTTCCTCGATATACTCTTCAATCAGCTGATCGAGTTTTGTACTTTTTTGATAGTAATTATCAAACTTATCCTGTCGTAAAAGTGCCTGATCCAGTTCAAATCGAACGGATTCGATTTCCTGCTGTAACTCACTCAACTTTCTCATATGAATCCTCCTGATTTCCTCAATGGAAAATGCAATTTTACAAATTCAAATTTCTGCTAATTGCCGGAGCAGAGAATAGTCCCTTTTTCTTTTCCCCTTTTTCTTTTCCTCTCTTTTATATTCTCCATATTACTATCCGCAGATTCAAAAATCAAATGAATTAGGTGATGAGTTTTCTCCAAAATTCGACATTTCCAAACGGATTTTTTCACAATTGCACGTATTTCCTACAAAAACAGCGCATCCATTTTTCGACTTTGGATGCGCTGTTCATAAAAAATTAATATTTGATTCGTATGTTTTCCTATCGTTTTTGTATGTTTTTCATTTTTCAGGAATGTTTTAACCGGAATTCTGCCCTTTTCTCGGCGAGTAAATGTATCATTGTCTCCATTGCCTTGTAGTTCACCTCCACAATGTGATGGATATCATCCTCCACATCATGCTTTCTCACAAGATAATCATCATGGGATTTCTGGATAAAATCACAAAGATTTTTGGCATTTTTAAATTCCAGATGATCTGCTTTATGCGGTTTTGCAGCGTCCGTCCTAATATATCTCCGCAGATCCCGCTTTAACTTTTCCTCGTAAGAACAGTGATCCTTCAGACTTCCCGGATAGATCTTATTGTGAGGATAGGTAAAATAGTCTGCCAGATAGTGGCTGATCTGTCCAAGATCCATGTAATACTTGCGCCCTTTTTTCTTCTCCACCAGTTTCCTGCCCTCGGAAAGGCGCTCAATATGGCGTCTGATATCCGGGTAAGTTCCGTCCATCTCATGGCGCTTATAGACGAAAGATGGCTTAATGTCCGGCAGGACACTTCCGATGTAAAAAGATAATTTATGTTTTTTCAGATCATTGTCTTCCATATTATTTACAATGTAACGTGCCAGTGAAATATGTGATTTTTTTCTCATAAGTACCGCCTCCAAACAGGAATCTTTTTGTTTTTCCAACTCCCATACTACATCTCCGCGGCAAAAGAAACAAGGGTATCTTTGTAAACTTTTTGTGTAGTTTTTGTGTTTTAAAGCACTGGAATCCTGCTTTACAGATGTAAATTTTCTTATCCTGCTTTTTTATGGTCTGCACAAATGGAGCATGTGCAGACCAGTTTCATACCTGTATTAATTATTCATATTTACAGTTGCACTCGAAGCTTGCGCACTCTGTCTCTCCACAGGTACAGGCTCCGGCACCGGAAATACCGATATGATCTGCGCGGCATTTCTCATTTTCATTGAAACGGCAGTGTGCCGCCTCACATGCAACGTCGATTTCCTTGGAAACATCTTTTAATGCGTTACAGGCTGCACCGTTTGTTCCGCGGTCTTTGAAACTTCCGCAACAGGTGCTCTGTGCTTCGGTTGCTTCGCGTCCCTCCACCTGAATGTCGCCTTTGCAGCAACAGCCGTCTTCATTATTGTAGGTGCAGCTTTTCACTGAACAATCCAAATATGCCATACTTTTTTCTCCTTTTCCTTCAAATCTGTCAGACAATTGTGAAACTCCTCATAATCTTCTTTAAATTGTTCAAAATTAACAAAAACATTCAAGAC
>OLFV01002978.1_pt1 | contig 11441 bp, 8 predicted proteins | sample 1605551 | NCBI WGS metagenome assembly OLFV01 (sample SAMEA3888922, study PRJEB22519) | human gut metagenome | biome: human gut; feature: human-associated habitat; material: faeces | place: Denmark | collected 2011
TGGCCGGGGAGCGGCGTGGTGCGGGACGGCTGGCCGGGGAGCGGCGTGGTGCGGGACGGTTGGCCGGGGAGCGACGTGGTGCGGGACGGCTGGCCGGGGAGCGGTGTGGTGCGGGACGGTTGGCCGGGGAGTGGTGTGGTGCAGGACGGTTGTCCGGGGAGTGACGTGGTGCGGGACGGTTGGCCGGGGAGCGGCGTGGTGCGGGACGGCTGGCCGGGGAGCGGCGTGGTGCGGGACGGTTGGCCGGGGAGCGACGTGGTGCGGGACGGCTGGCCGGGGAGCGGTGTGGTGCGGGACGGTTGGCCGGGGAGTGGTGTGGTGCAGGACGGTTGTCCGGGGAGTGACGTGGTGCGGGACGGTTGGCCGGGGAGCGGCGTGGTGCGGGACGGCTGGCCGGGGAGTGGTGTGGTGCGGACTTGCGGCTGGGTGCGCTGTGGCGATCGTGCGGAGCAGGACGCGGGAGCTGCGCAGGGCGCGCTGGCTGGCTTTCTTTCCAAGAGAAAAAACGCTTGACAAGTTATGCAAAAGCATACTAGACTGGAAGCAGGAGATCACGCAGAAAGCGGCGCGTGATCGACGGCGCCGGAGGGGGCGAGACGCTTCCACGGCATCCGGCGAACAAAGTTCGGCATCTTCTCCTCGGGGAGAAGGCTTGGGGCTGGCACAAAATCTACCCAACGAAAAAACGTGCATGGAAGGGTGGCTTCCATGCACGTTTCGGGTCAGATGGGGTTTCCGGCGGGGCGGGCCGGGGCTTACGCAGGCCGGGGGCTATGCGCCAAACCGGGTCCCCCGGCAGGTCAGCTGTGCTGGCCGTGGGCCGGGTAGTGGATGTGCAGCAGCTCATGCGCGCGGCCTTGGAGCAGGGTGTCGTAGACATAGCCCAGGTCGGGGTTCTGCTGCGGGATGCGCAGGGCGCAGGCTTCATCGGCCTTGAAGATGGCCTCGGCACGCTCGGCCTTGCGCTTGTTGCAGGCGGGGGGCTGGCCGCCGCCGCCGATGCAGCCGTTCGGGCAGGCCATGACCTCGATGAAGTCGAACTGCTCCTCGCCGGACTCGACCTTGGCGATGAGCCGGTCGGCATTGGCCAGACCGTTGACGACCGCGATGCGGATGGTCAGGTCGCCGGCCGTGACGGTGAAGGCCTTGATGCCCTCGAGCCCGCGCACGCCGCACTCGGCAATGGTCTGTAGGGTGTTGGGGCTGGCATCGTCGAGCACGCGGCGGATGACGGCCTCGGTCACGCCGCCGGTCACGCCGAAGATGACGCCGGCGCCGGTATAGTCGCCGAGCGGGGCGTCCGGCTCCTCGTCCGGGAGGTGGGCAAAGTCGATGCCGGCCTCCTCGATCATGTCGCACAGCTCGCTCGTCGTGATGACGAGGTCGATGAGCCGCTCACCGTCCTTCTCGAGCTCGGGGCGCGCGGCCTCGAACTTCTTGCCGGTGCAGGGCATGATGGCGACGGAGTAGACGTTCTCGCCCGCGAACTGCTTGCGGATGAGCGAGCCGAACATCGCCATCGGGCTGCCGCAGGTGCTCACCTGGGGCATGAGGTGCGGGTGGCGGTGCTCCACGTGCTGGATCCAGCCGGGGCAGCAGGAGGTGAACATCGGCAGCTTCGCGCCGGTCTTGACCTTCTCGAGAAACTCCGCCGACTCCTCCATGATCGTCAGGTCGGCCGTGAGGTTCGTGTCGTACACCACGTCGGCGCCGAGACGGCGCAGCGCGGCGACGAGCTTGCCGGTGCAGGGCTCATTGGCGGGCATGCCGAAGCGCTCGGCCATGCCGACACGCACGCTGGGCGCGTACTGCACGACGACCTTGCGGTTTTTATCCTGCAGCATGGACCAGAATTTCTCCGTCTCGTTGCGGATGGTGATCGCGCCGGTCGGGCACACGGACGCGCACTGGCCGCAGCCGACGCAGTCGGTGTCCTTGAGGGTTTTGCCGAAGTCGGCGGAGATGTGCGCCTTCTTGCCGCGGCCGCTGAAATCGACCGCGCCGATGTTCTGGATCTCGGCGCAGGTGCGCACGCACAATCCGCAGAGGATGCACTTGCTCGGGTCGCGCACGATGCTCGGCGAGGAGAGATCCATCGGCTCGGTGCAGTAGGTGTTGGGCTCGAAGCGGTGCGCGTCCACGTGGTAGCGGCGGGCGTACTCCTGCAGCTTGCAGCGGCCGCTCTGGTCGCAGGTCAGGCAGTCGGCCCGGTGGCTGCTCATGAGCAGCTGCAGCGTGGTGCGGCGGCTGTCGAGCACCTGTTTCGTGTGGGTGTTGACGACCATGCCGTCGCGCGGCTGCATGGAGCAGGCCGCGTCCATCTTGCCGCGGTCGTTCTCGACGAGGCACAGGCGGCAGCCGCCGTAGATGGACAGGTTTTCACAGTAACAAAGCGAGGGAATGTCGATGCCGTTGTTGCGGGCGACCTCCAGCACGTTGCGCTCGGTCGTGAACGGGCAGGACACGCCGTCGATGATCATTTTCTTTTCAGCCATTGCTCACGCCTCCTTGATCGCACCGAACGGGCAGCCGGTCTTGCAGGTGCCGCACTTGATGCATTTGTCTGTGTCGATGTGGTGCGGCTTTTTCAGCTCGCCGGTGATGGCGCCGGCCGGGCAGTTGCGCGCGCACTTCGTGCAGCCCTTGCACACTGCCGGGTCGATGACATACGTCGTCAGGCTGCGGCAGCTGCCGGTGCGGCACTTCTTGTCGAAGATGTGCTCGCGGTATTCGTCCTCGAAGTTCGCGAGCGTGGACAGCACCGGGTTCGGCGCCGTCTTGCCGAGACCGCACAGGGAGGAGTTCTGGATCATCTTGGCGAGGGAGCGCAGCTCCTCAATGTCGCCGGCTTTGCCGTTGCCCTTCGTGATCCGGGTGAGAATGTCGAGCATGCGGGTCGTGCCTTCGCGGCACGGGGTGCACTTGCCGCACGACTCGTTGCAGATGAAGTTCATGAAAAACTGCGCGATGGACACCATGCACGTGTCCTCGTCCATGACGACGAGGCCGCCGGAGCCGATGATCGCGCCGGCCTTTTTCAGCGAGTCAAAGTCCATGGGCAGGTCCATGTGCGCCTCGGTCAGGCAGCCGCCGGACGGGCCGCCGATCTGCACGGCCTTGAACGCTTTGCCGTTTTTGATGCCGCCGCCGATGTCGTACACGACCTCGCGCATCGTCGTGCCCATGGGCACCTCGATCAGGCCGGTGTTGACGACGTTGCCGGTCAGGGCGAAGGCCTTCGTGCCGGAGCTGCCCTCGGTGCCGACGGACTTGAACCAGTCCGCGCCCTTTTTGATGATGTCGGGCACGTTGGCAAACGTCTCGACGTTGTTCAGGCAGGTGGGCTTGCCGTACAGGCCCTTGTCGACGGAGCGCGGGGGCTTCGTGCGCGGCATGCCGCGGTTGCCCTCAATGGACGCGGTCATGGCCGAGCCCTCGCCGCAGACGAACGCGCCTGCGCCGCAGTTGATGTGCATGTGGAAGTTGAAGCCGCTGCCGAGGATGTTGTCGCCCAGCAGGCCGAGCTCCTTGGCCTGCTCGATGGCGACGGTGAGCCGGTGCACGGCCATGGGGTACTCGGCGCGGACATAGATGTAGCCCTCGGTGGAGCCGGTGGCCACGCCCGCGACGATCATGCCCTCGATGACCTTGTGCGGATCGCCCTCCATGCAGGAGCGGTCCATGAAGGCGCCGGGGTCGCCCTCGTCGCCGTTGCAGACGATGTACTTGACGGGCTCTTCCGTATGTGCTGCGACCTGCGCCCACTTCTTCCCGGTCGGGAAGCCGGCGCCGCCGCGGCCGCGCAGACCGGAATCGCTCACGGCCTGGACGATCTCGTCCGGCTGCATCTCGAACAGGGCCTTGGCCAGCGCGCCGTAGCCGCCGATGGACAGGTACTCCTCGATGGATTCCGCGTCGATATGGCCGCAGTGCTCAAGCACGCGGCGGGTCTGCTTTTTGTAAAACGGGATGTCTTCCTGGCGCTCATACAGTTCGCCGTTCTGGTTGTAGCCCAGGCGCTCGATGAACTCGCCGCCGAGGATGGTCTTCTGGATGATCTCCTCCACGTCGCTGACCTGGCACTTCGTGTACAGCCAGCCCTCCGGCTCGATGCGCACCAGCGGGCCCATCTCGCAAAAGCCGTGGCAGCCGGACTTTTTCAGGCCGATGGCATCGGCATGGTGCTCGGTCAGGGACACCTCGCACGGGATGCCCAGCTCGTCCATGCGCTTTTTGAGCTCATGATAGACGTTCAGGTTGCCGCCGGCGACACAGCCCGTGCCGCAGCAGACGAGGATCTTACGCTTTTCCGCGTCGCGCGCGGCCATGTAGTCGGCCTGCAGGGCGCGGAACTGCTCCAGGGATTCGATTCTCTGACGCATTATGCACCCTCCTTTTCACGCAGCTCCTCGATGAGATCCACGGCCTTGTCGGGGGTCATGGCCGGGTGCACCGTGTCGTTGACCATGACGACCGGGCTCAGACCGCACGCGCCGAGGCACGACACGATCTCGATGGTGAACAGGCCGTCGTCCGAGGTCGGCTTGCTCTCACTCAGGCCGGTGGCGTCGTAGAGCGCCTGCAGGACGTTACCGGACTTGCGCACGTGGCACGCCGTGCCGCGGCAGACCTTGAGCACGTACTTGCCCTTCACATCGAGCGAGAAGTTCTCATAGAACGTCGCCACGCCGTAGATCTTCGACTCGCTGATGCCAACCTTGTCCGCGATGTAGCGCAGCGCGTCTTTCGGCAGATAACGGTATTTCCCCTGCACGTCCTGCATGATCGCAATGATCTGCGAGGCGTCGCAGGCGTGATCTGCGAGGACCTGGTCAATGAATTTGTAATCGATCTGTTCCATTTTTTCAGTTCCCTTTCCAACAAATTTGCACGGGCCGGCTCCTATTCCGGCCGGATGCAGGATTCCCTGCTTCCCATCATACAATATCTATGAAAAATTTTCAATGCCCAGTCCCGTCGTTTTGATAACGACAAACTGCGAGAATTTTTCACAAATCCACACATGTTTCCGCACCTGTGCATCTTTGGGAAAAACCGCCGCAAATGCTTGACACGGCGGCCTTCGCATGGCATAATTGCAGCAAACTATGCGCCCGCGCCGCAAGCTGTGCTTCCGGCCCGGCCGCCGCCGATCCCGCACCGAATCTGACACCGAATCGCCCATGAGGTGGAAGGCTGCGTGCGTGCACTGCTGCACCGCCATGCCTTCCGGGCATGGCATTTTCTGTCTCTTCATGCGGCCGGCAATCATGAAAAGGAGAGATCTGCTATGAAACATCTGCGCAAATGCACGGCTCTGCTGCTGGCCGTCATTCTGGTGCTCGCCCTCGCCGCCTGCGGCCAGAAGGACGACACCGCCGCCGTCGACAAGGACCTGACCGTCAACGTCGTCTCGCTCAACGGCACGACCGGCTTCGGCATGGCCAAGCTCATGGCCGACAGCAAGGCCGGCACCGCCGCGCTCAACTACAGCTTCACCGTCGAGACCGACCCGAGCAACGCCACCGCCGCGCTCGTCAACGGCACGGCCGACATCGCCGCCCTGCCGACGAACGCCGCCGCCGCGCTCTACAACAAGACCGACGGCGCCGTGCAGGTGCTCGCGCTCAACACGCGCGGCGTGCTCTACGTTGTGACCGACGGCACGGAATCCATCACGTCCTTTGCCGACCTGCGCGGCAAAAACGTCTATGTCCCCGTGCAGAACCCGACCTTCATCTTCCAGTACCTGTGCGAGAAAAATGGTCTGACCGCCGGCACGGACATCACCATCGACAACACCTATGCCCAGCCGGCCGAGCTCAACACGGCGCTCGCCTCCGGCGAGGTGCACATCGCCGTGCTGCCGGAGCCGATGGTCACCATCGCCCGCGCGGCCAACCCGGATCTGACCGTTGCGCTCGACCTGACCGCCGAGTGGGACAAGGTCGCCCCGGCCGGCAGCCTCGTGCAGGGCTGCGTCGTCGTGCGCAAGGCGTTTGCAGACGCTCACACGAACGAGGTCAAGGCCTTCCTCGACGAATACAAGGCGTCCATCGAGTACCTGACGGCCGAGCCGGATCAGGCCGGCCAGATGATCGAAGAGGCCGGCATCTTCGCCAAGGCCGCCGTGGCCGCCAAGGCCATCCCGAACTGCAACGTCTGCTTCGTGTCCGGCGCGGACATGCAGGCTGCGCTGACGGAGTTTCTCACGGCGCTGAGCACCGTCGCCCCGCAGAGCATCGGCGGCAAGGTGCCGGGCGATGACTTCTACTGCATCCTGAAATGAAGCGCTTTGCCCGCGGTGCGCTGACGCTTGCATTCTGGGTCGCGGTATGGGCGGCGCTGGCGCTGCTCGTGCACCGGGAGCTGCTGTTGCCCGCGCCGTGGGTCGTCGTGCGCAGGCTGTGTGAGCTGGCCGCGACCGGGGCGTTCTGGCGCATCACGGCCGTGTCCATCGGGCGCGTGCTGCTCGGCGTGCTGGGGGCGGTCGTGCTCGGCGTGGTCATGGCCGTCGCCTGCACGGCGTCGAGGACCGCCGATGCGCTGCTGCGCCCGCTCATGACGGTCGTCAAGTCCACGCCGGTGGCGTCGTTCGTCGTGCTCGCGCTCATCTGGATCGCGCGCGACTGGCTGCCGGTGTTCATCGCGCTGCTCATGGTGCTGCCCGTCGTGTGGAGCAATGTCTGCACCGGCATCCGCAGCGCCGACCCAGCGCTGCTCGAGCTTGCGCGGGTGTACGGCTGGCCGCGCGGGCGCGTCCTGCGGCGGATCTATGTGCCGAGCGTGCGGCCGCACTTTCTGGCCGCGCTGCGCTCCGGCCTCGGCTTCGGCTGGAAGGCCGGCATCGCCGCCGAGGTGCTCACCGTGCCGCACAGCGCCATCGGCCGTATGATCTATGAATCGAAGCTGTATCTGCAGACCACCGACCTCTTCGCCTGGACGCTCGCGGTCATCCTGCTCAGCGTCGGGCTTGAGCGGCTGGTGCTGCGCGCGCTCACCCCGCGCGGGAAAGGAGGCGGCGGCGCATGATCGAGACACGTGACCTCACCGTGACGTATGGCGGCCGCGCCGTCCTGCGGGAGGTGGACCTCACCGTGCCCGACGGCGCGCACATCGCGCTCATGGGCCCGTCCGGCTGCGGCAAGACGACGCTGCTGCGCGTGCTCGCCGGGCTGCAGGCTCCGGACTCCGGCACCGTGCGCGTGGAGCCCGGGCGCATGGCCTGCGTCTTTCAGGAGCCGCGGCTGCTGCCGTGGCGCACGGCGGCCGAAAACGTCAACGCCGTGCTCTCCGACCGGGCGCAGACCATGCCGCAGGCGCTGGCGTGGCTCGAGCGGCTGGAGCTGGGCGATGCGTGCGATCAGTACCCGGCGGCGCTCTCCGGCGGCATGCAGCAGCGCGTGGCCATCGCGCGGGCGCTGGCGTATGACGCGCCGGTGCTGCTGCTCGACGAGCCGTTTCGCGGTCTGGACGCGGCGCTGCGCGCGCGTGTGACCGCGCTCATCGCGGACGCGGCGGCGGACAAGACCCTCGTGCTCGCCACGCACGACGCGGCCGACGCCGCTGCGCTCGGCTGCGCGGTGTATGCGTATGCCGACGGTGCGTTCCGCCGGGCCGATCCCTGAGCCGCAGAAGGGTGCGGCTTTTTTAAGCCTTCTCCTCAAGGAGAAGGCGACGCACGACCGGTGCCCCCACAAGGGACCGGACATAAAAACTCCGCCCTGCGTCGTTTCGACGCGGGGCGGAGTTTCTTTTACTTATGCTATGCCGCCCTTACGCGGCCTTCGCGGTCTTGGCCGCGCGCCACGCCTCGAACTTGGCGCGCATGCGGTCGTTCAGGCGGCAGAATGCCTTCATCACCGGCCACGACAGCAGACCGAACACGACGAGGATGAGCGCGCTCTGCAGGTTCAGCTTCTGCAGGCTGAAGAGCGTCGGGAAGCCGAAATACGCGATCACGAACAGCACGCCGAGCACGACGATCATCACCTTGCGGATGGTGTTGTACGGCTGGCACGTGCGGTGCACCATCATGAGGCCGACGATGCCCATGACGCCGGTGCAGATCGTGATCATGGCCGTATCGTCGAGGTGGAAGGCGATATAAAACAGCAGAATGCCCACGACCATCGCCAGATCCGTCATCGCGGCCGGCAGCGCGCGGAAGAGCACGTTGCGCAAAAACTTGCCCTTGACGAGGCTCTCGTTCGGCTCCATGGCGAGGATGAACGACGGGATGCCGATGGTCACGGCGCTCACGAGCGTGAGCTGCGCGGGGCTGAACGGATACGGCAGCGTGGCAAAGAGCGTGAAAAACGCGAGGAAGAACGAGAAGATGTTCTTGACTAGATACAGCGACGCGCTGCGCTCGATGTTGTTGATAACGCGGCGGCCCTCCGCCACGACCGACGGCATGGAGGCAAAGTTCGAGTCAAGCAGCACGATGTGCGACACCTGGCACGCCACGTCGCTGCCCGAGGCCATGGCGATGGAGCAGTCAGCCTCCTTGAGCGCGAGCACGTCGTTGACGCCGTCGCCCGTCATGGCCACGGTGTGGCCGTCGGCCTTGAGCGCCTGCACGAGGCTGCGCTTTTGCGCCGGGGTCACGCGGCCAAAGACCGTGTATTTGCCCGCCGCGTCGCGGATGGCTTCCTCGGTCGTGAGCGTGCGCGCATCGACGAAGCGGTCGGCGTTTTCGATGCCGGCGCGCTTGGCCACCTCGGACACCGTGCGCGCATTGTCGCCGGAGATGACCTTCACGGCCACGCCCTGACTGGCAAAGTAGCCGAACGTCTCCGGCGCCTCGGCACGGATCTTGTTCGAGAGCAGGATCAGCGCGATGGGCAGCAGGTTGGCGCTCAGCGTCTCGTCCGAGAGCGCGCCGTCATACATGCCCAGCAGCAGCACGCGGCAGCCCTTGGCGGAGTAGCCCTCGATCTGCTCCTGATATGGGTTTTCCCGCCCGGCGAGCAGCACGTCCGGCGCGCCGAGCAGATAGGTCTCCTCGGCGTGGAACGACACGCCGCCGTATTTCTTCGCCGACGAGAACGGCAGCGTCGCCGTCGCGTCCTGCGTCTTTTCGCCCGTGAAGTAGCGCCGCAGGGCCGCCATCGTGTCGTTGTCGGCCTGCATGGCGTAAACGTAGTCGGCCATGATCATGCGGATGTCCTCGAGCGTGAAGCGGTCGTCGCACAGAGGGCAGACGTCCTCGACGATCATCTTGTTTTCCGTCACGGTGCCGGTTTTGTCCACGCACAGCGTGTCCACGCGCGCGAGCGTCTCGATGCAGCCGAGCTCGTGCACGAGGGTCTTGCGCTGGGCCAGACGCACCACGCCGGCCACGAGCGCGAGGCTGGTCAGCAGGTACAGCCCCTCGGGGATCATGCCGATGATGGAGCCGACCGTGCTCGTCACGGCGATAGGCACCGCACGGTCAAGCCACACGAACTCCTTGACGAACATCACCACGCCGAGCGGGATGACGAGGATGCCGATCCACTTGACGAGGTTCTGCAGCGAGCGCATCATCTCCGACTGCTGCGGCTTCTTGGCGCGCTTGGCCTCCTGCGTCAGGCGCGAGACGTAGGAGTCCGCGCCGACGTCCGTCAGCTGCGCGCGGCACATGCCGCTGACGACGAAGCTGCCCGACAGGAGCTTGTCGCCGGGGTTTTTCTTGATTTCATCCGATTCGCCCGTGATGAGCGCCTCGTTGACGTAGCAGCTGTCGGCCGCGACGACGGCGTCGGCATAGATCTGGTTGCCGGCGGCGAAGATGACGATGTCGTCGCGCACGAGCTGCGCGGTGTCGACGGTCACGCGCCTGCCGTCGCGCACGGCGACGGCCTTGGGTGAGGCAAGGATGTTGAGCTTATCGAGCGTTTTCTTCGAGCGGATCTCCTGCACGATGCCGATGGCGGTGTTGACGATGATGACGCCCATGAACGTCAGGTTCAGCCACTGCTGCACCGCGATCACGCACAGCGCCAGCAGGAAAAACAGCATATTAAAATAGGTAAAGATATTGCTCAGGACGATCTGCTTGACGGTCTTGCCCGGCGGGTCGACGGGCGCGTTCGTCCAGCCGGCGTCCGCGCGCTCGCGCACCTGCGCGCTCGTCAGGCCCTGCTGCGGGTCGGGGTGCGCGATGGGCACGTCCCGCCGCTCCGGCGTCTCGGGCGCGGGGGCGCGCTTGTCTTTGATTTTTTCGATCAGATTGGCCAAAGGTCTGCCTCCAGAATGAGAATACCCAATATTATAGCGTTTCGCGCGATGGAATGGAACAACAGTTTGTGAATATTTACTTAAAAATGGCGCAAATTTTCGGCAGCCTGCACGGTGTGGCGCAGCAGCAGCGCGGTCGTCACGCTGCCGATGCCGCCGGGCACGGGCGTGCAGACGGCGATGGCCGCAGCATCAGGCGCCACGTCGCCGCGCAGCGTGCCGTCTGGCAGCGCGGTCGCGCCCGCGTCGAGCACGATCTGCCCCGGGCGCACAAAGTCCCGCGTGATGAGCCCCGGCGCGCCCGCCGCGGCGAGCAGAATGTCCGCATCCCGGCAGCGGGCGGCGAGATCGGGCGTTTTCCGGTGGCAGAGCGTCACGGTCGCGTCCGCGCGCGTGAGCAGCAGCGCGGCCGGCCGGCCAATCACCAAGCTCCGGCCCACGACGGTCACGCGCCTGCCTGCGGGGTCAATGCCGTGCGCGCGCAGCAGCTCCATGCACGCCTCGGCCGTGCAGGGGGCGAAGCCCGCCGCCCCGGTCACGAGCGCGCCGAGCGATGCCGTTGTCATGCCGTCCACGTCCTTGCGCGCGTCGAGCGTGTCCAGAATTTCCTGCGCGCGCAGCGCCTCCGGCAGCGGCCGCAGCAGCAGCACGCCGTGCACCGCGCCGTCCGTGCTCAGGGCGCGCAGAGTGTCGGTCAGGGTTTCGGGCGCGCAGTCCGCCGGCAGCGGGACGGGGCGCACGGTGACGCCGCAGCCCTCCGCCGCCTGAGTGATGCTGCGCAGATATGCCAGATCATCCGGCTGCGCGCCGACGGACACGGCGGCGAGGCAGGGGGGCGCATCGAGTGCGGCGGCACGCGCGCGCACCTGCGCATAGATCGCCGCGGCAGCGGGCGCGCCGGTCAGGGTGTTCGGCATGGGTCAGCCCTCCCCGCGCAGCGCAGCGCGCACCGCGTCCACGGTCTGCGCGCAGCTTTGCACCACGGTCGCGCGCAGGTGCTCGGCGCGCGTCTCGGTCTCGGCGCGGTCATCCGGCGCGAGCAGGCCGGTGTTGACCTGAACGTTCATGGCCGCCGCCTCCGCCGCCGCGCGGCACAGGGCCGCCGCACACCCGATATCCGAGCGCAGGAGGGGGCTGGCCGTCTCGAGCGCGGTGGGCAGCAGCAGCGCCGCCTGCGCGCAGTGCTCCAGCATGGCCAGCGGGGCCTGACACGCCGT
>OLFV01002979.1_pt1 | contig 11439 bp, 9 predicted proteins | sample 1605551 | NCBI WGS metagenome assembly OLFV01 (sample SAMEA3888922, study PRJEB22519) | human gut metagenome | biome: human gut; feature: human-associated habitat; material: faeces | place: Denmark | collected 2011
AGTGGATTATCCACTCGTTGTCTTTGTTAATCAGTTCGTTCATGTTACTCTGGATTTAGTGGAATTATTGTTATTACTCTATTCGGTTATCAGATTGTCCTGCCTTTGAATTTCGCTTCCTTTCGCCTGTCCTCCACAATGGAGACGATACGTTGCACATCTTCGGGATGGTAGTACGTCTTGTGGTTGATTTGGCTGTATGACAGCGTCCCATTGTCACGCAAGGTCTGCAAGGTTCGTGGGCTGATATTGAGCATCCGACATACGTCCTGATTATCCATCCACTCACTCATTCTCTTTTCGCCGTGCCGATGGCAGATGGCATCCATACGGCTGACGAAGCGGTCGAACTTGGCGACCAGTTCCTCAAAGGTCTTTCTCTCGATTGATACGATTTCCATATAGTCTTTCTTTTAGTTGTTATTGTTTCTTATGCCACAAAGGAATGTATAATCCGTTACCTGACAATAGGTTTTCCGAAAGTGGAAGCGTGTTGCGCTGATGCGGTAGTCATTGTCCGGGATGCCGACTTCCCATTGGCGGCTATCATTCCTTCTACCGCAAAGAAATACATAATCCAGCATCCGGCAATGGATTCAATCAGGTCTGGCAGCAAGTGGCACAGGGTGGTAGAGGTTGGCACAGGCATAACCCACCAATTGCCCAATCCTTAGCCCTTAATTCCTATATTTAATAAGGATGCCACAGCCAAAATAAGGGCTTAATTCAAATTCGCCTACAATTGAGCCTTTGCCCTTTCGGGCATATACATCCGGCAAATCGGTGAAGTCCGCATCGCTTTATCAACCGCCATAAAGCAAAACCATACAAAATTGTCTAAGAGAACCCAAGTACTTGACAGACTGCACTGAAGCATCTTACTTTGCTCCCGATAATCGGTCGAGGTGCTTGCCAAGACCACAGTTAATAACTTAATTAATTTGTTTTTTTACAATGAAGAGAGAACCAAGCATTACAGAGCAGCAGGCTCGTGAAATCGTGGAAAAGATGGGACGCAGGGAAGCCTATACTCCCAAGTCGATGAATGACATCTACAGGCGTATCGGTCTGGAACCGGATGAGCCGGAACAGCCCGGCAAAACTGTCACGGAAGAAACAGAGACCGCTGTGACGGATGAACCGTCAGGTATGGCGGTCGAGGAAGCTACTATGCCGCAGAAGCGTGTCAGCAGCAAGCAACGCAGACTGTCGCTGAAAGAGTACCGCGCCACCTATCTCCAAGTCCCCAAGATTGTCAACCGCAAGCCCGTGTTCGTCAGCGAGACGGTGCGTGACGAGCTGGACAAGGTTGTCCGCTTCCTCGGAGGAAAGGGCATGAGCGCATCGGGGCTGATCGAGAACCTCGTCCGTCTGCACCTCGACACCTACCGGAATGACATCGAGCAGTGGCGCAAGCTCTGACGGGATGACGGAAAGTCGGTTGGGCTGGTGAATACACTTCATCGGCTTAACCGATACCCAAGATGAGTGATTACACTCGGAAAACAATCCGACAAGCGGAGGATTGTTATGTCTTCAAAGACATAGCAAGATATATTTTCAGTTACCCGAATAATTCTAAGTAACTGAAAACACCTTCACCGCCGTGGGCAGAATTATCCTCCGCAGTCGGATAATTTCGGGGTTCATTAATCAAAGATTAAACAATGGACAAGCCATAAAATTGAAAAAATAAGAAGTATGAAAAAGAAGAGCAAGTACGGGAGAAATCCCAAGTTGAACCCGAAGACGCACTGCGTGATGGTGCGCTTCGATGATGTGGAATGGAACAGATTCCTGACGATGTACGAGGAATCTAACGTGTACGCGAAAGCCGTCTTTCTCAAGGCGCACTTCTTCGGACAGAAGTTCAAGGTGCTGAAAGTGGACAAGACGCTGGTGGACTACTACACCAAGCTGTCGGATTTCCATGCCCAGTTCCGTGGCATAGGCACGAACTACAATCAGGTCGTCAAGGAGCTGCGCATCCACTTCTCGGAGAAGAAGGCGATGGCGTTGCTCTACAAGCTGGAGGAGTGCACCATCGACCTTGTGAAGCTGAGCCGGGAGATAATGGAGCTTTCAAGAGAAATGGAGGCTAAGTGGCAACAAAGACGGGATGATTCTATGGTATAGCTGGATGTCCCTTTGGTTCGCAGTTCGGCAAGTGAACGAAGTCCGACGGGTAACTTCATTGCCGACCATGTCATTGTCGGACATCTGTTAAGAATAAGAACTAACTGAAAGGGATGAAAATATAGTAGAATCAAGTATCTGGCTTTCTAACTGATAAATAGAAATCTAGATACTTGATTTACAAACTAAATATATTTGATACTCTTTTTGCAAGAATAGTCTACCTGTCAATCCATTCTTTAAGCCTCTGCGCCTTTTCCTTGCTCACTTGTATTTCCGTCTTCGGATAACCTTTCAAACGGACAATCAACTTTCCTCCAAAATAATTACCGAGGAACAAAACGTGCTCTACATTGATGATATATTGGCGGTTTGCCCGGAAGAAATAGTCCGGGTTCAGTTGGTGTTCAAGTTCATCCATTGACACATTGACCACTTCGGAAGTGCCATTGTTGAGACGAAGATGTACAATCTTGTTTTCTGTTTCGATATGGTTGATGTCCGAAACTCGCACGGTCTTATATCCGTCACGATAAGGAAGCAGGAAACGCTCCCTATAACGGAACTTGCTCTTCTGTAAGGCGTCAAAAAGCTGTTGCAAGTTTTCGTCGGTATAATTCTTTCCGGCTTTGACTGCCTTGTCAATGGCCGCTTCAAGTTCATCCGGATCCAGCGGTTTCAGAAGATAGTCAAAACTGTTGAACTTGAATGCCTGTACTGCATATTCATCGTATGCGGTGGTAAATATGATGGGAACGGTTGCCTGGGCATGTTTAAGAGCCTCGAAACTCAAACCGTCAGTTAGCCGGATATCAGCAAGGATGAGGTCTGTGGTTTTGCCAGATTAAAAGAATTCGACTGTTTCTTTGATGCTGGCAAGCGGACCTTCAACAATAAATGTTCTGTCAATATCGTTCAGCAGCCTTATGAGGCGTTTGGCATTGCGCTGTTCGTCTTCAAGAATCAGTATTTTCATAAGGGTTGATGTTTTTTATGATGGGCAGACTTACCGAATAGAAGTTTTCGGCATTCTCTATCTTGACCTTTTTATCACAAAGTAAAGCATATCGTTCTATGATATTTTTAAGTCCTAAACCGGTTGATTCGATTGGGGACATCAAAGGTCGTTTCAGGTTGCAGACGGTTATGTAATCATCGGACAACTTTATGTTGATAACCAACGGATGTTCAGATGAAAAGCTGTTGTGTTTTATTGCGTTTTCTACAAGAAGCTGCAATACAGCCGGAGGAAGAAAACCTTTGCATTGTCTGACGCCCGGACTTACTTTTGCAATGACCCCTTCGTTGTGGCGTACTTTCATCAAATACAAGTATGAATCAAGAAACTTGATTTCGTCGGCAACGGGTATCAGATTGCGGTCCAGATTGGTGATGATGTATCGGTACACTTTCGATAGGTTACTCAGGAATTTTCCGGCAAGCTCGGTATCTTCCTCAATCAGTTCCAGCAGGTTGTTGAAGTTGTTGAACATGAAGTGCGGGTTGATTTGCAGTTTCAGCGAGTTGAGTTGCGACTGCAAGGCGATCTCTTTTTCCTTCATCAGCGCCATTTCGAGTGCTTGTTTCTCGTCGCGCGCCTTGATGTAAGACTGAAGGTAGAAGGAGTTGGCATAGACGCTTGACAGGAAGGTAGATATCATGGCAAAGATGTATGCGCCTTTCATGTTGAGGAGTTCGTCGAGAAGCCCGTTGTCGGTTTCGTCCCATAGGAAATTGAACAAGGTTATCATACCGAACGCAACGATATTGTTCAGTGCCATTAGGCAGGATGCATAGACCATTCCCCACACGTAGGATGTCCTGAACGGCAATACCCTGAAGACCAGAAAACAGAATCCTAAGGATATGTAGGTAAAAAGCATACACAGCAGAAAATCGACCATGTAATCAGCGATTGTCATTCCCGGCAATTGGTCGATGGTCTTGTCATCGAGTATAAACCACATGACAAGGTAGAATACATAGGAGACGGCAGATAGCAACAGGCCGTTCTTCCAACTCATTATTTTCATTTTCACTTGGGTCATATCGGGTGCAAAGTTACTCTTGATTCGGCAAAGATAAGGCTTTACTCCTTTGGTTGATAGGATAAACAGGCTGAAACGGATAAAATTACTATCGAAACGATAATAACTATTGGTGAAATACACATTGTATTTGTTAAAACCGATCTGCACTTGAAAGATTATCCTTTTTTCGGTCTTAACTGTCAGTTTGGATAGTTCGGACTTTAATTTATCCGCTTCGATACTCTTTGAATTGCAAGAACTTTTATAGGGGTATAATTTTGCATCTCAAAAAAAAGTGTATGAAAATTGAAACAGAACGTCTTGTAATCAGTGACTTTCAAAAGAGAGACGTTGTTGGACTTTTGGAATATCTTTCAAATCCTCGTGTGAATTGCTTTGCCGCCGACCGCCTTTGTTCTGAAGAGGCGGCATTCGTATATATGCAGTATTCCCAAAAAGATATGCAACGCTATGCAGTGAGTTTGAAAAAGGAGGACTTTATAATCGGTGATGTTTTCGTTTTGCGTGAAAATGAAGATACTTACAATGTGGGCTGGCATTTCAACAAACGTTTTGAGGGCAAAGGATTAGCTCGTGAAGCGGTTATCGGATTGTTGGATTATCTTTTTCGGGAGGCGGGTGCACGGCGTATCTATGGATTTGTGGAAGATGACAATATTCGCTCCAAACGCTTATGCGAACGCCTTGGTATGCGCCGCGAAGGATGCTTCAAGGAATTTGTGACATTTATAAACAATCCTAACGGCACCCCGAAATATGAAGATACCCGTGTTTATTCCATTCTAAAAAAAGAATGGAATTCAATCAGTGCTAAATCAATTACGAATAATTAAGAACAAGAAAAGAATATGAACAAGCGATTCATTATCATTAATTTCGCCGCATTTGCCGTCATGCTGTTTCTGTCGACTGGATGCAAGCAGGACGGTAAGCAGGATGCGGTACCGAGTTATCGGGTCATAACAGTATCGTCCATGCCGGTGGAAATATCCGAATCTTATTCCGCCACTATCCGCGGGCGACAAGATGTGGATATCATGCCGCAAATATCCGGCCGCATCACGCGTCTATGCGTGAAGGAGGGCACACGGGTGACGACAGGGCAAGTACTGGCAGTGATAGACCAAACACCCTATCTGGCAGCCTTACGCACAGCTTTGGCTAATGTCAGCGCAGCACGGGCAAAAGCGGAAACGGCACGAATCGAACTGCAAGGTAAGCAAGCCTTGTTTGATGAGAAGGTAATATCCGAATACGACCTTTCTCTTGCCCGAAACCAACTAGCTGTGGCACTTGCCGAACTCCAACAGGCCGAGGCGCAGGAAGCGGATGCACGAAACAACCTCTCTTATACTGAAATCAAAAGTCCGAGTAACGGCGTGGTAGGCACATTGCCCTACCGCATCGGTGCGCTTGTCAGTCCCAACATGGAGCAGCCTTTCACGGTCGTGTCCGACAATGCGGAGATGTATGCCTACTTCTCCGTGTCGGAAAACATGCTGCGACACCTATCCACTCGCTACGGCTCGATTGACAGCCTGATAGCCAAGATGCCGGAAGTGAGCCTGCAACTCAACGACGGTAGTCTGTACAAAGCGAAGGGACGCATCGAGACCGTAAGCGGTGTGGTGGACCCTGCGACCGGAGCGGTGCAGATCAAAGCCCTGTTCCCCAATCCCGAACGCGAACTGCTGAGCGGCAGCATCGGCAACATCGTCCTTCGGAACCCCCAAACGGATGCCATCACCATTCCCATGACCGCCACCGTGGAACTGCAAGACAAAATCATCGCCTACCGACTGAAAAACGGACGGGCGGAAGCTGCCTATCTCACGGTGGACCGCCTGAACGATGGCAACCGGTTTATCGTAAAAGAAGGTCTCTCGGTCGGCGACACCCTCATCGCCGAAGGCGTGGGACTGGTGAGAGAAGGCATGAGCATAACCCCTAAAGACGAAACGAAATGAAGCTACGATTTTTTATAGACCGCCCGGTGTTCTCGGGCGTTATCTCGGTGGTGATTGTGCTGTTGGGCGTCATCGCCATGTTCTCCCTGCCGGTGGAGCAATATCCCGACATCGCCCCGCCCACCATCAATGTATGGGCATCCTATCCCGGAGCCAACGCCGAAACCGTGCAGAAAGCCGTGATAGTGCCGCTGGAAGAAGCCATCAACGGCGTGGAAGACATGACCTATATGACCTCCACGGCATCGAACACGGGAGACGCCTCCATCAACATCTACTTCAAGCAAGGAGCCAATGCCGACATGGCAGCCGTGAACGTGCAGAACCGTGTGAACGCCGCATTGAGCCAGCTTCCGGCAGAAGCCACCAAGACCGGTGTCACCACCGAAAAGCAGCAGAATGCCGAGCTGCTGACCTTTGCCCTCTACTCGCCCGATGACCGCTTCGACCAGACGTTTCTGAACAACTACATGAAAATCAATGTCGAACCGCGACTGAAGCGCATCAGCGGCGTGGGAAAGGCGCAACTGTTCGGCTCCAATTACAGCATGCGCCTCTGGCTGAAGCCCGACCGTATGGCGCAATACGGGCTCATACCCGACGACATATCCGCCGTACTCGCGCGGCAGAACATCGAAGCCGCCACCGGCTCCTTCGGTGCCAATCACCCCACGGCCAACGAATACACAATGAAGTACCGCGGACGCTTGTCCGGTGCCGATGAGTTTGGCGAACTGGTAGTCAAGTCCTTGCCGGGTGGCAACGTGCTTCGGCTGAAAGAGGTTGCCGATGTGGAGCTGGGCGATGAATACTACAACTACTCCTCCCAAGTGAACGGCCATCCGGCAGCCATGATGATGATAAACCAGAAGGCAGGGTCCAATGCGTCGAGCACCATCAACGAGATTCACGAAGTGCTCCACGAACTGGACCGTGACCTGCCCGAAGGAGCGGAATTCGTAGTGCTTACCGACACCAACAAGTTTCTGTATGCCTCCATCCGCTCGGTCATCCGCACCTTGCTGGAGGCGATACTGCTGGTTATCGTAGTGGTATATGTATTCTTGCAGGACATCAAGTCAACGCTTATTCCTGCCATATCCATCTTCGTTTCCATCATCGGCACGTTCGCCGTGATGTCCATGATAGGCTTTTCCATCAACCTGCTCACCCTGTTTGCGCTTGTGCTTGCCATCGGCACCGTGGTCGACGATGCCATCGTGGTGGTGGAAGCGGTGCAGGCGAAGTTTGATGAGGGCTACCAGTCGGCGGTGCTTGCGGCCGATGATGCCATGAAAGGCGTTTCATCGGCCATTCTGACCTCTACCATCATCTTTATGGCAGTGTTCTTTCCCGTTGCCATGATGGGCGGCACTTCGGGAGCCTTCTATGCGCAGTTCGGCATCACGATGGCGGTTGCCGTGGGCATCTCGGCCATCAATGCCTTCACCCTCTCACCGGCACTTTGCGCCCTGTTGCTGAAGCCCTATATCGACGAGCACGGCAATACAAAGGACAACTTTGCAGCCCGTTTCCGAAAGGCGTTCAATGCCGTTTTCTACCGTCTGAGCCGACGCTATGTGCGTGGAGCGATGTTCATCCTCCACCGCCGGTGGCTGATGTGGAGCTCTATAGCAGTGTCCTTTGTATTGCTGGTGCTGCTGGTCAACGCCACCAAGACGGGCCTTATCCCCGAAGAAGACACCGGAACGGTCATGGTGAGCATGAATACGAAGCCCGGCACGTCAATGGCGCAGACCGTCAAGGTGATGGAGCGCATCAACAGCCGCCTCGACAGTATCGGCGAGATAGAATACAACGGTGCGGTTGCCGGCTTCTCTTTCAGCGGTTCCGGTCCGTCGCAGGCCATGTATTTCGTGACACTCAAAGACTGGGAACAGCGTGAGGGAGAGGGGCAGTCGGTCAACGACGTCATCGGAAAAATCTATGCCGCCACCTCCGACATCCCTGATGCCACGGTGTTTGCCATGTCGCCCCCAATGATAGCCGGATATGGCATGGGGAACGGCTTTGAGCTCTACTTGCAGGACAAGGCAGGCGGAGACATTACCGCTTTCAAGAAAGAGGCGGACAAGTTTGTCGAGGCCTTGTCGCAGCGGCCCGAAATAGGCGAAGTCTATTCCTCCTTTGCCACAGACTATCCGCAATACTGGGTGGATATCGACGCCGCCAAATGCGAGCAGTCGGGAGTGTCGCCCGCAGAGGTGCTTTCCACCCTGTCGGGCTATTATACCGGACAATATGTTTCCGACTTCAATCGCTTCTCCAAGCTCTACCACGTCACCATGCAGGCTCCGGCGGAATACCGTGTGAATGCAGAGTCCATTCATCATATCTATGTACGCACCTCTGATGGCGGCATGGCACCGTTGAGCCGGTTCGTGCGTCTGACCAAGACCAACGGTCCGTCAGACCTCACCCGCTTCAACCTGTTCAATGCCATCTCCATCAATGGGTCTCCGGCCCGGGGTTACAGTTCGGGGCAGGTGCTCGAAGCCATCAGTGAGACGGCACGCAAGGTTCTCCCGGCAAATTACACCTACGAGTTTGGCGGCATCTCGCGCGAGGAGAGCAAGACAACCAACAATGCCACGCTGATATTCCTGCTCTGTATGGTCCTGGTCTATATGATTCTGTGTGCCTTGTACGAAAGCGTGTTTATTCCCTTTGCGGTTCTGCTGGCAGTGCCTTGCGGGTTGATGGGCAGTTTCCTGTTCGCATGGCTCTTCGGTCTGGAGAACAACATCTACATGCAGACCGGTCTGATTATGATTATCGGCCTGCTTGCCAAGACCGCCATCCTGCTTACCGAATATGCAGGCAAGCGGCGGTCGGAAGGCATGACACTGGCACAAGCGGCATACAGTGCGGCAAAAGTCCGTCTGCGCCCCATCCTGATGACCGTGTTGTCTATGGTGTTCGGCCTTATCCCGCTGATGCTGGCTCACGGAGTGGGTGCCAACGGTAGCCGTTCGCTTGCCACAGGTGTAATCGGCGGAATGATTGTAGGTACATTGGCTCTGTTGTTCCTCGTGCCTTCATTGTTCATCGTCTTCCAATATATCCAAGAACGTATTAAGCATAATTAAATGAAAAAGACAGCAATATATATCATATTGTCAGGATGGATGCTTACCGGCTGTGGCACGTACAGCCGGTATCATCGCCCCGACCTCTCGATGGAGAATCTGTATAGCACCCTTCCGGCAGACGCCGATACCACCACTCTGGCCTCCCTGTCGTGGCGGGAAATGTTTACCGACCCTAAACTTCAGTCCTTGATTGAAACAGGACTTGACCGAAACACAGACCTCAATGTGGCACGGCTACGGGTGGAAGCGGCAGCCTCCGCCTTGCTGACAGCTAAACTCTCCTATCTACCCTCACTCGGACTGAATGCCGAAGGTAATGCCGGCAAGCACGATGGAGCAACGGCAAAGACATATAATGCAGGAGCGACAGCAAGCTGGGAACTGGACATCTTCGGCAACCTCACAGCTGCAAAACGTGGTGCCGCTGCCGCCTTGCAAGGAAGCCGTGATTACCGGCAAGCCGTACAGACTCAGCTTGTCGCCACTATTGCCGACAGTTACTATACCCTTGCCATGCTCGACGCGCAAATGGCAATAAGCCACCGCACCCTTGAAAACTGGCAGACTACCGTGCGCACTCTCGAAGCATTGAAAAAAGCCGGACAGTCAAACGAAGCCGGTGTATTGCAGGCAAAAGCGAACGTGATGCAGCTCGAATCGTCCCTATTATCCATCCGCAAGAGCATCTCCGAAACAGAAAACGCCTTGTTTGCAATACTTGCCATGCCGTCACACTCAATAGCACGAAGTAATCTGGTCGAAGCAGCTTTCCCCGATACCGTCTCTATCGGAGTCCCCTTGCAGTTACTTTCCAACCGTCCCGATGTGCGTCAGGCAGAAATGGAACTGGCGCAGGCGTTCTACACAACCAATGCGGCACGTGCCGCATTCTACCCCCATATCACCCTTTCGGGAACACTTGGATGGACCAATAACGGTGGCGGTATAATCACCAATCCCGGACAATGGTTGCTCAATGCCATCGGTTCCCTGACACAGCCCTTGTTCAATCGAGGCGCAAACATCGCCAACCTGAAGACTGCCCAAATCCGCCAGGAAGAAGCGAAGTTACTGTTCCAACACTCTTTGTTGAACGCAGGCAAAGAGGTAAACGATGCTTTGACCGCATGGCAGACTGCGAAATCGCAACTTGAAATCAATGCTCGGCAGGTGGAAACATTATGCGATGCCGTGCGGAAAACAGAATCACTGATGCGTCATTCCAATATTACCTATCTGGAAGTATTGACCGCCCAGCAATCTCTCCTTGAAGCGGAAGTGCAACAGCTGCAAACTCGTTTTGAACGCATACAAAGTGTAATCAAACTTTATCACGCGTTGGGAGGAGGACGATTTTAATTCGTAAGAGAATAGATGGAATTTGTACGTAAGGCAATAGCATTAAGTCACACTTTCATAATTCTAATAGTAGTAGCCATTGCATTTACTTGTCATAATGAATGGCAGGAAGTGGAAGCATTGGAGGTTGGCAACCGGCATATAGATGAATTCAGGAAGGAGGTAAACCGTATTCATATCCAACTGATAGAGTTTTCGCTATTAGGAGAAACTGCATTGGATTGGGACGAAACGGATTTGGAGAATTACCATGCCCAACGCATTGCATTGGACAGCACATTGTGCCTGTTCAATGAAACTCATGTAATTGGACGTATTGACAGTGTGCGCAGTCTTTTGGAAGATAAGGAACGGCAGATGTTTCAGATTGTTCGGTTAATAGACGAACAACAATCCATCAACAAGAAGATTGCCAGTCAAGTACCTCTCATTGTTCAGACAAGTATGCAGGAACAGCCCAAGAAACCGAAACGAAAAGGGTTCTTGGGCATATTCGGCAAAAAAGAGGAAACGAAGCCGCCGACAACAACAACTACGCTTCGTTCACCCAATAGAAGCATGGTCAGTGAACAGAAAGAGCAAAGCCGTCGATTGTCGGAACAAGCCGACAGCCTTGCAGCTCGTAATGCAGAACTTAACAGACAACTGCAAGAATTGATTTGCCAAATAGAAGAAAAGGTACAAACCGAACTGCAAAGCCGGGAAAACGAAATAGTTGCCATGCGTGAAAAGTCATTTATGCAAGTAGGCGGTTTAATGGGATTCGTTCTTCTATTGTTGTTAATTTCCTACATCATCATACATCGTGATGCA
>OLFV01002984.1_pt1 | contig 11413 bp, 20 predicted proteins | sample 1605551 | NCBI WGS metagenome assembly OLFV01 (sample SAMEA3888922, study PRJEB22519) | human gut metagenome | biome: human gut; feature: human-associated habitat; material: faeces | place: Denmark | collected 2011
TCAATTAGATCATCGCCACCTTTAAAGGTTTTAATTTCTTTAAAAAGGCGATCTTTTATTTCCTGCATTGCCTTATTTGCTTCTTTGAATTGAGCCTCGGCATCCATTGCAGCTTTTTTAGCTTCTTCATTATTAATGTCACTTTGATGATAAGCCTCCCGTTTTTCGGACATTACCTGATATGCTTCTGCATATTTTTTAAAGGCTTCTGCATAATCTTTATAAGATGTTGCCTGCTGTATAAGAGACTCGTCGCTAAATATTCCCGTGAGTTGATTTTGGGCTGCTTGCGCCTTTGCTCCTTCAATAATTGCATCCCGCAAGCTCTCATAAGCTCCGACCGCATTTCCGACCATGACCTGCTCCGCGGACATATTCCCGAAATAAGCGGGGTAGATGTCTTGCAACTTCTTAACGGCTTCGGCCCGTTCCCGATATGGTTTCGATAGATCGGTTGCTGCCTTATATAGCAGATTGAGTTTTGTAATCTCGCTTTGTGCTGCGATACTTCCTTCCGCCATCGTTGCGTGAAACTGCTCGGCGGCAACTCTTGCGGCATCCACAGCCTTTTTCCCTTTGAATAACGAGCCGACCCATCCGGTGATTTCCTTGCCGTATAGCGTCAAAACGGTGATGCCGGCAACGAGCAAAGTCTGCCAGGAGATGATGGAGCGGGCGATTTGCCTCCATACAGGCACATAGGATTCTCCGGCTTTTTTCAATGCTTCGACAGCTTTGCGGGCACGGATTATTTCATCGAATAAAATAGGCATATTATTTGATATAGCCATGAAGCCTGTCTGGATACCATAAGTGAATGATGGTATTTCCCGTGCGACCTGCTGGATCGAGAACGACAATCCGTTCCAACTCGAGGCATAGTTGCCGACATTACGCTGATGATTGCCGATAGAAGCGTCCAGCTCCTTAATTTTCGTGTCGAGGGTCTGAATGTCTTTGAGCAGGTTTTGTCCTAACGCACTCTCGCGTTCTACCCCTTTCATGGATTCGTAAATGGCCCGCATCCGGGAGAGTGCCTGCGACATTTCATCCATCGAACCGGTGGCCGCTTGCTCTAATTTGATTTGATTGGCTAATTCTCGGCGCAATCGGGAAATCTGCTGCTTGTATTCTTCAATAGACGTGGAAGCCGACAATAATTGTCCTCTTTTTTTCGATGACAGTTGCCCGTTCTGCAATTCCTCTTTATTGAGAGCCGCAACAACAGCTTTTAATCGTGATACTTCATTCTGATATTGTCGAAGTTCGATCATCGCCTTGCTTTTGGCATCGCTGGCAGTTTTCAACTCCTCCAATAAGTCCCTCCACGCCTCGGTTTCCGCATTGACGGCCTGCGCCCCCGAGGCGGAACCGACCGACGACGGGGCGGCCGGCGATGCGGCGGTCGGCGATGCGGCGGTCGGTTGCGAGACCGTTTTCGCCGCCTCGTTCTGCATCTGTGCGATCCGCTTCATGGTCTGCTCGACGCGGGCTTCCATTTCGGCGATTTTCCGGTTTATGACGTCGAACTCCTTCGTCCCCGAAGGAATGTCGGCCAAGACCTCTTTCAACCGTTTGAGCGAGGCGATAAAGCTGTTGAGCTTATCGGTCTCGGCATTTATTTTAAATGATAGTGCACTCATGGTTATTTCGTTCTGTAATTTTTATTATTTTTTGTAATTTACGCCGGATCCGCTCCAGCAGCTCGTCCAATTCCCGGCGGTTGAGGCCGATATTCAGCGTACTGTCGTCCCTTGCCCCTCCCCTCCGTTTGGTTGTCCGTTCGTACATATCCCCGATTTTTATTATCTTTGACTTGTCGAGAATCAAAGCATCGGGGGCTGCTTTCCCGATAATTTTAGAGCAAAGCGGATGTATAGTCCGCCTTGCTCTTTTCGTTACTCGGCATCAGGGACAAACCGCCCTCCGTCCCAGGCTTCGCAAATCCTTTCCGGTAATATTTTTACCTTTTCCGAAAACCGGTCGTATTGAATAACATCCGACACGTGCAATCCGTATTTAGGAAGCAATTCAGACAATTTTTCGACAGCATCCCGTACTTGTGTCGCCAAACCGTAAACCTTGATCTGCTGCGGGTCCGAAATGTAGATTTTTTCCTGCTCCTCGAAATATCGGTCGATGATGGTTTCATCGTATCCGACCGTGCCATCTTCCCGAACGATATAAACATCGGCAGGAATATTCCGATAAAATAGCAACGTGCGTTCGGCCTCCCGGCATAACACGGCTAATTGCTCGGACAGAATGTCGAATAACTCCTGCTTTTTCCGCTTTTCCGCCGGGAAAAACAGGGCTTTGACAGAGTTTTTCATGCGGTCCTCCATCCGGGCACGGATCGCTTGCCCTCCACGTATGACGTCCCGGAATGTCTCTGTCGTCAAATTCTCACCCAGCTCGGCCAACCTGTCGGTCGTCACCTGTCGGGCAAGATCATCGAACACACGCAGAAATTCGCTTTTATCGTGCGCTAAAATCCGGTTCCCGATATAAATTTTCGCCTCTTTCGTTGTCATGGTCATTTCAATCCTTTAATTGCATTTTTACAGTAAGTTTCCCGAATTTTACGGGATTCGATCCGGGCCTGCATCGCTTCGGATACTTCTACCGGGTCGATCTCTACGTCGCCGGTTTCCCGGGCGATTTTCAGGGCGGCGGCGATTCCTTCGGTCTCGGCCACCTGCAATAATTCTTTTAATCGTTCCTGTTTCATTTTAATACTGTGCTACTGGTAGAATAAAGTTCGTTAAGTCCGCTGTCGCTCTGCACTTTGGGCAACAGTCTGTAAAGTGTCAAAAGCTCATCGTCGGTCAGTTTGCTATAATCGTAAACCGGCCCGTCGTCATGTACGGTTGCTTCGACGGCCTGGAGTTTCGGGATCGTGTACTGCATGAATTTTAAAAGCCCCTGCAGCCGGTCTTTCGGATCGAGCGATTGCAAATCCCGTTCGATCTGTTCCCGGTTTCCTTCTACAAGCTGGGTAAGCCATTCCCGGGCATCCTGCGTTACCTTATTCGGGGTTCCGGCTTTCCGTCCGCCGGTCTTGGGGGTTCCTTTCGGTCGTGACATGGTGTTTCTATTTTAATCTACTTTAGATTTAGATTTGCGTTGTCTTTTGTGTTTAATTCGGTTGAATCTGGGTTGTTTTCGCTGGGGCGGTTGTCATGCACGGTATCTGCCGGCCTCAAATCCATTCGCCATATAGAAGGCGATTTTGTCGGCGGCGCATTTCTCGTTGCCGCGGATGCAAAGGGCCGTGCCGAAACCGAATTCCGAGGAACTCGGATAGCGTTCGTAGGGTTCCCCTGTGCCTCGGGTTTCTTTGGGTGCTTTGAACACCTCGTAATAGGTCAGTCCCTCGGAGGTAGTACGCTTGTAACAATACATCCCGTTAGCCTCGTTGTGGGCGATTTTCACGAATTTATCGCCGAACTTCGTAAACTCATTCCGCAAAGGCGGGCACAATAGCTGTTTTTTCATATAACCTCTTTATTTTTTCGATTATCTTTCGTGTTGTGGGTACTTATTCCACCGGGGTGTTTTCATGCGCTCAAATCGCAAAGAGTGTTAAAACGGTTCATTATTCCCGGTGGTATCCGGTCCTGCATCCGAGCCGTCGTAGTCGGTTATGCGGGTCAGGCTCTCGTTATGCCGGAAGCAAATCGCACCTATTGCGCCCTCGCGGTTCTTGGCGATGTGGAGCACCCCGACACCCTCGGAAGAAATAGCCCCGTATTTTCCCGCCTCGATGGTTTCGACACCGTACACCGCCGGGCGGTCGATAAAAATCACCATATCGGCGTCCTGCTCGATGGCTCCCGATTCCCGGAGGTCGGACAACTGCGGCGTTTTGTCGGCCCGTTCCTCAACCTTGCGGGAGAGCTGCGACAGCAGGATAACCGGCACGTCGATTTCCTTTGCGAGCAGCTTCGCGGCCCGGCTGGCGGCGGCGATCTCACGCTCGCGGGTGGTGTTCGGGTTGCGCATTGCGGCATCGACGAGTTGGAGGTAGTCGATAACGACCATCCCGCACCGTCCCCGGCGGTGCATCGCCTTGCATTGCGAACGGATCGAGTTCATCGAAAGGTGCGCCCGGTCGTTGAGGTAAACCGGCATAGCCGAAAGGTCCGCGCCGGCCTGTTCGAGTTTGCCCCATTCGGCGGCCTTCACGTTACCCGTGCGGAATGCCCCCGCATCAACCCCCGAGCCGCCGACCAACATACGGCCGGCCAACTGCTCGTCGGACATCTCCAGCGAAAAGACGCACACCGGAACCCCGGCATCAGCAGCGGCGCGGGTGAAATGGAGCATTACGGCCGATTTGCCCATACCGGGCCGGCCAGCCAGCACGATAAGCTGGCCACCCCTCCAGCCGCCCGTCAAAGCGTCGAGACGCCGCAAGCCTGTCGAAAACCCTACGCATTCTCCGGACTGCACGGCCTTTTGTCGCCGTTCGAGGTTGTCGAGAGCCGCCCGCACGACCTCCGAAAGCGGTGTAATATCGTCGGCGTGTACCGTTGCGGCGGCTATGGCGGTTATTTCTGTTGTCGCCCAATCCAAAACGCCCGAGGGATCGGAAGCCGCCCGCGCTGCGAGTTCATGGCCGAATAGACACAACCGGCGGCGGGTCTCCGTGTCTTTGAGCTGCCGGGCGTGGTCGAGGACATTCGCCCCCGAGCCGACGGCCTGCGTGAGCTTTGCCAGGTAGGCCGCCGGGTTGCCTAACCCCTCAACGGTTTTACAACGCTGCGTAAGCGTGTAGAGGTCGATTTTGACGTCTTCCGCAAACATCGAGAGCATCACGCCGTAGATTTTGCCGTTCTTTGAGGTGAGGAATGCCGAAATTTCGACGATCTCCGCCACGTCGGGCAAGTATTCCGGTTCGAGGATCAAAGCGCCCAAAACGGCCGCTTCAAGTTCGGGAGATTCCGGGAGCGTCAAATCGTCGGGACGGTTACAGGAAATTTGTTTTTCGTGTTTCATGGCTTGGGGTGTTTACGGGTTTGTTAAATTCGGATTTACGGCGTATCCAATTCCGCGCGGCGGCTTGCCAGTTCTTCATCGGGGATTTACCGGACACTTGCCAGCCGTTCGCCTCGAAATGGTCGTAGAAACTTTCCGCATCCGTATCCGTTCCGTGAATCTTCGAAAAATAATCTTTGACTATTTCGAGCGCGGGGACGACAAACGCCGCGCGTTTGGTAGTTCCTCGGCGCGGCTTGCCCGCGCTTTCTTTACTCCCGATAGGGAGTTTCTTTATTTTATCATTATCATCATCATTATCATTATCGGCATCCACCGCATTCGCTCGCATCCGGTCGTATGCGGTCGCATTCGATTGCATGCGGTCGCATCCCCAGCGGATGCGCGCATTTTCGGCGTTCTTTTGGCAGGTATTCCAATACTTGGCCCTGTCACGATCTATTTGCGCACGCATAAGGCCGAACATCGAGTATATCACCGCCCGGTCTGTCGGTTCTTCGCCGTATAGTACGTAGCGCTTAACCGCGTCGTCTATCTTCAGCCGCAGGTCATCCGGGAACGTCAATAGTTGTTCCGCCCAATCCGTGTAGTATAGGAAATTCGGTTTTCCAGAACCATCCCGCCTACTCATTGCGTACCTCCTTTCCTGCGTTGCCTCCGTGAATAAAATACCGTTTGAACCGTCCGCCGTGCTCAGATTTGAACCACTCATCGGCTATATTCACGCCCTTTACCCGCAGATCGCGGATCACCGATCGGGGATCAGACATGCGTAATGCGGTCGAAATATCCGCAGCGGAGTATTGCCCGCCGTTCGATAAAAGGTCGTACACCCGCTTTTGATGAAAGGATAATTTTGCCGGAAAATTGTTATCTTTGCTGCGGTTCTCGTTGCCGTTCCCGCTGTACGTGGCGGGGGCGGCATTATTATTTACGTTCATAGTCTTCCGGATTATTTACGGTTGGCACTTTTGGCGATACGCGAGGCGGCGGTCGTGTGGCGGTCCTCGTGTGTGATAGTGCGCGATTCAATCCAAGCGAGCAGCTCCCGCCGGGAAAATACCGTCCGGCGGCCGAACTTTTTGTAAGGAATCGTATTTTTGTAAACGAGGTTGTAGAGGGCCGCCCGTGTGGTGGGTATGCCCTGTTCGGTGATGAATCGTGCAGCGGCCTCAACGGTCATTCCGTCAGTTTCGACGGGCTCGTTCTTGCGCCGGAAGTCGGCGAGTTTCGGAAGAATCGCGGAAACCTCGTCGGCGACGATGGCGCGAAGTTCCGCGGGAGTTGTGACGATAACGGTATTATCCATTGCGTCGTGAAATTTTTAAAATTCAACACTGGCCCGCGTCCGGGCTGGGTGAACGTCCACGATACAAAGGTGATGAATGAAAAATATAATCGTAAATACTGGGCATTGCTTCAACCGATTTCCGTGATTACGGAAATTTACGGAACACCTTGCCCAGCTTTATATGCAAAATACTGGGCATTGCTTTAACCAATTTCCGTGATTACGGAAATTTACGGAACACCCTGCCCAGCTTATGGCTTATTACAAACGATGAATTTGTCCTATTTTTTTTATGGTTTCTTCTACTTCTATCTCCATCCGATTATGACGTAAAGAAAAATGGTTTTTTATAAAACCTTTTTTTGCCCAATCTTCTACTGTTTTTCTATTACGACCAGTGATATTTGCAAACTCACGAACTGTTAGAATATGTATCCCTTCTATATTCGCTTCGGTTGTGCGTATATAGGCCTCTAATTTTTGAATAGTATCGGCAAATCTATGCCGCTGCGCCTTGTTGGCTCTTTTCACCCGAATGTCGATACACCCCCAATCGTAATCGTCCGGCATTATACTGCAGTTATTCGCTAAATCATGAGCTATGGCACGCCGCGTTTCGTCCGAAAGTCCATCCGTGAATTTATCGTACTTGTATCGTCCCATACCCTTAGAATTTCGTTAATAATTCCGCATTCTTCACTCGTTCCTCGCGCTCGAAACTGGCGAGGTAGTTCTCCGTCGTTTTGAGGTCGCTATGCCCCAGCGATTCGGAAATATACGCGATGTTTGCCCCGGCCCGCTTTAATACCGTAGCGAAGGAGTGCCGGGCCGTGTAGGTCGAAATAGACCCGATCCCGAGAGCTTCGCCGATTCCCTTCATGCGCTTGTTGATCGCACGGGTGAAATACATCGTTTTCATCTTCCGCCGCATTGCATCCTCCTGTCCGTCGAGGACCGGGAAAATGAAGTTATCAAGCTGGGGAGGGTTGCCCCAGCAGTTAATTATTGCCTGCATCCGCTCCGTGACAACGACCCGGATTTCTTTGCGGGTCTTGGTCGTCCGCTCGGTCTTTTGCCGGACGAAGCATATTTCACCGTTCACAATATCCCGATACCTCAACTTTACGAAATCGGCAACGTTAATTCCGTTGCACAAATAGAGAAACAGCCAATAATCCCGGTATTTGGCCGTTGCCTCGGTTCCGTCCTCATAGTTGGCTATCTGCCCTATTTGCTCCAATGTAAGGGCCAATTTACGCCCCTCTCCGGCTTGTATTATATATTTATCCTTGCCGAGGCCGAAGGGATATTGTGCATCCTTGATCGAGCCTAACCGCTTTGCCTCGTTGAGGATTGCCCGCAGGTGGCGCTGGTGTATTGCGATTGTTGTTTGCGTCTTGCCCTCCTTGCGCAAAAAATCGGCATATCGCCTCAGCCACGACACCGTGACCACCTCAAGGCGGATGCGCTTCCCGGCAAAGCGTTCCAAACCTTTCAGAACATTATCGTAAACTAACATACTGCCAACGCGCCCGGCCTTTTTAAGTTCCTCAATTTTGGCCCGGAACATCGTATTTACCGTATCGGCCGCCGCCCCTTTCAATCGATTGTTGAGGGTGTCGAGCGAGAACCCGCCAGACGCCGCCAGCTCCTCAACGGCCGCCCGCACTATTTGGTAGCTGCTTTCGATGTCCTTGCGAACCGTTACGAGTGCGTGGGCCTTTGTCGTTGGTAGCATCTTCCACTCCTCCGAGGTCAGGTCTTTGCCCGTGGTATAGTAGCATAATTTCCGACGATAGGTTACACGAATACGCACAGGGAATAAGCCGTTTTTCTTAGGGTGACTTGTATCAATTACGGGGGCAACGGTTATCCCGTCTTTCGAGTAGTGCATCTGTTTATAAATTTGAGTTCAGGTAAACAATTTCGAAACAAATATACATATTTAATCAAAATCAGCAAAAATAAATCGAAATAAAATAGCTATATTTACAACTGAAATACAACCATTTACAAAACAATATAAAAATCGCCCGAAATCGGCAAAAATCGCCTAATTATGCCTACGGATCAGAAGGTTACAGGTTTGAGTCCTGTCGGCGTCACGCTCAAAATCAACCACTTACAGCAATGTAGGTGGTTTTTTCATTTTAGGCACGGTAAACAATTTCGAAACAACTTTGCCGATTCTTATTTGGTTGAGGTCATCAACATCACAACATTTGGCGGGCGGAAATTTCCGCCCGTCGGTATTGTCCGCCATTATTTAACGGGAAGTATCCGTATTTCGACAAAAAGGGGTATCTATTCCGGATACCCCTTTTTCTACATTGTTGTGGGCTTGGGGAAGGTCTGCAATTCTTTTTACTTTGTCTTTTTCGCTCGCACGATTTCGAGAATCACGCGGTCACCGGCGAGAATCAGCATTCCGTGTCGGCGAGGATCGCCGCCCTTGGTGCGGTGCTCTGCTTCGCATTCGGTCCGGATGCGGACGCAGCGGAAACCCGCGGCCTCGAAAGCCGATCCGATCAGCGACAGGTCGCTGCGCTTCGATACATATACTTGCTTTTTCATAGTGTCAGTTGTTGAAGTCGTAGGATTTATTAGTCGTTTGTCAGTCGATTAATACTTGTAACGCCTCGGCAATGTCGGGGCATTCGTTCCCGTCTTTGTCCCATACGTCGGCCACGGTAACGGAACCGCCGCCGGGTTTGGTCCTGTACTCGATAAAGGCCATATAACCCGCGTGTGTAACCTCTAATCCTTCATCCGCTCCGTCGCAGTTGGCGGCGACATATTCCCGGATCAAGTCCGCCAGCGCGTTAATATCCGCCTCGGCATTGTTTTCCCGGTCGTAATTCGTGAAGTCGTAGGATTTATTCACCGAGGGGTCGAACGTCGAAAATTCGCCGTCCTTCTCCCATTCCCGGAGGGTATAGCACCCTTTCGGCAGATAGTCCGCCCGGCGGACGGCCTCGGCCTCGGTGGGGAATAACCCCAGCCGATAGCCGTCAAAAGATAGTTCGTAGATCATAGCTCCGTATAGTTGTCAGCAATCCTAATTCGGTCCTCCAGCGTCTCGCCCTTGTTGGCGCATTCGCCGTGTAGATACTCGTGGAATTTGTTGTATAACCCATTCTCTACGAGGAATGCGAATGCCGCATTTTTCAAATCCCGCTCGACCTTGTATCGTCGTGCCACTTCATTCAGCAGGTCGAGGGCTGAAATACCCGGATAAAGACCCGGTAATGTTGCATTCCGTTTCATTGCTCCCGGGATTTAAATTGAAAACAAACGGAATCGGCGGCGGCGATCAGATTGGCCACAGATTGAAGTAGGAACATACGGGAATTATATTCCTTTGCGTTCATCGCAGCCACCCTTCGAATTTTTTTCAGTACCTCGGCGGCGTCCTCGGTTTCCGGACGTTCGATATTCCCGACGCCGTTCTGAATATCGGAAAGCAGCAATGCGTATTCACTCTCCTGCTCCAGCAGCTTTGCGATCAGGTCGGACGCTCCGTAATCGTCGAGCGCCTCGGATAGCCCCTTAACGGCAAACGCCATTCCCGGCGTTATGGCTGCCGTCGTCTTGTTTTGGTTGGATTGTTTCGCCCCGTCAGATACGGCAGAGGCGGCGGGCACGGGCATGCCCTGGTTTTGAGTGTGTGACATAGAGATTTAGGATAAATAAAAAGCCGTTTTTAGGTGTCCTACGCTCTCTATAAAGCGCTGGGGCGTTTCCGCTACCCACACCATGAACGGCAAATTGCGTGTCGAAAATAATCATATTTATAGAGATTTAGGATAGTGCAAATATAGCCCTTATTTTTGAAACCGCAAGGGCTGGGGCGGTTTTAATACACCGTTACTAAATTCTCCACTTTGAACGACCGCCAGCCGTCGGCCTCCACGTCGTAGTATTTGACCGTTTGGCCGTCATCCGGGCGCCCGGTTCCCTTCACCATTGCGGCCACGTCGTGCAGCGTGCCGCAAGCCTTACGCAGCGAGCCGTCGGCCTTCTCGTAGGCGAACCGGACCACCCCGGCCCGCATCCGCTTCGTCAGTCGGTAAAGTTCCCACGCCTTCGAAAGGCATACGGAGAAGGCCCGGCCCGTCGAGCGGAACAGCGCCCACGCCCGGCGCATAATCGTTTGTAAATCGTTTCTTTTCATAATCGTGTTATTTGTCGAGTATTGCGATAATTCGTTCGATACATGCCCGCTGTTCATCGAGCAGGGCGGCCAGCCTGTCGGCCGATTGGATCATGTCATTATTCATAACTATTTCGAGGTTTTGCGAGAATCTCGCTATTTCAATCACCGTAGTAGCGGCCATATTCGCCGTAGTAGTCGGCCGGAATCGTCAGCAACTCGGGGTTATAAGTCGTCGTTTTGGCCTGCGCATCTTCCTCGGCGAGGTTGCGGCCCTCGATCTTCGCGGCCAACATCGCCAGCTTCTCGCTGCGCCACGCCTTGCGAAGTGCTGCAGCGAAGGTATTGCACATCTTTGCTTTGAACATATACCAAGCATTGCGGAAGATTTTAGACAGGTTATATTTGCTCGTTGCTTTCATGGTTGTAATATATTTATATTGCTTTTATCTCTTTTGTTGTTGCAAATGTAATATGAATATTTTACACAAACAAACATTTTATCAAAAAAGTGTAAAAAAAATATATTGCAAAAATTAGGAATATACCCCACTATGTAATATGATTACTTGCGATTCTCCGTTTTTTGCCTATCTTTGTCATGTAATATAATCGTATAACGTTATGAAAATAGACATTAAAAAGACCTGTAAATCGCACGGGGTCAGCCTGGTATCGTTGGCTGAACGGTTGGGAGTTTCACGTCAGACGGTACACTACTATTGCGAACAGGGCGACCGGAACCCCGTATCGCAACTGCAACGCATTGCGGATGCAATCGGGTGCAGCGTATCGGATTTTTTCGAGGAGGATACACGGTCGGCCCCTCAGCCGACGAACACGATCACCTGCCCGAAATGCGGGACGGTGCTGGAGGTAAAGGAACGGGAATAGTCTCCGGCATTCATACTGTTTTCGATACTCCGCGATTTTTACAAATTCTGCAACGAATATTTGGAGGGGGGGGG
>OLFV01002986.1_pt1 | contig 11400 bp, 8 predicted proteins | sample 1605551 | NCBI WGS metagenome assembly OLFV01 (sample SAMEA3888922, study PRJEB22519) | human gut metagenome | biome: human gut; feature: human-associated habitat; material: faeces | place: Denmark | collected 2011
CAATATAGCGCGAGCGTGCCTGTAAGGGTATATGCCATGCCTACGAGAAGTGTATAGATAATTGATGTATTCGGCAAATCAGAATTTAGGGGCTTGACAAATAAAAGATTTTCTTGCATAATACTTTCGACGATAGTCGTTAAAAGTCTTTAGGTGGTGGGAATTTATGTCCAATAGGGCAGATAAAATAAAGGAATTTCACAAACAGCAAATCAAGGATTTCTTTTTCCGCACTCATAGTGCCAGCAAAAAGGAGCTTAGCAAGGCTACAGGGATTTCCCCGACCACCTGCACCACTATATTGCAGGAACTGTTAGCCGAGGAATATCTCAAGCAAGGCTTAAATCGTGAGACTACAGGAGGACGGCCTGAGAAATGCTATGTATTGAACAAAAATAATGTTTTTTACTGTCTGGTATGGATTCAGCGAGTAGCTACAGGTATTATCAATAGTATTAAGGTTTTGAATCAAGGCCAGGAGATAGTTTATCAGCAGGATTTTCCAGCTTCTATCTGGCAGATGGAGGATTTTGTTTCACAGCTTCAAAAGGTATCTGATTTGCATTTACCTATTAAAGCTATGGCAATTAGTATTCCAGGGGTTATTGAGGGTAACAATGTTCTTACCTGTGATATTGAAGAATTGACAGGATGCCCTTTGGTTGATACCTTGAAGCAATATTTCCCTGTGGACATTGTTATTGAAAATGATGTGAATATAGCGGTGATTGGTCAGCATGGACAGGAAAGCAGCATTGCCTTTCTTTTTCAGGCTCCTTCTGCTGGTGCTGGCAGTGGTATTATCCTCAACAACCAGTTGTATCGTGGCAAAAGCCTTTTTGCTGGAGAAATATGTCATTTGGATAATTGTAAATCATGAAGCAAGGCCTTGTCCTCCAGAGAGGAAGCTCAGGAGCAGTTGTATAGATATATCAATGCTATTATCTGTATGTGGAATCCAGAAAAATTAGCTATTTACAGTGCCTTTGAGCCAGATGAAAGCAAGTTGCGGCAATGGCTGAAGGATAATTTTATGCCTATTCATCATCCGGTTTTGGAGGTTTTGAACAGCATGGATAGGCCGCTTTTCAAAGGTCTGCTGGAAATAGCCTATGATTCCCAGCGTAGTCATATTCAGTTAGGTGAATTTAAACGTTTTTAAAAGGAGTAAAATTAATGCAGGAAATCTCTTTAAAATGGCGGCAGAACTCTGTCCGTGGTATTTTCTTTTTAGCTGGTCTTGCTGGTGCTACTTGGGCTCCTATGGTGCCTATTGTGAAGCAGCGATTAGGTATAACCGATGATATTATGGGGATGCTGCTTTTGTGCATAGGCATTGGTTCCATGTGTTCCATGCCACTTACTGGAGCGATGGCTAAGAAATATGGTTGCCGCAAGGTGATTACAGTAGCCAGTATCTTGATGACAGGTATTCTTTTCGGCCTTAGTCAGGCAAATTCTATTTATATGGTAGCAGCTTTTTTATTACTTTTTGGCAGTGCTATTGGCATGATAGATGTAACCATGAATATTAATGCCGTGCTGGTGGAGAAAATCAGCCCCCGCAGCATTATGTCAAATTATCATGGCATGTGGAGCACTGGTTGTTTCGTAGGAGCCGGTCTTTTTGCCCTTTGTCTCTCTAATGGGCTTTCGGTAACAGCTGCCACCTGTGCTGCATTGCTTATAATGACAGCTATTGTAGTTATATTTTCTGGTAAGCTGTTGGAATATGGTGATGATAGCAACTCTGAAAAAAAAGCTCCTTTGATAGCGATTCCCAAGGGCATAGTGGTTTTCTTTAGTATCGTTACCGGTATTTCTTTCTTGGTGGAAGGTGCTGTTATGGACTGGAGCGGTATCTTTATTACAGAGGTGCACAATATGGATATTGCTCTGGCTGGCACAGGCTATTCTATCTACTCCGCAGCCATGCTGCTGTGCCGTTTTGGCGGGGATGCGGCAGTGCGTCGTTTAGGCCGTAAGACTGTAGCTCTGGGCGGTATGGTTATCAGCTGTTTAGGCTTTTTGTTGTTAATATTCTCTCCTTGGGAAATAGGCACCTTTGCCTCATTCTTTATTATGGGTATCGGCTTGGCCAATGTAGTACCAGTGGTGTTTTCCATTATGGGCAAACAGAAGGATATGCCATCTGCTCAGGCCATTGCCGCAGTAAGCACTGTAGGCTATATGGGTGTCTTAGGCTGCCCAGCCACAATAGGCTTTATCTCCAATGCCACCAGTCTCAACATAGCCTTCGGTATTATTGCTATCTTGATCGTTATACAGACATTGATTACAAAATATGTATTTCAAAAAATGAATTAAATATCTTGGAAGTCAATTAATAAACAATGAAAATCTCTGCCTAAATTTTGCAGAGGTTTTTATTTTGCGTATAATTTAGTATAAAGTTTGCCATATGTTTTCTTTTTTGTTACAATATTTGTAGAATGGAGGCGTACTTATGCTTTTTAATATCATAAAAACAACAATGGCATATTTAGAAAGTATGCCGAAAAAAGACCGGAAAAAAATAGGCCAGTTTTTTACCAGTGCAAACACAGCTCAGTATATGGCTTCCTTGTTCAAAATTCCTAACAAGGAGCAAATTACCATTTTAGACCCTGGCACAGGTACGGGAATTTTGTCTGCTGCATTGGTAGAAAGAGTGTTAAAACACGATGATAATATTTCCGTAGAGTTGACTTGCTATGAAGTAGATGAAAATGTTTTGCCTGTTTTGCAGGAAAATATGCGCCATATGAAAAGTGTTTATGGTGATAGATTAGAGATTATTCTCAAACAGGAAGATTACATATTATCTCAGACAGATGATTTTAATCATGATATTTTTGAAGATAGGGGAGCAAAAAAATGGGATATTGTAATATCCAATCCTCCCTATATGAAAATTGAGAAAAAACATCCTGCATCCATGGCTATGTCTAGGGTAGTGCACGGTTCCCCAAATCTATATTTTTTATTCATGTCCATGGCTTTATTTAATTTAAGACCGGATGGTGAGATGGTTTTTATTGTGCCTAGAAGTTGGACTTCAGGAGCTTATTTTAAGGCCTTTCGAGAATATTTATTATCTCATGGAAAATTAGAATATATACATCTTTTTGCCAGCAGGGACAAGGTTTTTAAGGAAGAACAGGTTTTGCAGGAAACCATGATTGTTAAGATAAAGAAAACCTTTGAGACAGTAAAACAAGTAATAATAGCTTCTTCGGAATCAAGTCATGATTTTTCTAATGTTGAAAAGATAAAACAGGCATATAATCAAATTGTTGTGGGGAAGGATAAATATGTTCTTTTACCTGTTAATCAGGAGCAGGTATCCGTAATAAATATGGTTAATACATATGATAAAAATATGCCAGATTATGGCTATAGAATGAAAACTGGCATTGTGGTAGATTTTAGACAAAAATATGCTCTCAGGGATAAATGTGATAAAAATACAATCCCCCTTTTCTACAGTCAAAATATTCAAAATGGCATGGTTAATCATAATCCATCTGGCAAGGACTATGATTGGATGGTGACAGATTATGCAGGATTGATTCAGGAAAATAAAGATTATGTTTTTTTGAAGCGTTTTACCGCTAAAGAGGAGAAGCGAAGATTACAATGTGGTATTTATTGTTCGGAACAATTTAAGAAATATCCCTATATAGGTACTCATAATAAAATAAATTTTATAGAGCGCACAGATAAGACGCCATTTTCCAAGCAGGAAATATACGGAATTTATGCCTTATTTAATACTACTATGTATGATACCTATTATCGTATTCTCAATGGCAGTACTCAGGTAAATAGTACAGAGCTAAATAATATGCCAGTACCGCCTATGGAAATAATTTCTCAGATAGGTGAGAAGCTAATAGATAACGGACATTTAGATACAAAAAATTGTGATAAAATTGTTATGGAGATTGCATATGGAAAAGAAAATTCAGGATGCTAGAAAAATTCTTCAAAAAATAGGTATGCCTCCTCAGCAGCAGAATGATATTTGTGCATATACCTTATTGTCTTTGGCGGGTATCACGGGAGATAATAATTGGGGAGAGGCAGATAATAAATGGATTGGTATCCATGAAATTTTGATGTTTATCAAGGAAAAATATGAAAGGGATTATGCAGAAAATACTAGAGAAACAATCAGAAAAAATTGTCTACATCAGTTTCTGGATGGGGCTATGGTAGAGGATAATAATAAAGCCACAAATAGCCCATTATACAAATACAGACTCACAGAGGAATTTTGTAAATTAATCAAATTTTATGATACTGTTGCTTGGAATTTGCAATTAGAAAGTTATATTCACGAACATGGAACATTGGTGGAAAAGTATAGTAGTAAAAAGGCTATGGCGAAATTGCCAGTAAATATTAATGGTGAGGATTTTCATTTTAGCTTAGGCAAGCATAATCAATTACAAAAAGCTATTATAGAGGAATTTGCCCCTCGTTTCGCACCACATAGCAGGTGTCTATATGTTGGAGATACTGTGGATAGAGATATGTATAAAGATGTTGATATGTTGCATAAATTGGGTTTTAGTATTACTAAGCATGACAAAATGCCAGATGTGGTCTTGTATAGGCCTGATGTAAAATGGTTATATTTTATAGAAGCAGTAACCAGTGTAGGTCCTATGAGTTCTAAGAGAATTTTGGAACTTAAGGAAATGACCAAGCATGTAAAAGTGGGTAAAGTATATGTAACAGCATTTTTGAATATAGATGATTATCGTAAATTTGTTAAGGAAATTGCATGGGAAACGGAAGTATGGCTTGCAGATATGCCAGAGCATATGATACATATGAATGGGGATAAATTTATGGGGCCAAGATAGATATTATCTGGCAAGAAAGAAAATTAAGTATAAAAAAATGAGGTTGCCACTTTTGTATTAAAGCGATAACCTCATTTTTTATTTTACAGTTTAATTCCAGTAATCTAATTTTTCCGTAATGCCAATACTGGAGGCTTTAAAGACAGGATTTTTGCCAGCGTTGCGCTGCTGCTCGTAGTCCTTGAGGCAGGCCATAGCACGACCGCCCAGAATTACGATTACAGGCAGGTTAATAATAGCCATACAGCCCATCAATACATCAGCAGTATCCCACAATAGGCCCATGCTGGAGCCAGAGCCAATGAAAATCAACAGGCAGGCTAGCAGGCGATAGCAGGTCATAAACAGCTTGCCTGGCACAGCCTCATTAATATAGGCCAAGCAGTTATCTACATAGTAGAGGTTGCCCAAAAGAGTAGTAAAGGCAAATAACAGCATGGAAACAGTCAAGAATATACCAGCACCATTGCCCAGGGTAGCATCCAGAGCCGCCTGAACGTAAGGGGCACCAGCCATTTCCGCAGTAGGCTCTACACCGGAGCTCATGCACAGGAAGGCTGTAGCTGTACAGATAAGCAGGGTGTCAATAAATACAGAGAACATCTGCACAAGACCCTGCTTAACAGGATGGGAAACATCAGCAGAGGCAGCGGCATTTGGTGCGGAGCCTACACCAGCCTCATTGGAATAAAGACCTCGCTTGATACCCAGCATAACACAGGAGCCAGTAAAACCACCAAAGATAGCCTCAAAATCAAAGGCTTCTGCAAAGATTGTCTCAAAAACATGAGGCAGCAGGCCGATATTCAGCAGGGTAACCACACCAGCTACCAGCACATAAATCATGCCCATGAAAGGCACCAGAGTGGAGGTAATACGAATAATACGGCGACCGCCGCCAAAGATGCACCAGCCAACCATTACAGCTAAAATACCGCCGATTACCCAAGGAGTAGACTGGGCATCATAGAAGCCAAAGCCAGAGAAGGTGGACTGGAGGTTGTAGGCACACAGCATATTAAAGCCTACACCATAGGTGAGAATCAGGGAAAGTGCAAAAATAACCGCAATAAATCTGTTCTTTAGGGCACTTTCAATGTAGTAGGCTGGACCACCATAGCTGCTATGAGGGCCACGCTTTTTGTAAATCTGTGCCAGAGTACTTTCCACAAAGGCAGAGCCTCCACCAACAATAGCAGCCAGCCACATCCAGAACATGGAACCAAAGCCGCCCAGACACAGAGCAGTAGATACACCGATAATATTACCAGTACCTACCCGGGAGGCCGTAGAAACCATAAGGGCCTGGAAGGAGGAAACGCTATTCTTGTCAGCCTTTTTCTCTGTAATAACCCGCAGGGTTTCCCCTAAAAGACGCAGCTGAATAAATCTGGTGCGGAAGGTGTAGTATAGGCCAACACCTATCAGCATGATAATCAGCAGCTTGCCATACATAAAATTAGATATGGCACCAATCAATTCTGCATACATTTCGAAATCTCCTTTTCTATACGTTATATATACAGATATATTATAGAGGTATATTAGAAATAAAACAAGATTATAGATATAGACAAAAATTTTATGCTTATACTGGCATAGGATGCACAGTAATCTTCTTTACAGAATTAAGCAGGAAAAGATTGGCAAGTGAAATAAATACTGTACTAAAAGGGCTAAATTTGCTATTTTAGGGGATTTCATGGTATAATTAGAGGCTGAATATTGTTTATTATTTGATTGAGGTGAGAGTGTGGAATTTGGTAATGGTAGGATTTTACCGGTAAATCTGGAACAGGAAATGCGTAATTCCTATATTGATTACGCCATGAGCGTTATTGTTTCCAGAGCTTTGCCAGATGTCCGTGATGGCTTGAAGCCAGTTCATAGAAGAATATTATATGCTATGCAGGAAGCCGGCATGACTTCCGGCAAGCCTTACAAGAAATCAGCCCGTATTGTAGGCGAAGTTCTTGGTAAATATCATCCTCATGGTGATAGCTCTGTTTATGATGCTATTGTGCGTATGGCTCAGGATTTCTCCATGCGCTATATGCTGGCTGATGGCCACGGTAACTTTGGTTCTGTGGATGGTGATCCTCCAGCAGCTATGCGTTACACTGAGGTACGTATGGCCAAAATTGCAGAGCTGATGCTGCAGGATATTGATAAGGACACTGTGGATTTTGTACCAAACTACGATGAATCCCTGAAGGAGCCTTCTGTACTGCCATCCAAGTTCCCAGAGCTGCTGGTTAACGGTACATCTGGTATTGCGGTAGGTATGGCTACCAATATTCCTCCTCATAATATGAGTGAGGTTATTGATGGTGTTTTGATGCTTATTGACAATCCTGATGCTTCCGTAGAGGAGCTGATGACTGTTATTAAGGGACCAGATTTCCCTACTGGCGGTTTGATTATGGGCACCACTGGCATTCGGGATGCTTATACCACTGGTCGTGGCTCTGTTAAGATGCGGGCCAAGGCACATATTGAAACCATGTCCAATGGCAAGCCAAGAATCGTAGTTACTGAGCTGCCTTATCAGGTGAACAAGGCAAGACTGATAGAGAAGATTGCAGAGCTGGCTAGAGACAAGCAGATTGAGGGTATTACTGACCTGCGGGATGAATCTGACCGCAAGGGCATGAGCATTGTTATTGAGCTGCGCAAGGACATTAACCCTGATATTATGCTGAACCAGCTGTACAAGCATACTCAGCTGCAGGATACCTTTGGCGTAATTATGCTGGCCTTGGTGGATAACCAGCCACGCATTTTGACTTTGAAGCAGGTACTGCATTATTACATCCAGCATCAGGAGGATGTTATTACCAGAAGAACCAGATATGAGCTGTCCAAGGCAGAGGCCAGAGCTCATATTTTGGAGGGCTTGACCATTGCTCTGGATCATCTGGATGCAGTAATTACCACTATTCGTGAATCCCAGACTGCTGATATTGCCCGCAATGCTTTGATGGATGGCTTCAAGCTGTCTGAGAAGCAGGCTCAGGCTATCCTTGATTTGCGTCTCCAGCGTCTTACCGGTTTGGAGCGGGAAAAGATTGAGGAGGAGTATCAGGAAGTTCTGAAGAAAATTGAATGGTTGAAGTCTGTACTGGCTGATGAAAGCAAGATTATGACCATTATCAAGGAAGAGCTGACTGCGGTTAAGGAGAAATATGGTGATGCCCGCCGCACTACCATTACCTATGATATGTCCGAAATGAGCGAGGAAGATCTTATCGCTGACGAGGATGTGGTACTGACTATCAGCCACAACAACTATATCAAGCGCATGAAGCTGGATACCTATAACAAGCAGAATCGTGGCGGTCAGGGTATTCTGGGTATGTCCACCAAGGAAGGGGACTTTGTGGAGAATATTCTTATCACCACTACCCATCATACTATCCTGTTCTTTACCAGCCGTGGACGGGTACACTATCTCAAGGCATATCAGATTGCTGAAGCCAGCCGCCAGGCTAGGGGTACAGCTCTGATTAACCTTTTGAAGCTGGACAAGGGAGAGAAGATTACTGCTGTGTTGCAGGTACGGGAGTACAATCCTGCCAAATTCCTCTTTATGGCTACTCGCAAAGGTATTGTCAAGAAGGTTCAGCTATCCGAGTTCAATACCACCCGCAAGCTGGGCGTTATTGCTCTGAAGCTGGATGATGATGACGAGCTGATTGGCGTTAAGCAGACTGATGGCCAGAAGCAGATTGTTATCGGTACTCGCAATGGTTATGCCATTATCTTTGACGAGGAGGAAGTACGTTCCATGGGACGTATTGCTAGAGGTGTCAAGGGTATCAAGCTGCGGGATGGCGATGAGGTTGTAGGCATGGATACCATCAAGCGGGATTCTGAGATTCTGACAGTAACTGCTGGTGGCTATGGCAAGCGTACCAAGGTAGAGGAGTATACTACTCACCATCGTGGCGCTATGGGTGTTATCAACCTGAGAGTTACCGAGAAAACCGGTGAGGTTATTGGCTTGAAGGTAGTTCGTGATGGTCAGGAGCTGATGCTTATCAGCACCAACGGAATTATTATCCGCACAGGTCTGGATAAGATTTCTGTTATTGGTCGTGCATCCCAGGGAGTTATCATTATGAAAACTGCTGAGGATGATAAGGTAGCTTCTATGGCTATTCTTACTCAGAAGGCTGAATAAAAATAGAGTTTATACACAGAGAAGATATTGATTTTCTCTGTGTATTTTTTTGCAAAAAAATTCCCCTTCAGGGAGAAGAAATTATCTTCTTTCCTGAAAGGGAATAGTAAAATGAGACTTATTCAGTGGGAGCTTTAGACTCCCACTGAATTTAGTCGAATAAATCCAGAGCCTTACGGGTGCTTAACTCCCTCCTAAGAGGAGGGAGTCTTAGCACCCGTTAGCATGGGGTTAATGTTTTAATTTGAGGTTTTGCCAGCTGTTGGCAGGCTCATGCTAGGCGCTGGAGCTGGTTCTACAGCTTCTGGCAGATTCTGCTCACTGTTTTCCCTTGATTCCTTATCTGGAATCTTGCTGCCTCTGGTATCTTCCTCATCTCGATATGGATCGGAGAGGTCTTCTTTGTCCTCGGTGTCCTTTTCCTTGGAGCTGCTGTGTTTTTTGTCCTTGCTCTGGGCGGAGTCTATATCCTCATTATAGCGATCCAGTCCCAGCTTGTGCATGGTAGCCTCATCCATAGGAATTTCCTGGGCATCATCCGGTACGGAGTTTTCATATTCCAGCATTTCCCGCTGAGTAGCACTGCGCAGGTCAGGACTGATTTTTACATCCAGAGTGTTGGCTACCGTAGCCCGCAGCTTGGACAAATCAGGAATCCAGTAGCTGACACCACCAATATACATAGGACGTCCTGGCAGCATTTCTGTCTGGAGGCCATTGCTTTGTGCTTCCTTTAGGGCAGCCATAAATTCAATCATCTGCTTTACAGAAAGGTCTGTATTGATGGAATCTACAACCTGACCGATAATAGCAGGAATACGAGGAATAATCGATGGTGAAGTAAGCTTATCCATAACAGCCTTCATGAATTTCTGCTGTCTGGTGATACGGCCAATATCTCCCTCTTCATCTCGGTATCTTACGTAGGTAATGGCTGTTTTGCCATCCATATGCTGCTGACCGGGATAAAGATTAATGACCAAGCCACCGTTATCATCCCAAGGATCCTCATAATACATACGCTTTTCTACGTTAATATCTATACCGCCAATGGCATCAATGATTTTGGTAAAGGCATTAACATTAATAATAACATAATGCTCCATTTCCACCCCCAGCAAATCTTCAATTGTGCTTTGAGTAAGTCTGTGACCGCCGTAGGCATAGGCAGCATTGATTTTGTCAAAGCCATGTCCCTTGATTTTGACACGGGTATCTCTAGGTACAGAAAGGATGGCAGCCTTGTGTTTCTTAGCATCCAGTGTAGCAATCATCAGGGTATCGGAACGGCCTACATCCCCTTCCCGCTCATCTACACCCATGAGCATAACCACGGTTTTATCCGGGGAGGCCATACGGGCAGCTTTATTTTCTGTAGGCTTGTCATCAAATAGACTGGAGGAAGCAAAGAGAGCTCCAGATATAGCTGCCAGGGCAAAGGCGCCAAGCAGTAAGACAATAGGCAGCCAGGAGGTTTTTTTCTTCTTTTGATGCCGCTCCCGTCGAGAACGGTAGATAGGCTGTTTTTCATCATATTGTTTTTTTGGCAATATATTTCATCTCACTTTTTTAGAATAAGCAAGCTGTCGCAGCTATTTTATGCCTTTGCTCTTGTAAAAGCAGGCTATGCCCTATCGACAAGCATACTACACTACATTATACAACCTTTTGTGAAAATTTGCTTGAAGAAATAGAGAAAATCCAGAGGCAAGAAAAAAATAATATTTATCAAAGAACGCCGTAAAACCCTGTCTTTATATAAATCGATGACGAGCTATTATGTGACAAGTAATTGAAAACTAGGAAACAGCCGTGTACTGAACGATATGATACTTTGCGTTTGGATTTGGTATCTGCCTATAATGATAAAGGAATTAGTAAGTTTATAATATTCGATGCGAAATACTACACTCCACAGATGGTAGGTGATGATAGGTTATCAAAAGTGCCTGGGATTGCTGATGTAACAAAACAGTATTTTTATCAGTTAGCTTTTATGCCGTTTTTGACCGCTCATAATGTTAAGTATATTAGGAATTGTTTCTTAATGCCCATGCAGTATTATTACAATTCTAAAGGGGATTTTCAGGAGCAAGGCAATGTAGAGATTCGCATATTCCACCAGCCACTTTTAGAGAGTGTAGCGTTGCAAAATATACAGGTAAGATTTTTTCCACCAGCTAAGGTATTTGAATGCTATTTAGCAGGTAAATCATATTGTATTGATGAACTGAATTTATAATTGCAATAAAAAAGGCAACAGATTTTTTTAGAAGCTGTTGCCTTTCTTTTTTCGGTCTTTATGGCTGGACTGTGGCTGTATAGTATCCCTTTCGCAGTTCC
>OLFV01002989.1_pt1 | contig 11386 bp, 8 predicted proteins | sample 1605551 | NCBI WGS metagenome assembly OLFV01 (sample SAMEA3888922, study PRJEB22519) | human gut metagenome | biome: human gut; feature: human-associated habitat; material: faeces | place: Denmark | collected 2011
AACATATCATTAATATTCAATCCTCTTGCGTTTTTCCCTGTTCTTTTCTAAGATAAGTTGTTTTTTATAATGCGCCAACATTTTCTCTACTTCATTTTTTAAATATTCACAATGATATAATCTATTATTTCCTTGATGATCATAATGATTTAAAATCAAATCGTCAATAATAAAATCAGGATTTATTTTTTGTAACATCCAAGCATAAGTAGAAAGCTGCATCGTATAGTGCCAGAAATTTGTATCATCAAGTTTATTTAATGGATATTTCATTTTGACAGTTGATTTCGTTACAGAATTGTAAAACCCTTGAGTATCAATGCGTTCATTAGTCTTATGGTCAACAATTGTAATATGATTACCTTTTTTAATAATCAAATCAACCTGTCCTGCCAATAATAAAATACCATCATCAGACTCCCTATAAATTAAATATTCTGGATATAACCCATATTCCAAATCTAAATCTGTATAATTTTTTTTACATACAAATTTACCTCCTTTTACAAATTTTTCCAATTCTTTATTATTTGGATTTATATAAAAGGAGTTTTCTATATCGGCGTGTATTTTCGTTCCTCGTTTACAAGCCTCTTCATTCTTTTGTTTCCATTCATTCAATATATATTTTCTAACTTTTTCAAATTCATTTTCTGATATACCGTAGGTCTTTAATATTTCTTTATTCCACTTCTTTTTTAAAAGTAGGTTTTTCTTTTCCATTTGAAAGGCATCGGGAGAGATTTTCTGAAGCGTTTTGTAACTCGACCAAAAAGATTCATTAAATGGCTGTCCATACCTTTCAATTAATGTAGTTACGCTGATATATTTTTTTGACTCATCCGTTATATCCCAGTATTTATGATTTAAATCATTAAAAGCTACGTTTCCGTTGCGTTTATCAATTTCCATACACTATATTACATTATCATTTCAACAAATTATCTCTCCACATCTTATATCTATAATTATAATCTATACCCAGTAAGGCTGCTATAAACGTACTTGTTTCTCCAAATGCAACCAATACCGAACTATCGATAACCCCCTATGGAGGTACGATAAAACCTGCTATCAAAAGACCGCTTCCTATTAATGTGAGAAAAGCAGCTATTAGCAGTCGCAAATTTAATTTCTCTTCATTTGTCATATCGTATAAAAACCACGGTATTTAGAAAATTAAATTTTGTTTATACAAATTTAATTATTAAATTTAAATAATCAAAATAATTTTATAAAAACTTATAAATATGGAAAATCCTATAATACAAACTTAGCCGTATTCGCAAATGCAATTGGATTCTGATATATTTTTAGATAATAATAATAGAGTATATTATTTAAACAATATTGGAGAAATAGTACCAACAATAGAAACTTTAAAATATTATAATCCAAACACAAAAATAGGGAATAAATTAAAAATAAAGAAGTAATATCGATAAAACGGTAATAATAACTGCTTGGAGCCGTTATATTAAGGCTGAACATAAAAAGATTAAACGATGATTGGAATATCGGACCTGGAATACCTTTGTGCAGAAGTACGGCAAATAGCCCGTAAAGCCGGTGCATTTCTGCGTGATGAACGGCAAAAGTTCGATCGGGAGCGGGTGGAGGAAAAGAGTGCACACAATTATGTCTCGTATGTGGATAAAGAATCCGAACGGCGTCTGGTCGAACAACTTTCGACATTGCTTCCCGAAGCAGGGTTTATTGCCGAAGAGGGTTCGGGAAGCCTGACGGACGAGGAGTATTGTTGGGTGATCGATCCGCTCGACGGAACCTCCAACTATATCCATGATATGGCTCCTTACAGTGTCAGTATTGCCTTGCGGGATAGGGAAGAACTGTTGTTGGGAGTTGTATATGAGGTCTGTCGCAATGAATGTTTTTATGCTTGGAAAGGAAGTAAGGCTTATCTGGACGGTAAAGAAATACGGGTAACGGATGTAGCTGTTTTGGATAAGGCTTTTGTTGCGCTTGGTTTCCCCTATGATTCCGACCACTATCGTCCGGTCGCCCAAAAGCTGGTGGACCGTTTGTATGGTTATGCCGGGGGGACGAGGCTGTTGGGATCTGCTGCGGCCGAGCTCTGTTACGTCGCCTGTGGGCGATTCGATGCTCGGATAGAAGGACATCTCGGCCCGTGGGATGTTGCGGCAGGCGGCTTGATCCTGATGCAGGCGGGTGGCAGGCTGTCAGACTTTGCCGGTGGCGACACTTGGCCTTCTGCCGAGCAGGTAATGGCGAGTAACGGGGTGATACATGATAAGATCCTCCGCTTGTTGTAGTATTGTTTTTATCAATGCCGTTATTTCCTTTTCCAGTCCTTTTTGAGGGCTTTCTTTCGGATTAGGATGATTGGGATAAATATGATAGCTATCCAAAAGAGGCTGATCAACATAAGAGTTAGAGATGAAAGGTTCTCTGGCATCAATGCTTTGTCGGCCTGTTTATCGGGTATTGCTTCGGAATGTATCTTTTGGGCGGATAGATGAAAAAAGTCCTACCTATTTTTAGGTATGAATGTAAAGGGCAGAATGATTTATTTGTCGGAAAGAATCGTGATGAGGAGCGATATTCCTGCTAACAAGCCCCTGAAACTAATCAATTCTGGTGAAAGAGGTTGTGCCGAAACAGTCTTGTTCCCGCACAACCTTTTTATTTAAAATATAGATACAGGCAGATTAGGAATGGATCAATCGTTTTCTATCACACGGATCATGTCGAAGTAGAATTCGCCGGCTACTTCTGCTCCCTTTTCTACAACTCCTGTCTTTGTATCGTAGATGTAGATGATGGCATTAGTGTCGACTTCAGTGTTCACACCGAAATAGGCTTTCTCGTTGAAGACGACAGAACGCTGTGAGAAACGGCCGCCACTGTAAGCGAGTTCTTTTCCTTCATAGCTCAAACGTGTCCTTTCGCCTGTAGCAAGATCGATGATAGAATAATAATGGCTGTAACTGTCAATTGCTGTACCAGCAGCATCGTTGCGTGCATAAGCTAGAGCTTTGCCGTTTCCCAAATACTGGATGGTGAGCAATTTACCGTCTGCATTCGGATATCCTTCGTAAGTGGCGTCGAAATCGATTTCACCATTGTTGATACGCAACAGGTGTCCTTGTTCCAAATCGCCCTTTTCGGTGATTGCGGCGAGGTAGAGGTTACCGCTTTCATCATACATTACGCAGTCTTGCATCAATTCGCCGTAGGCACTTCCCGCCATTTCTCGGGCAAGCGAGTTGCGCTTGTTGCTTTCTACCGCCAGAGTGACAGGATCGAGCACTGCTGTATAAAAAGCAGTAGTGGTTTTGCCGCTCTTTCCTGAAAGACCGTTCTTCCCGTAATAGAAATAGAACAGTTTTCCCGTTTTTTCATTATAGGTAAGGATGCCCGATGTGGTGAATTTCTTTGTTTCTTCTCCTGTAACCTCTGATTCCGGTAGTAGGATGTCCAGTGTGCCTTCTGCCAGAATCGACATATTATCGGTGTTCAGCTTACTCCAGATGACCTTGCTTGCATCGCCGTTGGCAGCCATGACAACAAGCGTGTTGTCATCTATCCAGGCATGGGTGTAGGAGCGTACTTTGTATGTATTTGTCTTAAAGGGAGATGATGCACATTCTATTACTTTGTTATCTTTGATCTGATATTTTACGAAACGGTCGTTGCTTGAAGGGATCTGATAGTAATATTTCCCTTTCGAGATGCTTTCCATCGAGTAGTCTCCCAATTCGGTTCCTTCACCTTTAACAGTGATAGTCCCCATATCGGCTGTCAGTTTATTGACGCTGTTGACAACCGTCGTGTTCTTGCTGCTCATGCCGCCATGTTTTCCTACGGTCAGAAACAGGTCGAAATGATACTTGCTTTCGTCGAAGGCAGGTGCATCGTTGGTTACAGTCACTTCACAAGTGGCAGTGAATCCACCGTCGTCCGTTTTTACCTTGATTGTAGTCGAACCTTCGGAAATTGCTGTTACAATACCATTTTCTATTGTAGCGATATTCGTGTCCGAACTGCTCCAAGCGACAGTTGTAACAGCTGCATTTTCAGGAACGACAGTCGCAGTCAGTGTTCCTGTAGTTCCTGTTTTTAGTGTTAATGTGGTAGGAGTGATCGTGACACCGGTCACAGACACGTTTTTCAAATCATCGTCATCAGAACAAGCCGTGAAACTAAGTGAGATCAGGGCTGTCATGAAGGTGAGTAATGCAAATTTGAACTTCTTCATTTTTTTCTTGTTTTTAAATATGAATGTTAATTGATAAATACTCTGAATTTTGCAAAGAATGCGCGTCCGGGTTTTTGCAGTTTATAGTTGTCATAAGCTGTTTCGTCGAGGAAATTAGAACATTCCAGTGAGATGTTGTAGCTGTCGTGTTTCCATGAATAGGTGATATTGGCATTGCAGATATGCTGTGAGGGTATACGGGCTTTGGTATCGCGGTTGCCATAGGCTTCCCATGTCAGGAAATACCAATGTACCCACTGGAATGTACAGCCTAAACGTAGCTTGTTGTCATGTAGTAGGAGGTTGTGGAACGTATAACTCGCCTCCGCGTTGCCGAATAGCCAGGGACGGTTGGGTACGTGGTTGTCGTATGTGGCGGATGGTTTGCCGTCTTCTTTGTATTTTTGTTGGTCACGGGCGTCTTGATAGCTGACGTTGGCCATGAGTTGTAATCGACCGTCCCAATCATAACGAATTTCCCCTTCTACGCCTTTGATATGGACGGCTGGATCATTGACAAACTGCATCATACCCTCTTTTTCAATGACGGAGGTTTGAATATAATTGTCCACATAACGTAGGAATCCGTTTGCCTCGTAATAGATAGTATGTCTGCCGGCAGGATGCCATGTGCCGAACAAGGCGAGATTGACGTTGTTGCTTTTTTCTGGTTTCAGCGCTACATTTGCATAAATGGTGGTTCCGTTGCCTAACAATTCACGGGCGATGGGCAAGCGTACGCTGTGTTCATAAGAAACCTTTACCGCTAATGGGTCGAAGAACATATAGCGCAGTCCGGTACCATATCCAAAGTAATTTTTGGTAGTAGAACCTTGCACTTTGTCCGATCCCGTCACGGTGGACTGGTCGGTCTGCCGGATATTCGGGTGATTCACATAATCTTTGGCAAAGAATACATTCTGCATTTTCCCATCAAAAAACGACTGGCTGTAGGTCAGTCCGATGATATGTTTGGTAACTGCATCGTTTGATGGTTCGAAACTTTGGTCCAAATCATCATAGCGATCATTTCCGGTCCGGTTCATATGATAATTCAGGTTAAGACCGTGATGTCCGTCCAGTTGGTAATCCAAATTGACACGCACGATAGTCAGAGGGCGTTTGTAATGACGTATAGAAGGTTCATTACCTCTGATTTCGTTGCGTTGACTCACGATATAGCCTCCATCCCAATAATATTTCCGATAAGCTGTATCGATAGTAATGGAATGATCCCATGTATGTGACAAAGTTGCTTTCAATGTCATGCCTTCGGTCATGAAATTATATTTGTTATAACGAACCGATACGTTCCATGCATCCGAATTACGTTCCGCCATACCATAAACTTTGGTTTGTATGGATCCGGTCTGCAGTTCCTTGTCTGTTTTGGAGTAGGAAGCGGAAACGAAAAGTTCGTCAGCCCAAAACTTACCTGTGATTCCAGCTTCTATCTGTGCCAATAGCGAAAAATAGCCGTCATGGAAACGTTTTGGGTTGCCGTAGATGAATTGATCACCTGTCTCATTGCGCATCTGCACGTCTTTCATCCGGTAGTCGTTTTTCGAATAGCTGATACCGATGGCAGGACGCACGACCAATCCGGTGTGCCGTTCCATAAACTGTGCGTTCAGGTTGGCACGATGTGTATGGAAGGAACCGATGCTATAAGAAGCGTCCATGAAGCTTTTCTTTTCTGCCTGGGTGATAATGTTGACAGCTCCGCCTAATGCATCCGTCCCCAATGAGGCTGGTACTACGCCTTTATAGATTTCCACTCGGTCAATCAGGTTGACGGGCAGATTGGCGAGCGTCACATAGCTCCCTTTGCTATCCAAGGGAACACCGTCTATGAAATAGCGGACGGAATTACCTGACAGCCCGTTGATCGAGAGGTCGAAATCGGAACCTACGCCTCCCTCTTCGCGTATTTTGACACCGCTTGTACGATTCACTAATTCATTCAGGCTATTAAGTGAATTAATGACAGGCTTAACGTCAAGAGCATTAACCGAAAGTGCGCTTTCTCTTACCTGTTGTGATTGTGTTTTCCCATACACCTCCACTGGACTTATGCTTACGGAACTTTCTTCCAGTTTGAAGTCGAGGGTTTTGTCGTGATGAAGGTCGAGTGAGGTTTTGATCGTTTGGTATCCTAAGGAGGAGACGACGAATGTGTGTTTGCCAGGGGATACTTGTAGGGAATAAAGCCCACTGTCATCCGTATAAGTGCCGGAGACCGTGTTTTCGACGGCGATCGTTATCAACGACAGGGGCGTACCTTGCTGATCGGTGACTTTCCCGGAGAGCGTAATTTTGTTTTGTGCCGTCAGACTTAGTTGCAACAGGCAGACAAGCAAAAGGAATACATGTACAAAGACTTTCATTTTAATCCTTGATATAGTGTTCATGACTTGCTTAAGGGAATACACACAAGGAGAAATGATATCTTTATGTAAGGGGATAAAGAATGACTTGACTCGATGTTTTGTAGCTTTATTTCCCGAAAGCTTTAAAACTATGTTTGTTTTGGCAGGTCTTCTGACTTGTTCCGTCTTTGAATGCCTTCCCATCCGGTGACGGACAGTGGCTTGTAGCGTATTCAAAGATTTGGAGAGGAACTTACAGCAGCGGGTCTGTTCAGGATTCGCACCTGATTCCCTTTTCATCACGCCTCCCGTAGCGGTTGGGAGCCGTGAAACCAAAACTGTGGCAAAGGTATGAAAAAAGTCTGTCTGTACAAAAAACGGATTAAAAAACAAATTCATTATTTTTGGCGCCGGATTCGTTAGACTCCGTGAAAGAATAACAGAATGTGGAACGATTAAAAATGAAGTGACTATGTTGGAAAAAGGATTGAAACATATCAGCCGGACTGTCGTGCAGCCGGATAATTTCGCATTGACGATGGGATCGGGAGATTTGCCTGTATTGGCAACGCCGGCTTTGGTAGCATTGATGGAAAATGCGGCAATGTTGGCCGTAGCGGCTGAACTCCCCGAAGGGGCGACTACTGTCGGTGCTAAAATGGACATGATACATGTTCGTCCTTCCGGTGAAGGTGAGGAAGTGCATGCGGAAGCGACGCTGGTTGAGGTGGAAGGGCGAAAGTTGACCTTCTCGTTGGTTGCCAGGGATTCGGCAGATGTGATCGGCGAAGGCACGCATATCCGCTATATTGTCGACAGAGCGAAATTTTTGTTGAAACTGAAAGGCTAACCATCACTTCGATTGCTGCGAGAAAAGGAATATGAAGTTACCTATTTGTAGGTATTTACAGTCTGCTGAATAGTTATTTATGGTGATTTTATATTTCTTTTCCACCTTCTATCTTTGCCTCAATTTAAAATAATCAGATATAATCATAATTGCTAATTTGCATAGACAACGAAACTAAAATCGAAGAAGGCTTCTCGTGAGAGAGGCCTTTTTTATTTGAATGTATTCTACCGATAACTCGATCCTGAAAATGACTATATGTAGGTAGTATGGAGGTCTGTTTTACCTGTAAATAGGGATTGGATATTATCGTTAAATTTGCGAACTTTGTCACCTAAATGGCTGTTATGTCTATAGTTCTCGATAAATGGAAGGATTAAGGAAATATTTAAGGATTGCGCTCCCATTACTTTTCATATCGTATTTGGGATGCCTGATAGCTTTTACCCACGTTCATATAGTGAACGGGGTGACGATCGTCCACTCCCATCCCTATCAGAAAAATGACGACGGGACTCCCAAGAAAGAACATAACTACGCCGAGTTTCAGTTGCTGCACCAACTTTCGACTATTCAAATCAGCGGTGCTACTTTTGCACAAGTGCTGATTGCTGCGTTTCTTGCAACATTTTGTGTTTTATCCACCTGTCCGGTTTATCCGGATCACCTTCGTCCCGTCCTGGGGAAGGTTTCGCTTCGTGCGCCACCATTTGTCTTTTTTAATAATTAATGACGGTACAAAAATCTACTTGTCCCTGCATCTTGCGGCGAGACCGTAAAAGAACATGCCTTATCAACCAGATGTTTTTATGGCCGGCTTTTATGTGATCTCGCGTCTAACGTGGGAACAAGGCGGTTCTGTATACCTACCACTTCCTATATTATTAATTTTTAAAAGACATCTCAATGAACAAAATTTATATACTTTTCCTATGCCTTTGCTATGCCGTTTCGGCAATAATGGCAAACACCTATAAAAATGATAAAGAAGTGACGAGCCCTACGGATGCCAATATTTTTGGGCATGTCGTGGATAAGGCGACCGGTGAACATTTGCCGGGAATAACGATCATCCTGAAAGGAACGACGATCGGTTCCGTGACCGATGACTCCGGGCATTATATGTTAAAAAATCTCCCCGAAGGAGAGTTTACGATCGAAGTCTCTTTTGTCGGCTTCAAGACAGTTACGAAAAAAGTAACGACCGGAAAAGGGAAGACGCAGGAACTGAATTTTGAGCTTGAAGAAGATTTGATATCGCTCGAAGGAGTGGTCGTCTCTGCCAACCGCAACGAGACGAAACGCCGTCTGGCGCCTACCCTGGTGAAGGTACTCAGCCCGACCGTGTTCGAAAAGACCAACTCCACGACTTTAGCACAAGGGCTGGTTTTCCAACCGGGCGTCCGGGTCGAAAACGATTGCCAGAACTGTGGTTACTCGCAAGTCCGCATCAACGGTATGGAAGGAAAATATACACAGATATTGATTGATTCCCGTCCTATCTTCTCCGCATTGGCTGGCGTGTACGGATTGGAACAAATTCCGGCCAATATGATCGAACGGGTCGAAGTGATACGGGGCGGAGGATCTGCTTTGTTCGGTTCGTCGGCTATCGCCGGAACAATCAATATCATAACGAAAGAGCCCATTCGCAATTCCGGTTCCTTTGGACATACGATTTCTAATCTGGACGGATCTGGAGCGTATGATAACAATACGACCCTCAACCTCTCGTGGGTATCTTCTGACAATAAGATGGGAGCTTATATCTATGGGCAAAACCGCTATCGTTCGGCCTGGGATTCGAATGGAGACGGCTTTTCCGAGCTTCCAAAGCTGAAAAATCAGACGATTGGTTTCAACGGCTTCTATAAGACCAGTGCCTACTCCAAATTGAATATTGAATACCATCATATGGAAGAATATCGTAGAGGCGGTAGTGGAATGAAACTTCCGCCGCATATCGCCGAAGACCCCGAGCTCAACGGAACAGGTGAGGCCGGGCTTGTCGAACAGTTACAACATTCGATTAATACGGGAAGCCTGAAGTTTAATCTTTTCACTCCGAACCAGAAACATAACCTCAGCTTCTATGCGTCCGGACAGCATATCCACCGTGACAGTTATTACAGCGCATATGGCCGGACGACGGATTTCACAGGAGTGATGGGAGCGCAGTATATCTACAGTTTTGACAAATGCCTCTTCATGCCTGCCGATCTGACGGGAGGTATCGAGTTCAGTCACGACGATCTGGACGATCGTGCCACCGACAAGCAGAAGTACCGGGAAGCGGCCCTGGCGGAAGATCCGACGGCTACCGGACAGCATTTGCAGGAACTGATCGAAAAATATACGCCGGCATCCTTGCATCAGATCATAAACGTATGGAGCGCCTATGCACAGAACGAGTGGAAAAATGATAAATGGAGCTTCCTTATCGGTGGGCGTGTCGATAAAAACAGCATTATGGATAAGGCTGTTTTCAGTCCACGTGCCAATGTGCGCTATAATCCGACAGCCGACGTCAATCTCCGGTTGAGCTATGCCGAAGGTTTCCGTGCCCCGCAGGCCTTTGACGAAGATTTACATATCAGTAATGTCGGAGGTGCGCGCGTCTCGATCGTGCGGGATCCGAATCTGAAGGAAGAGCGTTCGCGGAGCGTGAACGGGTCTGTCGACTGGTATCATTATTTTGGAGATTTCCAGGTAAATATGTTACTGGAAGGATTCTATACGAAATTGAGTGACCCGTTTGTCTTGTCAGCCCCTGTAGAATCGGAAAATGGTTCGCTGGTGCAGACTCGCAGCAACGGTTCGGGGGCAAAGGTGTACGGTTCTACGCTGGAGGGAAAGATTGTCTGGAGGAATAAAGTACAGATACAGGCAGGTATAACGGTACAACGGAGTTTATATGACGAACCAGAGGAATGGAGCGCAGATAAGGAACATTTGACGGATGCGGAGCGGTATAGCGATAAAATTTTGCGTACTCCGAATCTGTACGGTTATTTCACTGCATCCTATACACCGGTAAAACCGTTTACAATAGCGTTTAACGGTAATTATACCGGGCGAATGTATGTACCTCATCTGATGTCTGAAGTGAATGGGACGGCGGATGTTTTGGTGAAGAGTCCGGATTTCTTTGAATTGGGAGTCAAGTTGAGCTATGATTTCAGGTTGACGGCAGCCATGACCTTGCAACTTAACCTGGGTATCCAGAACCTGTTCGATTCCTATCAGAATGACTTCGACAAAGGGGCAACCCGTGACTCCGGCTACATTTACGGTCCGGGAACTCCCCGCACCTACTATGCGGGGGCAAAGTTCAGTTTTTGATTTTCCTTTATGGACGCCTGTTCGTTATTTCATTTCCTTCTTATTTAAACTTTCGATTCAGGCGTCCATACGCGGGTTCTTTATGTTGTTGTAGATTGTAAAAGAATAGACGAAATTTTGGGAGAACTATGTCAAGATAAAAGAAAAATTGATCGTTAACAGTGTTTAACGAATAAGATGGGGTCATTTGGGGCGTTCTTTTGTCTTTTGGTAAAACAAACTCAAAGTGGAAGAACTGCGACATAGAAAAAATATAGACCAATTGTTACATGACAAATCTTTTATTCTTTGGTGTCTGTTTCCTACAGAGGAATCGGATAAACAATGGAAGGAGAATTATTTGTCACTTTATCCTGAAGAAGCGGAGACTTTGATGTTGGCTAGAGAGAAGGTTTGCCGACTTAAATTCAACCACGTACAACTTGCCTTTGCGGAAAAGACTGCATTGAAAAAAAGAATTCTGGATAATTACGAGAAACACCGTAAGCCTAAATATATTAGGTTAAGTTGGCTGTCTGCGGCTGCTTGCTTGTTGATATTCTGTTTTTTGGGATCTTTATACTTGCAGTATCAAGAAGTGTCGAA
>OLFV01002991.1_pt1 | contig 11381 bp, 19 predicted proteins | sample 1605551 | NCBI WGS metagenome assembly OLFV01 (sample SAMEA3888922, study PRJEB22519) | human gut metagenome | biome: human gut; feature: human-associated habitat; material: faeces | place: Denmark | collected 2011
TTTAACAAATGCTTAACATAATTTAGTTTATCTATTTTATGTTATTTGATACATTGCTGAGATATTATTTGAGACAATGGAAAGGGAAATGGCAAAATTATTCCAATTGCAGAATTAGTGGAAATTAATTTATCACCAGAAGAAAAAGAACGTAGAAGAATAATTAGAGAATATTCAAAAATAGGTGAAAACGCATTTTCAAAATTAATTTCAAATATAAACAAAAAATAAGGAAAAATTATAGCATTTTAATATATTTTTGTTAAAATCTATTTTTTCTCCTTGTTTGACATTTAATGCTTCTTTTCAAGGAGTCCCTTTATGATATGTATATTCATCGTTAAACATTTGAGATACATCAGAATCTTTATGTCTTCTATATATTTCTGATAAAAGATCACGTTCAAAGTTACTAAAATATTTACCTTCAAAAGAATTACCTTCATCTTTTAATTTTAAGTAACTATTTTTATCAAGCATATGTCCATCTTCATTAAATTTTTTACTGAGTAGATAAAATAAGTCCGGAGCAAAAGGAGAATCTTTTTCTGCATAATAGGTAAAATGGGAAAATGAAAATGCTGAATTAATATATGAATATACATCAGCAAGATAAAAAAGAGTCATTAATTTCTTAACATCTACTTTATTAAAATACAATATAAAATAAGTGATTAAATTTTCAATTCGTTGATCATTAAAATCATCATCTTGTTTTCTCATTCGCTCTTTTTGCGAATAACTCTTTTTATTAAACTCATTAACTTCTTTTTTAAAATTAATAAGTTTTTCTTCTGTAAATTCTTTTACTTCAAATTGGAAATATTTTGACAAACATTTTCAAGCATATAATATTTGTTCTTCTGATAAATTATATTTTCTTTTTTTAATTTCATCAAAAGCAATTAACCAACATTTTTGCTCTAGTTCTGCTTTAAACATAAAATCAACTTTATATTCTCATTTACAAACGCAACGTCCATATTCATGAAATAAATTTACTAATGTCTTATCAAAATTATCAATTTCTCCAAAACATATATATTTAAATCCGTTAGATTCAGAACAATTATTTTCTAAACGATATACATTAAATTCTATTTTTTTAATTAGCTATTTCTTTAATTTCATTATATCAAGTCTCTATAACATTAACTGTTTTAATTTTCATGCACCTATGAGCACCTTGAAAATAAACTTCATCAATTCTCATAGTAGATACTAAATGTTTAATTTCGTCATTTGACTTTTTATGTTCATATGGATGTGCTCACCTTCACGCATAAATTTCTGCTTCTCTCTTTGTATCAAAAATTGAATTATCGAGGCCTTGCCCTTTAAGAAAAATTGTATGCGCACTATCAGCAGGGATATCCATTCCATCACTATGTATAAATACCTGATATTTTAGCATTTTTTCTCCTATTTTTAAATTGTTTTATTATATAAATTTTTAAGACAAAATACTTATTAATATTTTATTGGATTTTTTTTATTTGATTTTATAAGTAGCATTTCATTTCCTTTATATGGGATACAATGTGAAACGATGCGTTCATTTCCTTTATGATCAAGGACAAAATAACGTTTCTTTTCTGTATCATGACTAATTGAGGAAAAATTAAAAATACAAAGTTCCCATTATCCATTTGTTTGAATAAGTACAGATTCACCAAATTTTAATCTTTCTGGTTCTGGACCATTTTCTATTTTATATCCTGGATGAACAATATGATAATTTTTATTTTGAGGAGATGCAATTAATTTTGTATCTTTATCAATGTCTCCAAATCCTTGACAATATTCTTTAACTTTTAAAGTAAGAATATCTATGTTGTTTTTTTCTGAATGTTTTTTGTCTGTAACAATGCATTCATAAGGAATAAGAAGAACAATAGAGTCATTTACTTGAAAATTCATATAAACTTCCTTATCTAATAATTTATTATGTATTGGATCTATAAATCCAATATGTTGTAGAAAATTATCTAAAAATGGGATTGATTCTAGTGGCAAATTTAGATTTAAAACGCTACTTAATGATTTATTGAATGCTTCTCAAAAATCTTCTGTAGGACAAATTGCTATTTTTGTTCCATCGAATGGAATTATTTTGTATATTTTATTGCTATATTTATAAGTTATTGTAATATCAGTTCCGACAGATAATCGAATTTGTTCTTTTTGGATATGTTTTTCAACTTTTTAATTCTTTTGAAAAAAGATTCGCATTTCAATTTAATGAATTTCTTAAATTTGATTCTAATAAAATATATTTTCCTTTATATAAATCATCTCCGTCTATATAAAAATATATTTTGTTTTTTCATATAATCGTAATTATTTTTACATTTAGTTGATAATATATTTAAAAAGGTATCAATTTGAAATTTATTCATTTTAATACCTCCTGTTATTTTTTAATGATATTTTATAAAAAGTTAAGAAAAATGTTAATAAACTTCAAATATCTAGAAAAATTCAAGTTTACTTTTTGAACAAATTATGATAAAATTTAAATAAAAAGTGGAGAAATACATGGGTGAAGAATCATATTATGTAAAAAATAAAGATCTATTGGATGAAATTATTAAATATAAATCTACATTTAAAATTGATAAAGATGGAAATAAAATACCAGGTACTGGAAAAATGTCAGATACATTAGGTCAAATGATAGTTAAAATTGTAAATGGATTATCTCAAAAACCTAATTTTTATGGATATACATTTAAAGATGATATGAGAAGTGAAGCATTACTAACTGTGTTAAAATATTTACATAATTTTAATGAAGAAAAGTCATCTAATCCATTTGCTTATATTACACAAATTGCATTCAATTCATATCGACGGTTATATAACAAAGCAAAAAAAACATTCAAAGATTAAAAATCAACTATTCATGAGTAAAGATCTTTGCATAGATTTCGATCAGGTTATTGAACAAAAAGATAAAGCATTAGATTATACTGTTTTACAAAATAAAGCTATTATTATGGATAGTGAAGATGATTTTAATGAAGATATGGGAGATGATGATGAAAAATAAATTAATTGATATATTAAACAAACATGGTTCACAAGGATTCAAATTTTATGTCAAAGATGAATTATTAAATTATGTTTTAGAAAATACTAAATTTTTAGATGATGACGCTCATATAACTGAAAGAGTTTTTTGCATACTTAATAATATAAAAGAAAAGCCAAAATGTAAATATTGCAATAAAGATGTTAAATTTTTTCGTTTTTCTGTAGGTTATAGAAATTTTTGTTCAAATAGTTGTGCATCAAAATGAAAATATAGTAAACAAAAAGAAAATAATTTGCCAGATTATAATTTATTTAAAGAAAAATTATTAAAAAAGAATATAATTTTACTATCTAGTAAGGATGAATTTAACATATCTAAAAAATTAAAATATAAATGTGCATTAACAGGAAAAGAATTTTATTGATTTGGCACTGATCACCAAGATATAAAAATACCATGAAAAAAATTTGAATTTTCAGAAGAAAAAGAAATAATAAGATGACTTAAAACATTAAAATTAAATGTTTTAGAAAATTGCTTTAACATTTTAAATAATGGCACAATAGATGTGTTTTTACCAGAATACAAAATAGCATTTGAATTTGATAGCTTATATTGACATAATAAAAATTTTTGCGATAGCTGTTATTCTATAAATAAAACATTGGAATGCAAAGAAAAAGGAATTCAATTAATTCATATTACAGAAAATGAATGAAATAATAACTTAAAAATTTTCGTATTTAATAGAATTTTCAATTATAAAAAGAAAATTATATCTGAAAATTTAAAAATAGATTTAAGATTTGAAAACGAAAATGATTATATTGGTTGAAAGTCTAAATTTTTTATTGATCCTACATTAAATAAAAACAATATCTGAAATTGCGGATATCTAATGCTAACTGTATAAGGAGAATTTTATAAAATGGAAAATTTAAATTACGATATTCTATCTATGAAAATCAGTCTTCAGCATAAAAATGAAGAAGTGGAGTGTTTTAATGCATATCTTTTAAAAAATGTTAATGAATTTTATTTCACTTCTTACATTAATGAGGCTTATCACTTTTCTGTTGAAAATGATCATAAAGAGGCAATTTCAACAGTTAATTTAATTACTAATGATTTAAAAGAATTTATAAAACATTTGCCAATTTCTTGTGAATTTTGTAATAATGATCAAAATAACTTATGATTTTCACAAAAAAACATTAATAACTTAACTTTAAAAATTAAAAAATTTATTTTATGTAATGATGTAGTCGATATTGAATTTAATATTCTTAATTTTACGCATGAAAACAAAAAAATAAAACAATTAAAATTGTCATCAAAAATCGATATAGATATTGAAGAAAAATAAGAGAGACTCTATTAAAAGGGGGTTTATAACATTATTAAGACAATTAGAAAGATAAGTCAAATTTTTCTAAATTCTGAACAACTTATAAACCCTTTCTTAGTACAGAGCCATATATTAATTTATTTCAAAATCCATAATTAATGATAAAGCACCAGGGCCACCACAATTATTTAAATCATATGCATATATTTCATCATTTCCATCAAAATTTAAAAATTTTGAAACATCTACCATATGTGATTTATCACAAGCATTCTTAATATATTTTGCATATGATAAATATGAAGTTAATCCATTACATTGTGTAATTTTTTCTTTTAAATTTATTGCAATTTCATCAATGAAAAAATAAGCAGTCGAATATCTACAAAGTTCTTCTATTTCTTGAGGATTTGAAGAAAATCAATATAATAGAAGTCTTTCAACTCCATTAATATAAATTACAGCTGCATCGTCTGGCATCGATCAATTTATAAATGCTTTTTTATAACCGTTTAATTTTAATTTATTTGTTTTAAATTTTCTACAATAAAATCCAGGATATTCAATACAATTACATGCTACTTGTAATTGCGAATTATTACATTTTCCTGTATATGTTTCATCTATTCATGTATTAATAAATTCAAAATGTGGGACACATGGTTCTGTATTACATGAAATCTTATTATCAACTGGATATCCGAGGTATTTTAGTTCAAAATTCTTTAAGAACATTTATTCCATCATTTCTTATACAATTTTCTATTGTTATGTCTTGTGTTCCACCACCACATAAATGAGAACAATCACCAATAGGTTTAATTTTTCATTCATATTGATATAATGGAAATCAAGTAGAATCTTGTTTAATATATATCTTTGGAACAAATTCTCATTGAGATTTTTTGATTCAATGATATGATTTCTTAAATTCATTATTAATTTTAGGTAATGCAGGCATTTTTTCTTCTTTTAAAATTAATTATATTTTTTGCGTTTTTAAAAAATATCCCTATAAATTATCAAATTAAAAATAAAGAAAAAATATTTAAAATTTTCTGCTCCTAAAACATAACTTATTTCTTCTCAGAAACATTTATTTCTTTAAAAAACTTCATTAGTCTATCGTTCTCTTCATTGTTTGAATTGAAATAATTCATTTTTGAATATTTCATAAGACTTTTATACAATTTGTGAATTCGAGTAATATAAATTTTGGTAAAAATACCAAATGGGGCATACCAAATGCCTTTAAAATTCTTTGATGTTCCATTTATTTCAAATATTATGTCATAAGAACGCCCTATATCTCCAGAATCGTAATGAGAACAATCAATAACAAATTTAAAATTATTTTTATTAAGTGTTACATTTCCTTTTTTGCCATATATTGACCAATCAGATAATGGATATTTTTCTACAACATCGAGAATTTCATTTAAAAATTGTTCATCATTCATAAATTTTGTTCCTGATTTATGTTTTAATATTATTGTTAATTTCTTTAAGTAAATTAAAAATATGTATCAAACAAATCTTCTGTTATTAAGGATTTGTTTAAGTTTGCATCTTGTTCATATTCATTAATATCTTTTTTACAGCGTTCTAAATATATTCTTTCTTGCATTCTTCTTTTTCTATTTGTTAAAATTTTCATTTCATTTTTATATCATCTTGAAAAATATGGATTCAACCCACCATATTTTTTTTCTATAGTTAAATGGATAATAAAAATTTCCATTTTTAATATTATAAAAATTTCAAAATTTTCTATATGTTTTGCTCATAAAGAAGCCTTATTAAATTGATATTATGCAGCTATTTAAATTGATTGAGGCTTTAGTATTATTATATAATTTTTGAAGAGCATTTGATAAATGCAAAACAGAAAGATTTTGCTTTTCTCTTGCATGAATTAAGAGATGGCAATTTGGGCCACCTTTTTCAACGATTACAACTAATCATCTATCAAATTTATATCGTGATTATCACCATCCAGGCAAACTAATGGACTATTAAATATTATCGGTTCATCAATTATTCGAAACATAAAATAAATCTCCCTTTTTTATTTTTGTAATAAACCTTATGATGGTAAAGATAAAGGAGGTATCACTTATGAAACAAAATTGAAAGGAATGGTTAAAAGACATCTCTATTACTGCTAATATCATTCATTTATTTCATATTAGTAAAGAAATCATAGAGTGAATTTTAACCAATTGGTAAACACTCAAAAATAAAATCAACTAATACCTCACTGGGCCTAGTCACCCCAATGATTTTATCAACATTACAAAAATAATGTAATTTTTTACTTATTCATCTCTACCATCATAAGTAATTTATAATCAAATTTTATACAAACAAAAATCTTTTGTTAACTATTTTAATAATTTTTAGCTATGTTTTAAGAGGGTTTATAAAAAATCTAATTAAATCAATAAACCCTCTCTTAAAACATAACCTATTAAGATAAGCAAAGTCTGCAAAATTTATTATTAAGATAATGACCACTATTTTTTATTTCAAAATATCCAAAAATTGGTCCTAAACAATAAATATCTCCTATAAAATCTAATATTTTATGTCTAATAAATTCATCTTCAAATCTTAAACCTTCAAGATTAAGAATTTCATTATCCGTATAAACTACAGCATTATTTAAGTTTCCACCTTTTATTAATCCCATAGATTTCATTTTTTCAATATCTTCAAATTTTCCAAATGTTCTCGCTGGACAAATATCTCTATAAAAATCATTAAATGAATTAAATGTATATTCTTTATTTCCAATAAATTTATTTTCTTTTTCAAATACGTAATGAATTTTAAATCCATTATATGGATATGCTTTAATATAAGATTCATTTTCTATAATAGAAATATTTTTTTCTATTTTAAATATATCAACATTAGAATGTTGTTCAATAATGCCAGATGCTTGAATTAAATCATATATATTTTTTGCAGATCCATCCAAAATTGGTATTTCATTACCACAGATTGTAATTTGAATGTTTGTTATATAACATGCGTGTAATACTGAAAGTAGATGTTCAATTGTAGATACAAAGCAATCAGAGTTACCTAATTTTGTTGCAAGCATTGTATCAAAAATTTCGAATGGTGATAGTTTATAAAATTTTTTGCGAGCTTGATCTATAAAAAATGTTATACCAGAATTTTCAATATCTGGAGATAATGTCATTTTAACAGAATTCCCAAAATGTAATCCTATATCTTCTATTGAAACTTTTCGTTTAATTGTTCTTTGTTTCATATTTGACTCACTTTAAATTGTGAATATTTTTTAATTGGATATATTTTAATTTTTTAATGAGTCATTCGTTAATTAAAATTAAAAATATTATCATGATAAAAAGCTTCAAAATTTTTATATGTAAGAAATTTATCAATAATAATTTTTAGTTTATTTTTTGATTTTAATCAACCTGCTATATTATATTATGTTCTTTTTCTGCATCAAATTTTCTTGTAAATATAGCATTGGATATATTATCTAGTGAAGTAGAATCATAAATGTTTTGTTTAGAACATAATGCTAAATAATTAAATTTTCTGTTATTTGTATTCAAAACATTTTTTAAATTTAAAAATGAAATATCTAGATTAGGATTATTGTCAATTACATATTTTCTAATTTTATCTTTCATTCATCCTGTTTGAAATTTACAATTTAAGTTTAAATCTGTTTGAGGAGAAAATGCAAGGCATCTTATATTTAAATCTTTTAACTTATCATTTATAAGTTTACTAAAGAGAATTGATGCATATCCTCCAGCAGATGAGCCTAATACAAAGACATCTTTATATTCATTATTAATAATAAAATCTATAAAATAATTTTTTGTTTCTTCAATAGAATTTAAATTTTCTTTTTAAGCCCTTTTAAATATCATGCATTATTTAAATCTCTAACAAATAAAATATCATTTTTAGAATATATCGAATCTGTGAGTAATAAATTTTTAAAATTATATACTATTGCATCTTCAGGCTTTCGTTCTCTTAACTCAAAATACCCCGCATATGTTATAATTAAAGATTTATTACTACCTTTATGAAATTCAAATTCTCTAATATTGTTCATTTTCTTTAATAAAAGATTCTAATGCATATAAAAATTCTTTGATTGAAAAGTTTTTTGGGAAAATGTCAACATAACTATTTGTAGATATTAAATTTCCACTTTTTGTTTCAATTTTTAATGAAAATTTAGCTTTATCAATATAAGCATTAGTTATACTCATTGGCTGTTTAAATTTAGTTCTAATAGTTTTTGAAAATTGATTTCATAATTCGTCGTTCATTTTATCTATTACATTGATTAATCTATTAAATTCAAAAACATTTAAGTCTTTATTTTTTCCATATAATAGTAATGCTTCATTTATTAGATTATCTAATTTTTTCATTTTTAATTTCCTTTAATTTTTTCAATTATTTCATACATATAACGATATAATAATTTTATTGTAGGACTATTCTTTTCAAATTTATCTAAATATGAATATAATATGCTTGAATATATTAAAATATCATCCTTATAATATTCTGGATGATTAATAATATCTAAAATTTCATTTGGCTCTATACCATGTAAAAGAAAATCCCAAACGATTGTTTGCGAAAAAGCCATTATTTCATTCTTATCTGATAAATATTTTTCATTTTTTTCTTTATGCGTAAATATTTTTTTTCTTTCTCCAACATTTCTTCTTAGCATTTGCTCTCTATGAATTAATTCATGATTAATAACCGCTAATAAAGAATTTGCAAAAATTTGAAAAGTTTCAAAACTTTCAAAAAGTAAATAAAAATCAGGATTCAAATATATTGTAATTTTTAATGTCATAGAATCTATTTTTCCACTGGATATTTTTGCATTTCTATTTACTCTAATATCTGATATTTTATCAGATATATCAAAAACAATATTTAAATCATAAAATATCTCTGATAATTTTAAATATAATCTTTTATATGGTAATTTTTTTCCAACTAATTCATTCTTTATCTTAACGATTCTTTGTTTAACTTCTGATAAATTAGGAAATATCGCTTTTTCATTTAATAGATATCTAAAAAATCTCATTTATAGTCCTTAACTTTTATTATTATTTATTACGCTAAAATTTTCATAATAATTTAGACTATGTTTTAAGAGAGGGTTTATAGGTGCCTAATTCTAGGTTATTATTCATTTAACGATCCTCCTCAATTTCTCCATTAAATGTTCTGGACTTATACCCATGTAAATCCTTTCTTAAATATAGCCTTTATGATTAATATCTAGAATATATTATTACTATAATAAATATAATTAATTTAAAAAAGGGGGTGGGTGGGATGCCTGCATATCCTAAATATTTGTCAGAGTTTAAGAAATCATTTCATTCTGTTAAAAATGGTTCCAATTGAAAAGATGTACCACAAATATATGTAAAAAACAACAACACATGAAAAGAACTATATGAATATATGTGGGAAGTTGGACAGTGATCTGAATGCTCGGCAGCATGTGGTGGACGGTATTCAAACAAGAGTTGTTAATTGCAAAAGAAATGATAATATCTTACTTGATGATTCACTTTGTATTAAACTTGTCGGCACTAAACCAACAACACAAATTACATGCAACACTCAATCATGCAATCCATGTGAACTAAGTTCAACAGTACTTGAATATTCAAGACCGTTTAATGACGATGTAAACCAAGGAAAAGGTGGAACAACTACATGAACATTTAACTGTTCAGAACAAGGTAATTACAATGTCATGTTATGTTTATATGTTCAAGCACCAGATGGTGGAAAATCAGGAATTTCAAAATGTGCTCATTTTATAGGTGTATGTGTTAATGCAATTAGAGGTATTTCTGGCGATTGTACAACTAATAATGGTGATGGAATGATGAATTTACCTGTAAACAGAATAGATTTATTAACAGCTGGAAGTATTACAATAGTAAATGAGGCTCCATATACAGCATTTGTATCTCTTAATTTAGGAAATCATTATTTAAATGCAGGAGAAAATTATTTTAGTATAACAACAAATACACAAACAGATACATCAACGGGTGTATATGGTGTTTTTACATCACAAGTTAACCATGGAATTAAAATAAACAAAGTTTAGTTAATTTAACAAATAAGCATTATTTATGTTATAAAAATAAATAATTTATTTAAAGTTGTACGATAACTTATTTTGTAAACAAATTATATTTTTATGAGACTAAAATAATGAAACATTTATATGAAATAAATGATTGGGAAAAATTTTTAGATGGTAATTTAGAAATTGCTCAAAAAGTTGATGGAACAAATTTAAATGTTGTTTATAAAAACAATAAGCTCTTATGGTATGGTAGGGAAGGAAAAAAAGAGCTTGATTTGATTCAAAGAACTGTTTTATCATTGTATGAAGATGCCATAAATTATCTTGAAGATAAAGTAAAGAAAGTTTTAATTCAAGATAATCAATATCTTTCATTTGAATTTTTTCCATCGTTTATAGATCCAATCATTCCTGTTCTAATAAAGCCTAAAAATAATTTAATTTTATTATATTCAAAAAATCTTGATAAAACAATTCCTGAATTAGCAGAAATTTTAAATGTTACACCTCAACCAGTTATTTTTAGGGGAAAACTAACCGAAAAGCAAAAGGAAATAATTAAATCAAGAAAATATACATTAGAATCAATAAGAGAATTAAATCCTAATTTTGAATTTGTTATTAATCCATTAATTATAGAAGGATTAATCATTACAAATTTAGATGAAAATAAAACTTATAAAATGACAGATTTAAATTTTACAGAAAAGGTAAAAACAAAAAAACAAAATAAAGATTATGAATATGATGAATATTACAAAATAATAATGAATATAATTTTAAATGATTTTAACGTCGATATTCCAAAAAATTATGAATATACACCAGAAAATTATTTAAATGTTTTA
>OLFV01002992.1_pt1 | contig 11381 bp, 8 predicted proteins | sample 1605551 | NCBI WGS metagenome assembly OLFV01 (sample SAMEA3888922, study PRJEB22519) | human gut metagenome | biome: human gut; feature: human-associated habitat; material: faeces | place: Denmark | collected 2011
GTACATCTTGTATTCCTGTGGCATAGAGAGCTCTTTAGGAGCAATGAAATGGAATGTAGGATTGAAATGCCTCATGGCGGTAATCAGAGAATGAACGGTGCGTCCATACTTCAAGTCGCCTACGAGGTAAATATTGAGATTGTCGAGAGTGCCCTGGGTCTTATAGATGGAATAGAGGTCGAGGAGGCACTGAGAAGGGTGCATGTGGGCACCATCGCCAGCATTGATAATAGGCACAGGAGATACCTCTGACGCATACTGTGCAGCGCCTTCGATATAATGGCGCATCACTATCGCATCGGCATAGTTGCCCACCATGAGGATGGTGTCCTTCAGAGTTTCGCCCTTTGTGGCGCTGGTCACCTTAGCATCGGTAAAACCAATCACGCGCGCACCAAGTCTGTTAGCAGCAGTCTCGAAAGAAAGGCGTGTGCGAGTGGATGGCTCAAAGAAAAGTGTTGCCACTACGCGTCCTTTCAGCAGTTCTCTGTTAGGATGTTTCTCAAACTCTTGTGCCATGGTTATCAAGTAGAGGATTTCCTCTCTTGAAAGGTTGGCAATGGTTACAAAATTATGTTTTTCCATTTCAAATGAGGTTATTATTGCGTTATCGACTGCGAAGTTAGTCATAATTTTTCAAAAAACGTGCAACTTTTCCAAAGAATTATTGTATTTTTGCAAACGATATGCGGAAAGACCGCTTTTACGACTTAAAAACAACTATTATAAAATCGAGTAATTTCACTAAGAGAAATAGATGAGAAAAAAACTGATATACACGCTGTGGATACTTCTTGCGACATCTGTCTTGACTGTCCTTGTCTTTTTCATAGCCATCTGGAATGGATGGGTGGGCTATATGCCTGACATGGAAAACCTGCAGAATCCTATCGACCGATATGCCTCCCAGATATATAGTGCCGACGGAAAAGTGCTCGGCACGTGGAACAAAAGCCGTGAGAACAGAATACACGTGGAATACTCTAATCTCTCGCCTTACCTCGTACAGGCTCTCGTAGCCACTGAGGACGCGCGATTCTATGATCATTCCGGAGTGGATTTCATCTCTCTGGGCAGAGCAATAGTCAAGAGAGGACTACTCGGACAGACAAGCGCAGGAGGCGGAAGTACGATAACACAGCAGTTGGCCAAGCAACTTTATTCCAACACTGCAAGCAGCACCTTCGAGCGCTTGATGCAAAAGCCGATAGAATGGGTCATTGCAATCAAATTGGAGCGTAATTTCACTAAGGAGGAGATTCTCACCATGTATCTCAATTACTTCGATTTCCTACATAATGCCGTGGGAATAAAGACGGCGGCAAACACTTATTTCAATAAGGAGCCGAAGGACCTCAGCGTGGAGGAAGCCGCTGTGCTGATAGGACTTTGCAAGAATCCTTCTTACTTTAATCCTGTGCGTCATGCTGAAAGATGTAAGGAGCGCAGGAATGTGGTGCTCTCGCAGATGAAAAAGGCGGGATATATAAACCAGAGCCAGTGTGACAAACTGTCGGAAAAGGACATCGTGCTCAATTTCCATCGCACTGACCATAAGGAAGGCTCTGCCACTTATCTGAGAGAATATCTCCGCCGATACATGACTGCCAAGAAGCCTGAGCGCAGTGATTATCCTTCATGGCAATATGTGCAATACCATATTGACTCACTGGCATGGGTCAGCGACCCGCTTTTCGGCTGGTGCAACAAGAACAGAAAGAAAGACGGCTCCAACTACAGCATCTATGAAGATGGACTTAAGATCTACACCACTATAGATTCACGTATGCAGAAGTATGCGGAAGAGTCTGTATATGCTCATGTGGCAAAATATCTCCAGCCTAAATTTAGCGCTGAGATAAAGAAAAAGCCTAATGCTCCATTCTCTAATCAGTTGACTGCAAAGGAAGTAAGGGCTATCCTTTCACGCTCTGTGCATCAGAGTGAGCGCTATCGCTCGATGAAAGCGGCAGGATATTCCGAGGAAGAAATCAATAAGTCATTCCGCCAACCAATAGACATGACCGTATTCTCATACAAAGGAGAGATTGACACCACGATGACTCCTTTGGACTCTATCCGTTATTACAAGTCATTCCTTCGTTCCGGCTTCGTCAGTATGGATGTCAAGACAGGTGCAGTGAAGGCTTATGTCGGAGGATTGGACTTTGCACATTTCCAGTATGATATGGCGGCTGACGGAAGAAGGCAGGTAGGCTCCACTATCAAGCCTCTGCTCTATTCCCTTGCTATGGAGAATGGATTCTCGCCTTGTGACAAGGCTCCAAACTGGCAACAGACCTATATGGTGGCTGGAAGACCGTGGACTCCACGTAATGCCAATCATTCGCACGCAGGAGAGATGGTCTCTCTCAAATGGGGACTTGCACAGTCAAGCAACTGGGTGAGCGCTTACCTTATGAGCAGACTGGATCCTCATCAGTTTGTCGAACTCTTGCATAATTATGGCATCAATAATCCGGACATCCATCCGTCTCTCTCCCTTTGCCTTGGTCCTTGCGACATTACGGTGATGGAAATGGTGAGCGCTTATACGGCTTTTGCAAACCGTGGAATACGTTGCGCTCCGATGTTCGTATCAAGGATTGAAGATAATGAAGGCAACGTCATCGCGCGATTTGAACCGCAGATTAGCGAAGTAATATCTGAGGAAAGTGCCTACAAGATGCTCGTTCTCCTGCAGGGCGTAATCGACGGTGGAACTGGCGGAAGAATACGTTATCGCTATGATATTACAGCGGAGATGGGAGGTAAGACAGGAACTACAAACCGTAATTCTGACGCATGGTTTATGGCTGTCACTCCTTCGCTTGTGTCAGGTTGCTGGGTTGGTGGTGAAGACCGTGACATCCACTTCGACTCTATGGCTTGGGGACAAGGCGCTACGATGGCGCTTCCTATCTATGCTTACTTCATCAAGAAGGTCTATCGTGATGGAATGTTGCCTTACAGTCAGGATGAGAAATTCGACATTCCTGCCGATTTCAATCCTTGCGACAAAGCAGATGCTGATGATTTCTCTGCTATTGAAGATGTGTTTGAATAAGGCGTTTAATGGTCAGAAACAGAGTTTTCTAAATGAAAAATTGAGGTAATTTCAATAAAAAATGAGATAATCTCTATAAAAAATAGGATAATCTCTATAAAAAAATGAAGTATTCTCTATAAAAAAGAGTTGAACTATAAAGTCTTGAAACGACAATCATAGTTCAACTCTTTCTTTTTTTGCTATTTAGATGAGGTAAAAGGAAATATCTAAATGTCCTTTTGGGTTTTTATGTAGGATAAAAGGAATTAGTACGATGTCCTTTTATCTTTCTGATTTTATTTTAAAAGGGCAGATATTCAGAGATACTTCCTAAGATATTGCGCTGTGAAGGAAGTGTCACATTGTGCAACTTCCTCAGGAGTGCCTTTGCATACTATCGTTCCGCCTTTTTCTCCACCTTCCGGACCAATGTCTATAATATGGTCTGCGCATTTGATTACGTCCATATTATGCTCTACGATAAGAACCGTATGTCCGCGCTCTATCAATGCGTCAAAAGCGTGAAGCAAACGCTTGATGTCGTGGAAATGCAGTCCGGTGGTCGGTTCGTCGAAGATGAATAGGGTAGGCTGTTGGCGTTCTTGCGAAATGAAATAAGCGAGTTTGACGCGCTGATTCTCACCGCCTGAGAGCGTAGATGATGATTGTCCCAACTGGATGTAGCCGAGTCCTACTTCCTCAAGCGGAGCCAATTTATGGACTATTGCCTTCAATGTCGCCCTATTAGCCTTATCAGTGTCAATATGTGATGAGAAGAAAGCAATCGCCTCACTGACAGTCATTTCGAGCACATCGTTGATATTCTTTCCATCATACTTTACTTCGAGCACTTCTCGCTTGAATCTTTTGCCGTGGCAAGACTCACACGTGAGCACAAGGTCAGCCATAAACTGCATCTCTACAGTCACTACTCCTGCACCTTTACATTCCTCACAGCGTCCTCCGTCGGTGTTGAAGGAGAAATGTTGAGCCGTGATATTTGTCTGCTTGGAAAGCGGTTGGTCTCCAAAGAGCTGGCGAATAGCATCATAAGCCTTGATGTAAGTGGCAGGATTACTGCGCGTGCTCTTACCTATCGGATTCTGATCCACCATCTCCACGTGCTTTATCTCTTTCCAGTCGCCTTCGAGAGCCTTGTATTCTCCTGGTGTGTCTGCCACTTCATCGAGGTGACGCTTGAGGGCAGGGTAGAGGATGCCTTTCACAAGGGAAGACTTGCCAGAGCCACTGACTCCTGTCACGACCGTCATGCAGTTGAGCGGGAACTCCACATCGATGCCTTTAAGGTTGTTCATTCGTGCTCCTTTGATAATGATTGCACGGTTCCACCTTCTACGGCTTTCTGGAACTGGAATTTTCTCAACGCCTGTAAGATATTCTACAGTGTGGGATTTAGGATATTTCTTGAGAGAACCCACCGTGATGTCGGAGGCTTTGCCCTGAAATACGATTTCTCCACCGTTGGTTCCAGCGTCAGGTCCTACGTCGATAAGATAGTCAGCAGCGCGGAGAATATCCTCGTCATGCTCCACTACTACCACGGTGTTACCTATCTTTTGCAGTTTTCTCAAGACAGAGATAAGTCGCTCAGTGTCACGGCTATGCATTCCGATAGAAGGCTCGTCCAGAATATAGAGCGAGCCAACGAGGGAGGAACCCAGTGAAGTGGTGAGATTGATTCGCTGGCTTTCGCCGCCAGAAAGCGTATTGCTTGGGCGATTGAGAGTCAGATAGCCGAGTCCTACGTCCAAAAGGAATCCTATCCTACTATTGATTTCGGTGAGCAATCTCTTTGCCACTTTGCTGTCGTTGTCGTTAAGTTGCAGATTATCAAACCATTCTTTGAGTTTGATGATAGGCATATCCACAAGTTCGGTAATGCTCTTTCCGCCAACCTTTACGTAAGTGGCTTCCTTCCTCAATCGTGTCCCGTGACAATCAGGACAGAAAGTCTTTCCTCTGTAACGCGCCATCATGACACGATACTGTATCTTATACTGGTTTTCCTTGACCATTTCAAAGAAACGGTCGATGCAGACCTTACGGAGCGAGCGGTCGGAAGGCAGTCCGTGCCAGAGCCATCTGCGATACTTTTCTTCTAATTCGAAATATGGAGTGAATATAGGGAAATTATCTTTTTCTGCTCTTCTGATAAATTCCGTGCGCCATTCTCCCATTTTTTCTCCGTTCCAGCATTTCACACAACCATCGTACACGCTGAGAGAAGTGTCAGGAATGACCAATTTCTCATCTATTCCCATGACATTTCCGAATCCTTGACAGGTAGGACAGACGCCGACAGGCGAATTGAAAGCAAAGAGATTATCGCTTATTTCCTCAAAAGTCATTCCGTCAGCTTCCAGTCGAGTGGAGAAATCGAAAATGATGTTTGCAGGAAGAAAACAGAGACGGCAAGTGCCTCCGCCCTCATAGAAAGCGGTTTCTGCGGAGTCTGTTAGTCGGGAGATGGAGTCTTTCGAGTCGTCGCACGACATTCTGTCTATGATAATGTGAATGCCGTGGCTATCGTTATCCTTTAGTTCTTCGGGATGAGAGTCGATGTAATCATTGATGCTGCACATCTTATTATCCACGAAGAGTCGTGCAAAGCCCTGCTGTTGCTGCATCTCAAGCTGGCGTCCGAGAGTTCTGTCCTTTGGGAGAATCAGCGGCGCAAGAAGCAGAAACTTAGTGCCTTTGGTAAATTCGAGCATCTTATCGACGACATCCTTCACGGTATGCTTCTTCACTTCCTCATTACTGATAGGAGAGAAGATATGTCCTATTCGGGCATAAAGCAATCTGAGGTATTCGTATATCTCGGTCGATGTGCCGACCGTACTTCTCGGATTGCGGCTTACTACCTTCTGCTCGATGGCAATGGCAGGCGGAAGTCCTTTTATGAAGTCGCATTCCGGTTTGCTCATTCTGCCAAGAAACTGTCGGGCATAGGACGATAAGCTCTCTACATATCGGCGCTGACCTTCAGCATAGAGAGTGTCGAAAGCAAGTGAAGATTTCCCCGAACCACTCACGCCAGCGATGGCAATAAACTGGTCACGAGGAATGTCAATACTTATATTCTTGAGATTATTGGCGCGTGCGCCTTTAATATGAATGTGCAAGTGTCTTAGTGATGATTTGAAGTTTTTGCAAAATTGCAAACAACTGTAATTCTATTAAAAATCTAAATAGGTGTTCAAAATATAAAGAATATAATTTTGAACACCTACTTACTTGATCAGATTATGTCAGATACTGGTCACTGATACTTTCGTTGTTGATGACGCGGCGAATTGTCTCGGCAAACATATCAGCCACGCTGAGCTGCTTAACCTTAGCGCAACGCTGAGCATAAGGGATAGAATCAGTGAAGACGATTTCCTCAAGAGCAGAATTCTGCACGCGCTCGCTTGCAGGACCAGACATTACGCAGTGGCTTGCACAAGCGCGAACGCTGCGTGCTCCAGCCTCCTTCATCACGTCGGCAGCCTTAGTGATAGTGCCAGCTGTATCCACCATATCGTCCACGATGATTACATCCTTATCCTTCACGTCACCGATAATCTGAATGCTCTCTACTACGTTAGCACGAGCACGTGTCTTGTTACAGAGCACCAGTGGGCAGTCGAGATAGTTGGCAAATGTCTTTGCACGCTTAGCGCCACCAGCATCAGGGCTGGCAATTACAGGGCTCTGAAGATTGAGACTTGCGAGATAAGGAAGCAATACACCAGAACCGTAGAGGTGATCCACAGGTACGTCAAAGAATCCCTGAATCTGATCAGCATGCAAATCCATAGTAATCAGACGGTCGATACCTGCAACGCTGAGGAGGTCAGCAATGAGTTTCGCTCCGATGCTTACACGTGGCTTGTCCTTTCTGTCCTGACGTGCCCATCCGAAGTAAGGCATTACAGCATTGATTTGTCTTGCAGAAGCACGCTTGGCAGCATCAATCATAAGGAGAAGCTCTATGAGATTGTCAGAGTTAGGGAATGTGCTCTGTACCAAGAATACATCGCGACCACGGATACTTTCTTCGTAAGAAACTGCGAACTCTCCGTCAGAGAAGTTGGTAATCTGCAGATTGCCGAGCGGGCAACCGAGGCTGGCACAGATCTTTTCAGCGAGGTATCTCGATGCAGTGCCAGAGAAAACCATAAATGGGTTTGGATTATTCATTACGATATGAATTTTGTTAGATTATTGTTGGGATTATGGATATACTTTGCCGAGTAGCTTAGTTTACATACAGCCTTTCTTAGTTTACAGCCTTTCTAAGTTTGCGGAAATGCTCCAGCAGGGCTTTGAAATCCATCTCATGCTGAATGCAGAAGCGATTCCATAGGTCACCACATATACATACGCCACCGAATCCTAATTCTTTGGCATAAGCGATATTTTCAAGGCTCATACCACCTAAGGCATAGACGTGCTTGTCGATTAGTCCCTTATCTCTTGCATCCTCCATTTCCTGGATGGAGAGAGAGGCTTTCGTGCTATCGTGAAGACCATCAAAGAGAGAGTGTAGAAATACGTAGTCGCAGTTCTTTTTCATCTCCTTCAGGTCAGATATCTGCGTGGTGCTTCTGGTGATGTGTCTTTTGAATCCTTCAGGGACTTGGTCTGCAGGATTGTCTATATGTATGCCATGCAGGTCGTATTCATTCTTAAGGTAATAATGCTCATGCACTCTTATCTTGTCGTAGCTATAATTAGGAAGAAGCGAAAGCAGCCTTTCACAATAGACCGGCTCTGAGTCTGGCTTATGCAGATGCAGTGTGTCGAGTCCTTCCTCGAAGAGTGCGCTGAGTATTTTGTCTTCTTCGACAAAAAATGCCGGTTGAGTCAATATAGCGAGTTTCATTCTTCAGATTTCGTATTTTGATGCAAAAGTACTAAAAAAAGGACATATCACCAACCTTTCCTCGCGTTTTTTTATAAATTACCTAAAATAATATCTGAACATGGCACCTTGTTCCATTTGAATTCCGACAGCGCATCCTTCAGACTTACAGGCTCTTGACGGTCGATTATTCCAGCGTGACAAGCTAACAGACCAATGATTTCCTCTGATTTGCATTCCTGACGAATTATTCCCATATCCATGCTTTTGTCGCGTTTACATAGTCTCTGACCTGTATTGCTGCAAAGCAAGGGATGATGAATAAAAGTGGGAGAGGGGAACTGGAGAAGGTCGTAGAGATATATCTGCTGGGCAGAAGAGAGAAGCAAGTCTCTTCCGCGAACCACCTCAGTCACCCCCATCAAGGCATCATCCACTACTACAGCCAACTGATATGCCCACGCTCCGTCTTTTCTTCTCAATGCGAAGTCACCGCAATGCTGGGCAAGGTTCACGCTCTGTAGTCCGTAGTGTCCGTCAGCAAACGAAACATCTCGATCGGGAACGTAAAGTCTTACGGTGCTTCCCTCATCGCTTTGTGCAGATGGAAGTTTCAGCAGACCGAGAGACGAAGCTCTTGTCTCGTCATTAGTAAGATGCTTCGGACGGCAAGTGCCTTGATAGACTATGCGTCCATCGCTCTCATGCGGTGCTTGCGTAGCCATTATCTCCGCCCTTGTGCAGTGGCATGGGTAGGTGAGACCTTTATGTCGGAGCATGGAGAGATAATGATCGTAGATGTCATTTCTCTGACTTTGTACGTAAGGACCATTGTCGCCACGTTGCTCCGTTCCGCCTTCGTCCCAGTCGAGCCCCAACCATCTGAGGTCGTCCTCCAACTGCAATGCGTATTCCATTTTGCATCTCTGGGGGTCGAGGTCTTCTATTCGCAATAACCAGGATCCTCCTTTACTCTTGGAAGAAAGCCATGAGAGCAGAGCCGCGTATGCATTTCCCAAGTGCATACGTCCTGACGGCGATGGGGCAAAGCGTCCTTTTATCGTTTGGTGTGACATTGATTATTTACTTGAAATTCGTCGCAAAGTTACTGCTTATTCTTCATTTTCCATCTTTTTTCTCTATAAAATAGTTGGCAGATACAAAGTTTTCTGAAAAAAAACATAAAAAAAGGAATAAAACTGTTACCTTTGTAACTTGAAAAATAATAAACGATTTTATAATATATAAATGAAGAAATACTGTTTAGACCTTAACGTAAAGTCAGTGGAACATATCAACGAAAAATATGTTCTCCTGCGTCTCACTTCTCCAGAGACCTTGCCAGAGATGGTGCCAGGACAGTTTGTAGAAGTGAGGGTGGACGGTTCTGAGACTACATTCCTCAGACGCCCTATATCTATAAATAATGTGGATAGAGAGAAAAACGAACTACATCTTCTCATTGCCTGCATCGGCGACGGCACACGCAGACTCGGAAGACTGAATCCTGGAGACATCCTTAATGTGATGTTGCCTCTCGGCAATGGCTTCACAATGCCAAAGTCTCCAGAGAGCAAGCATCTTCTCGTAGGCGGTGGAGTAGGAGTCGCTCCACTACTTTATTTGGGATGTGAAATCAAGAAGATGGGCGGAGAGCCATATTTCCTCCTCGGAGCACGCTCCAGGAAGGATCTTCTCCTTATGGAAGAATTTGAAAAGGTAGGTAAAGTATTTGTCACCACCGAGGATGGCACAGAAGGCGAGAAAGGCTTTGTTACCAATCACTCTATTCTCGACAAGCTTCGACATCATTAGCACCTGTGGACCGAAACCGATGATGATGGCAGTGGCTCGCTATGCCAAGAAGGCAGGTATCGCTTGCGAGGTAAGCCTTGAGAACAAGATGGCTTGTGGCGTTGGCGCTTGTCTCTGCTGTGTGGAAGATACCACAGAGGGACATGTATGTGTATGTAAAGATGGTCCAGTAATAAATATCGAAAAATTAAAATGGCAAATTTAAGTGTAAATATTGGTAATCTCAATCTGAAGAATCCCGTGATGACAGCATCCGGCACCTTCGGTTATGGTATTGAGTTTCAGGATTTCGTCTCACTCGAAGAGATTGGCGGAATAATCGTCAAGGGCACTACTCTTCTGCATCGTGAGGGCAATCCTTACCCACGTATGGCGGAGACTGCACAGGGTATGCTTAATTGTGTCGGACTGCAAAATAAGGGAGTGGACTATTTCTGCAGGAATATCTATCCGCAGATTAAGGATATTGACACTCAGATGATTGTCAATGTAAGTGGTAATTCTCCTGAAAACTATGCTGAATGTGCCGCTCGCGTCAACGCACTTGAGAATATCCGTGCCATTGAGCTCAATATCTCCTGCCCGAATGTGAAGTCGGGAGGTATGGCTTTTGGCGTCACCTGTGAAGGCGCTGCAAGCGTGGTGCGCGAAGTAAGAAAGAAATATGATAAAACGCTCATCGTAAAGCTCTCTCCTAATGTGACCGACATCACCGAGATAGCGCGTGCCGTAGAAGCTGAAGGTGCTGAATCCGTGTCCTTGATCAATACGCTTATGGGCACAAGCATCGACATCGAGAAACGTTGCTTCAACCTGTCCATCGGCACCGGAGGACTCAGCGGTCCTTGCGTCAAGCCAGTAGCACTACGCATGGTCTATCAGGTGGCTAAAGCCGTGAAGATTCCTGTAATAGGTCTCGGAGGTATTTCATCTGCCACTGATGCCATCGAATTCCTCATGGCTGGAGCCACTGCCATAGAGATTGGCACTGCAAACTTCCTCGATCCTGCCATTACAGTAAAAGTAAAGAATGGCATCAACGAATGGCTCGATGCACACGGTTGCTCTTCCGTGCAGGAGATAATCGGGGTGGTGTAAGGTAATAGAGAATAGGATATAGGTAATAGGAGACTACCTTTGCTACTTGTGGAATTTTCGTTGGGATTATCTCAAGCACACAATGGTAATCTCCTATTCCCTATTACCTATTCCCTATTGCCTAAATAATACTGAAAACAATACCACAAAGCCAAAGACAGCGGCAGCCGCGATGGCGAGGTAGAGTATATTCATTCTATTGCCGTTTTCGGTCAGTTCCTCACTGATGGAGTAGTCATCTTCGTCGGCGACGGGTTTTGTCTTTGCTTTCTTTGCCTTATTCAGGCAGTCGAGTTTGCAACTGTCGCAAAAATCAGCATTTGCTTCAGAACCATAAATATTGCAATCGCGTGATGCGGATTGTGACTTTGTTGACATAATTCCTTCTTGTTGTAATATTGTTTTTTTTGTATTCGCTTTTTTTTGAGGACAAAGATAGTGCAAACCGAGCGCAATAAAGCTCGCTTTCGATTGCCGAGGTGCCGCCTATCTTATGCAAATTTACATAAAATTTCCGAATTATAAGTCAGTATGAATAAAAAAGCACAA
>OLFV01002997.1_pt1 | contig 11361 bp, 9 predicted proteins | sample 1605551 | NCBI WGS metagenome assembly OLFV01 (sample SAMEA3888922, study PRJEB22519) | human gut metagenome | biome: human gut; feature: human-associated habitat; material: faeces | place: Denmark | collected 2011
CAAAATTAAAACGCGGGATTACCAAGGTTAAGGATCCCGGCAGCGCATTGACCCATTTCATTGCTATGATTCTGGCTATCATCGCAGCCATACCGCTGCTCTCAAAGGCAGGACATGACTCCGGACATATGCATATCAGCGCACTGGCAATTTTCATTCTGAGCATGATTGGCCTTTATGCGGCCAGCACGATATACCATACCCTGGATATCTCCCCTAAGATTAATAAGCTGCTGCGCAAGATAGACCATATGATGATTTTTATTTTGATAGCAGGCACCTATACGCCTGTATGCATGATTGTCCTGGGCGATAAAACCGGCTGGACCATGCTGACCCTGGTGTGGGGCATTGCCATTGTGGGTATCCTTATCAACGCTCTGTGGATTACATGCCCCAAATGGTTTTCGTCCCTGATTTACATTGCCATGGGATGGGTGTGCATACTGGCTATAACCAAAATATTGAGCTCCATGCCCAGGGCAGGCTTCATGTGGCTTCTGGCAGGCGGTATCATCTATACAGTGGGCGGTATTATTTATGCCATGAAACTTCCGTTCTTCAACTCCCGCCACAGGTATTTTGGTTCCCATGAGATTTTCCATCTCTTTGTTATGGGCGGAAGCCTCTGCCACTATGTGATGATGTACCGCTTTGTGGCATAAGGTTTAATTGGGTATAAATACAGAGAACACTGCTTCTGATATGAAATCAATGATTTCATACCGCAAGCAGTGTTCTTTTCTCTTTTATGCAGTTTCGGCAGCAGTCTCAAGGTCAGCTTGTCCTCTGGAAACCCGTTTTCTTTATCAGATGTTCCTTCTCTGCCCTGCTCATATGTTTAATGGCATATTCCCTGCTCATGGCTTCCTGTTTTGTCTCAAATGCCTCATAATAGGACAGCACCACCGGACGTCTGGGTTTGGTATACTTGGCTCCTTTACCCTGGTTATGGACCTTCAGACGCTTGTCCAGGTCATTGGTCCAGCCGCAGTAAAACGTGCCGTCCGCACAGGTGAGGATATAGGTATAATTCATGGATATCCCTTCCTTCCCGGTAAATAAACTCCTGACAGCAATAAAAGGGCGTCCCTTTAAGGGAGTGCCCTTCCTGTTTCATTTTATCAGATAATGCCGGCTATGTAAACGGTAATAACGCTTGCAACACGTCATCACCGCCCAGGTTGCCCTGTAATCTATGATTAAAGCACCAGCTGGATGCGCGGCACAACCAGATAGAAGGTATTTTTCTGAATCACATCTATACCTTATTATATCGCGCATACCCTTAAAATGTGCATAAAACACATTTAATATTCCTCTAAAATCTTCTGCCTCCGCCTCCGTGGCTCCTGCCGCTGCTGGACCGGTGGGTGGAACTTCGCCCTGAGCTTCGTCCTGAACCTCCGGATGAATGATTCTGTGAGGGCCTTGGTATAGGGGCCGATGTAACAAATTTGCGAATCAGATTATCTCCTGCGTCCCCAAAGGCAAATTTGGCATCTGCACGGTAGGCCAAAAGGCTGTTTGCTCTCTCCCGCCCGGTGGGCTCCATGGAATAACGCCGCTTCACTCCCATGCACACCGAACCTGCCACCCCGGCTGACACCAGGAATGCAAACACTCCCTCATACCAGCGAATGCTTCTGTAGATACTGATTTCCCCTGTTTCCGTGTCGTAATTATACTGTCCCCTCTGTATTCCCCTGTCCACATAATACTCCACATCCTTCAGGAATTCAGCTGCCGCCCCGGCATAATCACGGGTTTTCAGGGAATAGGCCACATCATCCTGTATCTGTTCGATTCGCTGGTCTGTGAGAATCCGTATCATATTACCGGTGGTGGATACATAGCCCTCACCTCCATAGCTGCCGGGACTGTCCATATAAATCAGAAACAGCACACCGCTGGCTTTTCTGCCCGTGCCCAGTCCGTTCTGATCGTAAAAATCATCTGCGTATTCACTGGCCGTATGGCTTCCGTCATTATAAGCAGTGACCACCGCCACATCCATTCCGGTCTTTTTCCTGCACCGGGCAATCAGTTCCTCCAGCTTTCCGGCTTCCTCTGATGTTATGAGATCCGCTTCATCGAACAGCCTCCGGGCCTCCTTATGGTTCTGGTCCTTTTCATAATTCTTGTCCTTATTATAGGACTGAGTCTTGCCATATGCCCCGGATTCCTGTGCCTGGGAATCCAGTATGCTGCCTGCCCCGCTCCAGACTCCCAGGCACACCACGGCTGCTGAAACTGCCAGGAGCCTGATCCATCTAACCATTCTGCGTCCTGTCATCCTAAGAAATACCCTCCTGTCATAAGTAATAGAAACAGCGGAAGGAACACAGAGAAAAAGAGAATTATAATCTTCTTCCTGTCCACAGGCAGCTTTCCGCAGATTTTTCCGGTCTGCCCGTTGAGAGCGAAATAGTATATCTTTCCCCTGGCCTTGTCATTATATGTAAGGGTCCATACGGGAAGCAGGGCATAACTCCATTTCTCATCCCGTATGCCTGCTTCCTTTTTGCGCACCTGCATACTGCTGTAGCTCCCGGCCTGGTCCTGAAGGCTTTGAAGGGCAAACTGCCTGACCTCTGTCTGCACGTCCAGCACAAACTGTTCCTTTTCCATATCCCGGTTCTCGGCCAGGAATCCGGAAAGATAACCCATGGAGAAATTCTCTTTTTCATTCATCCTGTATGGAAGCACACTGTCCACCAGCTGCCGGTTGGCCTTTCTCAGGCCATTTCTGGCCACATGGTCCACCTCCATGGTTCCCTGGCGTTTTACGTCGTATACCGTTGTCTCCGTATACCTCATGCCTGCGGTATCCCACGTCCTGAGCCTGGTCCCCTGGGCGTCCAGCTCCCCGTCCACCCGGCAGCTGTAAAGCCAATACGGGAAATAAACCCCGCTCATGCTCTCAATCTGTTTTTTATTGTAAAATGTCTCCGGCACATACTTTTTTCTTCCTATCCACTGGGAAAAAATCTCCCCCGCCTTCTGCCTGTCTATCTGGAAGGGTATTACATAATCCGGTCTGAACTGCCCCTCCAGCCGTCCTGCCAGAACCACCGGATTATGGCAGTAATAGCAGAAAGTCGCTGCGGTGGTTTCGTCCGTCACAATCTGGGCTCCGCAGCTGGGGCAGGTATAAAGTACCGGCTGTGCCCCTGCACCGCCCGGCTCCCGGCGCTCCTGTTCCCGGCGGTCCTGTTCCTGGAGTCCCGGTTCCTGGTGTTCCGCTTTCCTGCGCACCAGTTCCAGACTCAGACTTTCCAGTTCCTCCTGGGTAAAATCAGACAGGCAGTATTCACAGTGGTATTTCTGTGAAGACGGGTCAAATACAAGGCCTCCGTCACAGTTGGGGCATTTGTAGGTTATGGCTGCCATATTCTCTCTCTCCTGTAATCACAGCATTTAAGGCCTTGGTTTCCCGCATTCGCTGCAGAATTTTCCTGTATTGATGTTTCCGCAGGCACAGGTCCACGGTGTATCGGGACGGGGATGGCCGCACTCGCCGCAGAACTTACCCGTATTAGAGGTCCCGCAGCCGGGGCAGGTCCATGCGCTGCCCGGCTGTGTTCCGGGCATCTGGCCGGCCATTCCCGCGCTGCCCGGCTGCATTCCGGCCATCTGGTTGGGCACAGCCCACTGGCTTCCGGCCGGCTGGACGCCCACTGGCTGGCTGGCCACCGGCTGGCCTCCCATCGGCTGATTGCCCGCTGGCTGACCTCCCATCGGATGGCCTCCCATCCCCGGCATTCCGGTATTTCCGGGCATCTGGCCCGGGGCCTGGTTCATCTGCATCTGCTGCATGTTGGTGTTGGATGCCGCGCCCATGAAGCCACCGCCCATCTGCATTCCCATCCCCATGCCCATAAAACCGGCCATGGCTCCGCTGTCGTTGGAACCTGCATTTTTAAGCCCCTCCGCAATGGTGGTCTGCACATACCCCTCCCTGATTGACGGATCACTCATCATAGCGCCCCGGTTCCTCAGATTAATCAGGTTCTGGGATTCCTCGTCGTAGGTAATGCTGGCAATACCCACTGCCTGTATCTCCATGCCCCGCATCCGGGTCCATTCCTCATCCAGCGTCTGGGCCATATACTGTCCCAGCTCCCGGCTCCTGGATGTGACGTAGGATATCCTGGTACCGTCTGCTGACATCTGGTTGATGGATGTCTGCAAAGCCTCCAGGAATTCCGACAGGTACTGCTCATTGATGGAGTCTATTTCCACATGGTCTGCATTCTTTGGAATGACCTCAGCGTAAAATTTAATGGGGTCTGTGACTTTGATGGAATACGTTCCATGGGCCCTCAGGAACAGCTCTGCATTGTAAAAGTTGTCAAAATAATTCACCGGGTTGCGGGTGCCGAATTTAATACCCTTTATCTCCTGAAGGTTGACATAATATACCTTCTGGGCCCCCGGTGTCACGCCTCCGAAACGGATACGGTTAAATGACTCCTTCAAAGCCTCTCCAAACTGCCCGTTAAACATGGAGGGCATGGAGGAATGGCTGACCTTGTAGTAGCCTTCCTCCGCCGTATAATCCACTATTTTTCCGCCGTCCACCAGCATCATAAACTGGTTGGGATACACATGGATGACGGAACCGTCTGACACGATATCAGATGACCCCTTTGTATTAGACCCCTTTCCCCTGCGCACCTGGACGCCCCGGACAAAGACGGTTCTGTCCCCCATATCATCCGGCTCTACGGCCTCCAGCCACTGGTCTGCCAGGGCTCCTCCCACTGCTGTGGTAACTGCTTTAATGATTCCCATGATTAATCCCCTTTCTTAGCTGCCTTCTTCTGTCTGCGCCTGCGCTTAACCGGCTCCACTGCCTTGATAGCCACCCAAATCATAAGCGCTGCTATGGACAGCTGAATCACAATGCTGATGATAATCCAGTTCTCCATCACAAAACCAGTGGACTGCATCCCAAAATATCCCGCCATCTTGGCTGTGGGCGCGCTGCCTCCCATCTGTCCGTTTATGATGGTATAAAATGTAGCCGCAGGATTAATAAGCAGCAGATAAATCACATTTCCCGATGATGGTTTGACCACATTTTCCCCGAACCCATAAGCCGCCACTGAATTGTTTATATTCATGGAGGACAGGGAAAGCGAAAACTTATTTATGAAGTATGTCCCGGCCACCACGGCTATCAGAACTCCGTAGGTAACTACCGTGGATATGGTTGACCGCTTGAACAGGGCTGAGAAACAGATTCCCAGGCTTCCCGCAAAAAAGGCCACTGTTATATAGCACATAAGAAGGGACAGGATGTCCTGCCAGGTGATTCCCCCATAGACAAATACCATGGCCACTGCCGGGAAACTGGACACAATCAGCAAAAGCAGCGTGCTCAGCGCGCTCATCAGTTTCCCAATTACCACCTGTGACGCCGTCATCTGGGTGGTGAGCATCAGTTCCAGGGTCTGCCTCTCCCGCTCCCCGCTTATGCTGGCCGCTGTCACGGCCGGCACTATAAACATCAGCAGTATAAACTCAATGGTGGTGACGAACTCATACATATCCATAAAGCTGCTGTACTGGATAACCGCTGTGGACTCTACCTGGGCCACGGCGGAATACATGTTGAGCAGTGTGACCATGGACAGGATTCCGTTGAACAGCACGATAATGAGGGGCAGCCGGATACTTCTGGAACTGACCTTCATCTCCCGGCTATAGACCGGATTTTGCATCATAAGACAACACCACCCTTTCCTCTTCATGTTCTGTCAGCTGCATAAATACGGATTCCAGGCTTCCCTTTTCCCGGGTGAATCCGTTAACCAGCACATCGCTGTCAATGAGCTGCTGGAGCAGCAGGGCCTCGTCCTGGGCATCACCTGCAAACCGTACGCAGATATCCTGCTCCCGCAGGGATATGGTCTGCACGCAGGGATGGCTCTTAAGAATGGACAGCGCCTTGTCTATGTTGGTGAACACAGATATGACCAGCGGGTTGGAGGTATTGACCCTGGACAGGATATCGTCTATATTTCCCTCCAGCACCATCCTCCCCTGGTCTATGATTCCTATATCCGTACAGAGCTCGGACAGCTCAGACAGGACATGGGAACTGATTACTATGGTTTTACCCGACTCCTGGAGCTCCTTTAATATTTCCCTGAACTCAAAGCGGGTTCTGGGATCCAGACCTGATGTGGGTTCATCCAGTATAAGGATGGCCGGATCGTGAATCAGGGCCCTGGCCAGGCACAGCCTCTGCTTCATACCCCTGGACAGTCCGTCCACAAAGAAATCCAGTTTATCCTCCAGCCCCACCTGCTCCAGCAGGGCCGTATATCGTTTCCTTGCCACCAGACCGTTTATGTGGTGGCAGGCCGCAAAGAATTCCATGTATTCCGACACGGTCAGGTTATCGTAAACCCCGAAAAAATCAGGTACATAGCCAATCATAGATTTGAGCTTTCCCAGGTCAAAACGGGCGTTCATGCCGTTTATGGTAATCCTTCCTTCCTCTGCCTCCAGGAGTCCTGTCATGATTTTAATGGTAGTGGTCTTTCCGGCTCCGTTGGGCCCCACAAACCCATAGAGGGCGCCGGTCTCCACCGTCATGTCCAGGCCGCTTAATGCGTGGTATTTTCCGTATATCTTGTGTAATCCTCTTATCTCCAGCATTATTTACTCCTTCCTGTGACAGTCAGTATGGGCAGCATGATATTCCAGGTGTAATCGCCTGTGGCATCGTACACATACTTGATGGTCAGGGTGTTGCCCGGAGACAGGTATGGCTCCAGATCTTCCCTGTCATAGGACTGGACATGGGTATCCATGGAATCATACGTGCCGGTATTGTAATTATAGAAATACATATTGCCGGCAAAGGGCACCGTGTAATAATACCGCATGCTCTGCACCACCTCATCGCTCATCTGGTGGAAGGACAGCTTCTCCACCTCGATGTCATTTCCCAGATAATACTCTAACATAACCGGAGTCAGGCCGTACATGCTGTTGTTGGACTCGTAATACTCGCCGGACAGCACGTTGGGCTGCTTCTGGAGCGCGGACCTGTATATCATGCCATCCTGTTCATAGTTGACATCAATGGAGGATGTAAGCAGGGTGGAACCATACGTCTCATAGTTGGAGGACTTTAAAAATTCTGTCTCCTCCTTCTCATTGCTGAATCCCAGTACCCTGGCCTCTGAATGGTAGCCTGACAGATAGTTGCCCATATAGAAGGACAGAAGGTTGGTCCTCTCCAATGCCTGCACATAGGACGCATCCCGTATATCCTTATCCTCCTTATAGCGGGAAGCCCCTGTAATCTGCTCTGCCATGGCATAGCCGAAATTAGTGATTCCGTATATGACCTTCATACCGTCCAGGCTTACAGTCTCACCCGGCTCCATGTGGCCAATGAGAATCATCTGATTATACAGAAGTATGGCCACATTGTCCACTTCCTGGCTGTAGTTGTTGGTCAGGGTTCCCGTCACCTTACCGTCAAAGGAATTCACATCGCCTGTAAATCCCTCCTGCTGTCCGTTTTCCGTGCGGCGCTCCATCATAAAGAACTTGGAGTTGAACGCGCCCACATTGTCGGACCTGAGCCTGGTTCCCTCCTCATCGTAATGTATGGTTATAGACGGCGTCTCCTCACCCGTAAATTTGGGCAGGGGCCCCATATTGTAGTAAGCGCTTCCCGTAATGGGGTACAGGGTGTATTCCGGATTCAAAGTTACGGAGTACGGTTTATTATAGGGAGCCCGCATGTTGATGAATGTGGTTTCCGAAATCTCATCCCTGTCCGTATCCTTTATGGTTGCATAGGTAAAGAAGGGGCCTGTGAACCTGGTGCTCATCCCCATAAGAAGGACCATGCCGGTACAGCACAGGGACAGAATCCCCACAGACAGCTGGTAATACTGGCGCATCCCCCTCTGTTTCCAGAAGAAGTAGAGGCCGGGTCCGGCCAGGGCCACATAGGCCACTGCCAGGGTCACATACAGCCCCACCTTTGGAAGATTATTGATATTGCCTGTATTAATCAGTCCCTGGACTGACCAGAACTGGCTGGATGTGCTGCCGTCCATGGCGCTGGCCAGCCCGTTTATCTTATCTTCACCCAGAAGGGTGGTAAACAGATTGTCAATATAGGAGATATTGGCCTGGCAGAATTCCTCTATGTCCACGAAATCATACATGGCCACGGCTACCAGTCCGCTGCCAGCTGAAACCGATGAGAGGACGGACAGCTCATCGCTGCCCAGCACCTCGGTGCCGCCTTTCAGCATGACATCCGTGCAAACCAGGGGGATGGACGCGCCTTCCGGCCGGTCCACCGCGTATTCCACACCCATGTTGATGATACGTTCATCCGGTTGGGGAAGGGGCTGCTCCAGAAGTTCCTTTCCAAAGCCCCTCAGGGTATCCTCTCCTCTTTCCCCGGTTCCTATGAGCAGAACGCCGCCTTTGCGGACCCACTCCCACACAGCCTCTATCTGCTGACCTGACAGCTTTCCGGAATCAAAATCCGTTATCAGCAGCACATCCAGCTGATCCAGGCCCAGCTCCGACGCCGGCAGAGTGGATGCCGTCATCTCGATGGTCTTGGTCCTCAGGGTACTGTAATTGACACCCACACCATTAAAATACAGAAGCTCCGCCGGGTTGTCACTGAGCACACCGATAAAAAGCTCTGCTGTCTCCAGGTTCAGATTCAGCTTCAGGCGTTTGCTTACCACCTCATTTCCATTCTCATCCAGCAGGCGCACATACATCTGGTCCACCCTTGCCCCCAGCGATATGCTCACTGATTTGTTTACGTTTCCGCCGGGTTCGATTTCAACCGGGTACTCATACCGGTATACATCATAATCCAGGTTCATGTTATATCCCTGGAAGTCCGACTCCATGGCCAGGATACACAGGGTTCCATTAAACGCCTGGCCGGACTGGCTGGACAGCTCGATTTTAAGGGGCAGGAAACGGCCGCTTTTCGCAGTATTCTGATAACCGTAGACCACGTCCATGGCCACCGGTGATTCCACGGTTTCCTCCTTGGCAGCCGTGCTGTCCGTCCCCAAAGCCTGGGCTCCCAGGGACTGGACCGTGACAGACGCTGCCAGCATTAAGCCAAAAAGGGTGCTTTTCAGCGCCCTTTTTATTTTCTCTGGAAATATCCGCATGTTACACTTCCTCATCCTATATTCTCCGTTCAAGTCAGCTAATGGTTCCAAAATTCTCTTTATTGATGTCAAAATTCACCTGAAGCTTTACCGTGAACACGGTGCCGTCCAAATCGCTGGTCACATTGATGGTTCCCCCGTGCATGTCCACTATTTCCTTTGCAATGGCAAGTCCCAGGCCCGTGCCTCCCGTACTGCTGGAACGGGACTGTTCCACTCTGTAAAACTTGTTGAATATCAGAGGCAGCTCCTCCGGCGGTATGACATAGCCGTAATTTGTAATGGAGACCGTCACCACATCCTCCTGGGCCAGTATCTTTACCAGGACTCTTTTTCCGTCGGCGCCGTACTTGATGGCATTGCCGATCAGGTTATCGAACAGACGGGCAAGCAGATTGCCGTCAGCTGTTATGATTTTTACCGGTACATTGCTCTGCAGATCATATGACAGGTTCTTTTCCACAAAGTTCGGGTATGCCTCCTCCAGAAGCTGTCCCAGCAGTTTTACCACATCCAGCTGGGATACATGCATGGATATCCTGCCATAATTGAGCTTGGTAAACCCAAACAGATCTTCAATCAGCTTTTCCAGGCGCCGCGCCTTTCCATATGCAATCTCTATGTACTTGTGCTGCATCTGCTCCGGTATCTTACTGTTGCCGGCCAACAGCTCCAGGTATCCGATGATGGATGTAAGGGGTGTGCGCAGGTCGTGGGCCACGTTGGTTATGAGCTCGTTTTTGGTGCGCTCCGATTCCCTCTCCTTATCCATCAGCTCCCGGATATCCTCCACCATCTTGTTAAGGTTGGCAGCCATGCTGGAGAACTCGTCATCCCCAATCACATCAATGGTGGTGTTCAGGTTGCCTTCCGATATGCTCTGAACCGCATCTGATATATTGCTGATATAGCGGATATAGGGTTCCTGCAGAATCATAAAAGTTACCGCGAACAGCACCAGCCCGGATACCACATAGACCAGCACCACCGCCACATGGTAATCCAGCACAGCCTGAAGCAGGCGGTTCATACGTCCGGACTCTTCCATGTATCTGGCGATCATGGACACGTTGGTCACCAGAAATATTTCCACCAGACAGGAAATGACAGCGCTGTACAGAATGTTGGTAACAACCCGGGTATGGTAGCGCCTGCTCATATCACTTTTCAATTTTGTAACCTACTCCCCACACTGTGGTGATGATTTTATTCTGTCTGGTGTCCTCTTTCATCTTACCTCTCAGGCGTCTGATATGTACCATGACCGTATTGTTGGCCTCATATACCTTTTCATTCCACACCTTCTCGAATATCTCGTCAGTGCTGAATACCTTGCCCGGATTGGAAGCCAGCAGGTACAGGATATCGAACTCAATGGGGGTGAGCTTGATTTCCTCATCGTCCACGATTACTTTATGATTATCCTTATTAATGGTCATACCCTTAATGGTAATCTCGTTATTGGCCTTTTCCCTGGACGCGCTGTTTGGGTTTAACTGGGTGTAGCGGCGCAGCTGTGATTTAACCCTGGCCGTCAGTTCCAGCGGGTTAAAGGGTTTCACCACATAATCGTCCGCCCCTGTTCCCAGCCCTAATATCTTGTCTAAATCCGTGGACTTGGCGCTGAGCATGATAATCGGGATGTTGTTGGTTTCCCTTATCTTCTTGCACATCTCCAGGCCGTTCATCCCCGGCATCATAATGTCCAACAGCACCAGGTGTACCTCTTCTTTGGAAATAATTTCCAGTCCCTTGGCGGCATTCTCCGCCTTAAACACTTTATAGCCATCACTTACAAGATAAATCTCAATCAAATCCGCAATCTCTTTTTCATCATCTACTACCAGGATATTTATATCGGGCATGATGTCCCCTCCTCATATGTTAACTTATATGACCTATTCTAACATAATATATCAAGGTTTTCCTTACTTTTTTCTTGAAAAATTGTGGGAATTTCTGTTACAATACACCGGACCTCCCTCTAATGGTAATATCTTCTTTCATTTGTATACTTTAGATAAAAATAGACTGAAAAATAGAATTTTTTGCAAATATTTGTGTTCTGTCACAATGGAAAAAGAAGTAAATTATGATATAATTATTTTATAAATATTATAAAAATTTTATAAACTTTTAGGAGGTGAGGATCATCAAGATAGTAACTGTCATG
>OLFV01003003.1_pt1 | contig 11327 bp, 8 predicted proteins | sample 1605551 | NCBI WGS metagenome assembly OLFV01 (sample SAMEA3888922, study PRJEB22519) | human gut metagenome | biome: human gut; feature: human-associated habitat; material: faeces | place: Denmark | collected 2011
CTGTAAGTCCATCGGTGAGCCACGAGAAATCGTGGGTGAGGGACACGAGAGACTGAGCCGTGTTGTAGAACGCCTGCTTGTAACCGGTCTGTGTCAGAAGGGCGTACGGGTTGTAGCCCATGTTAGTACCCGGTCCTGGATAATGGCCGTCCGAATAGACCATCGGGAAGATCACAGACGGTGTCCTCAGCGCGGCCGACCAGATCGAGCTGCTGCTCGTTCCGCTCTCGTTCTTCTGCTCGAAAGTCGTGGCGAGATTGACGTTCATGGACGTGTGGCGAGTGAGTTTCACATCCACGTTCGCCCTGAAATTGAAGCGGCGGTAATATATTCCCGTGTTGTAATCGGCCGTAGGATCAGTCTTGAAGAGCCCGTTCTCGTTGTAGAAACCTCCGGAGATGTAATATTTCACGGAGCTGGTTCCACCGGAGACGTTGACGTTCGCCCTGGTGTTGTTGCTGAGGTTCTTGAATATGCTGTTGACCCAATCGACATTAGGATAAAGGTCCGGATCCTCTCCGCTCAAGGTCTTGCGTACCCTCTCCGCATCGAAATATTCAGTCCCGGAAGCCACATTGTACATTTCCATGTACTGTGTCGCGCTAACCATCTCCGGCACCTTGACCGGGCTGGTCACACCGTTCTCGAATTTGATGCTGACCTTTGGTTTGCCCTCCTCTCCGCTGCGTGTCGTGATGAGCACCACGCCGTTGGCTCCTCGCACTCCGTAAACGGCCGTCGCGGCGGCGTCCTTGAGGACGGAGAATTCCTTGATGTCCTCGACATCCACAAGGTCAAGCTCACGCTCGACTCCGTCGATCAGGACGAGAGGGTTGGCGTTGGCTCCGAAGGTGCTGATGCCTCGGATCCAGAAAGTGGATCCCGCGCCAGGCTCGCCGCTCCTCTGCACCGACACGACTCCGGAAAGCCTTCCGGCGAGAGCGTTGCTGATCTTGGACACCGGAATCTTCACCGCGTCCGGAGCGATTGTGGCGATGGCGCCCACGATACTGGCCTTCTTCTGGTGGCCGTAGCCGACAGCCACAGCCTCCTCCAAAGTGTTTCCATCCTGCTCAAGGGCCACGTTGATGACCTGTGATCCCTTCTTTATCTGGACATCCTGGGCCACATAGCCTATGCAGGACACGCTGATGTAGCCGTAATTGCCTTTGAATGAAAGGTTATAGCGGCCATCAAGGTCGGTGGAGACTCCAATCGGAGTGTCCTTGACCCAAACCGCCACTCCGACAAGCGGCTCGCCGGTCATGGCGTCCTTGACGGTTCCGCTGACCTCCGTAGATTTGTCATCGCCGGTTGTCTTGCCTGAGGTCTTTGCCTCGGTTTTGGTGATCGTGATGATCTTGCCTTTCAGCTCATACTTGAAAGGTGGTTTGACTATCTGCCGCAAGACAGTCTGCACGGACGCCGAGTTGAAGTCGGCCGTGACAGCCGGGGCATCCCGAAGAATTCCTGTCTCGTAGATGAAAGAATAGCCGGTCTGGCGCTCAAGTTCCTTGATGACACCAGTCAGAGGCTCGTTCTTGAACCGCTTTGTGAACGACTGGGCGGAGATGAACTGCCCGGTCATCACGAGAAGCAAAACAAGAAGCGCGCTCTTGAAAACAAGTTGTCTCTTCATTTTTGTTGAACAGTGGGTTTAGTTAACGTTATTAGTTTTGATTGTATGTCATTTTTCTGTGATCGCGATGCTGCTGTCATCCTGCCATGCCCACGAGATCGGCACAATTACGGCCACCGCCCCAAGCACATCATCGATGGACTCACGGGTGTCGAGTATGACACGGAAAGTCTTGTTCCTGTATTTCACCGGATTGTAATGAATCCGCGTTCCGTACAAGGATGTCAGTCTGGAAAACAGCCAGTCAAGCGTGACTGACTCGCAGTCGAGCTTGCCGTCAAGCCATGAGCGGTACTGGCTCACATCCCGCCTGGACTTGCTCATGGAACGGTCGATACGGTTGTAGGAGATGACCTCGCCCGGGCTGAGATAAATGTAGTCCTTGCCGGTCTGGAACTGAATCTGTCCCGTGAGGAGGGCCGCCTGGATTCCGTTCTCACCGTTGTAGGCAGAGACGTTGAACGAGGTGCCTTTGACAGTGATGCTGGCATCGTCCATTCTGACGATGAATGGCTTGGCCGGATTCTTCGAGACATCGAAGAACGCCTCGCCGGACAGCGTCACTTCCCTGCCCTTCTTGTTGAAATCAGAATCGTAGGTCAGGGTCGTAGCTGAGTTCAGCCAAACTTTGGACGAGTCCGGAAGCACGACCAGTCTCGTCTCCAGATAGGCTGTCGAGAAAGTGGAGACCGGATTCTCCTTGTCATTGAACAGATTGAAGAACAACGCCACGATGACGGCCACCGCCGCTGCCGCCGGGACGGAAATCCTCAGCAGGAAGCGTTTCCACCGGCGTGCCTTGATTTTTCCAGTAAGCCTGGCGTAGGCCATCCTCTGCCCCGCAGTCGGCCTCTCGCTGTCACACCAATCCTTCTCCATCGTCCTGAAATCATCCATCGACAGCTTACCGTCCGAAAGGCTCTCGCGGATGGAAACCTCATCCTCGTAAGTGGATTCGCCACGGAAATATCTGAAGCATTTCTCTTTGATCCGATCATCTGAAATCCTTCTGTCGTCTTTACTCATAATGACTTTAATTATTTCATATTAATTTTAACGTTTAACCGGACTTTTACCCTACCTTTGTTTTCAAATGAATATTTCAAAAGATTCCACTGCCTCTTGCTCCGCGATGATCGGTACGTATTTTTTTGCACGAAGTGACTTTTCGGACGCAATCATACATATTCCGGAATCATGCGAGGTAGGGTAAATCGGAGTCGCTGCGTTTTATAATGCAGGATATTCAATACTAATAACACAAAATTCAGATCATGAGAAAAATTCCCTTTCTGCTGACAGGCGCGCTGGCCATTCTGGCAAGTGCCACAGCATCAGCCCAATCAGAGCCATCGGATGAGGTGAAGGTTCCGGACTATTCCGGCTATATCCTTACTCCGGAGGCTCCACACACTCCCCGGATCAACGGAGCCAAGATCTATGGCGCCCGTCCAGGCTCAGATTTCCTGTACAAGGTGGCGGCGACAGGTGACAGACCGATGACATTCTCGGCCGAGAACCTGCCCAAAGGCCTGAAAATCGACTCCGGAACAGGTGTGATCACCGGAAAGGTCAAGAAAGCCGGCACCTACAATGTCACGCTGAAGGCCGCCAACAGCCTCGGCGAGGCGAAAAGGGAGTTCAGGATCGTCATCGGAGAGAAGATCGCGCTGACTCCTCCGATGGGTTGGAACAGCTGGAACTGCTGGGGCAACACGGTAAGCCATGAGAAAGTGATGGCTTCCGCGAAGGCGATTCTTGAAAGTGGACTGGCGGACTATGGTTGGTCGTACATCAACATAGACGATGGCTGGCAGGGACTCCGCGGCGGAAAGGAGAACGCGATCCAGCCGAACGTGAAATTCCCTGACATGAAAGGTCTTGTGGACTCGCTGCACACCATGGGATTCAAGGTCGGCATCTATTCCGGTCCGTGGGTTGCGACCTATGCGGCACACATCGGAACACAGTGCGACAACGCCGACGGCACCTACGAATGGGTCAAGAAAGGGCTCGTCAACGAGAACTACAGGATGGTGGATCCGTCCGGCGAGCTGACCAGAGAGAAGCTTTGGTACAGCGGGAAATATTCATTCGCCGCCCAGGACGCGCGCCAGTGGGCAGAATGGGGCTTCGACTATCTCAAATACGACTGGAACCCGCACGACTGGTACAGCATGAAAGAGATGCACGATGAGCTGGAGAAATGCGGCAGGGACATCGTCTATAGCCTTTCCAACTCCGCCCTCCTTCCTTTGGCCGGTGAATATGTCAAATACGCCAATATCCTGAAAGATTATGTGAAACGTGGTTTCTCTGCCGCTGTCTATACGCAGACAACTGATGTGGAAGGTGAAGTGAACGGTCTGATGACATACGACCGCAAAGTGATCAAGATCGACGAAGCTGCTGTAAAGAAAGCCAATCAGTCAGTTATTAACGAATTAAAGTAAAAGCATGAAACGGATTAGCATAGCTTTTTTATCTCTTTTTCTGTGCGTGGCCTCTGTCTGGTCTATGCCTCGTCCCGAATATCCCCGTCCGCAGTTCGAGCGGGCGGGTTGGGTCAACCTGAATGGGGAATGGACCTGCTCGTTTGATTTCGGCGGTTCAGGAATGGAACGCGAGTTCTATAAATCGAAAGGTTTTGACAAGAAGATCACTGTTCCCTTCTGCCCGGAAAGTAAATTGTCCGGTATTGGATATACGGACTTTATCAATCATTTCTGGTATCAGCGTCCGATCACGATCCCGCAGGAATGGAACGGAAAGAACATTCTGCTTAATTTCGGTGCGGTCTACTATAAATCGGAAGTCTATATCGATGGTGTTTTGGCTAGCCGCCATTTCGGTGGGACTTCCTCGTTTGCCGTGGATATTACTTCTCTGGTAAAGTCAGGCCAGACACATAGTCTGGTTGTTTATGTGGAGAGCGACGTCCGTGGGGCCAAACAAGCAGCCGGCAAACAGAATCTGCAATACGCCTCTTATGGCTGCAACTACACCCGTACGACCGGTATCTGGCAGACGGTCTGGATGGAAGCGGTCCATCCGGAAGGATTGCAATCGGTTCAGCTTCTGACGGATATCGACCAGCAGCAATTGGTGGTCCGTCCTCGTTTCTATAAGGAAGCAGGTGGAAAATTGCAGGTGACATTGAAAGACAACGGCAAGGTGGTTGCCAGCCGGACGGTTTCGGCAAGCTCTCTGTCTTCTGTGGTCCTTCCGGTCAAGAAGATGAAAACTTGGAGTCCGGAAAGTCCTTTCCTTTACGATCTGGAGTACAAAGTATTGGATAAGAATGGAAATATAATTGATGAGGTCAATGGTTATGCCGGTATGCGCAAAGTGCATATCGAAGGCAATAAGATTTATCTGAACAATAAGCCTTACTACCAACGCCTGGTGCTCGACCAAGGTTTCTATCCCGACGGCATCTGGACGGCTCCGAGTGACGAGGCGTTGAAACGGGATATCGAACTCTCTATGGAGGCAGGTTTCAATGGAGCACGCCTGCATCAGAAGGTTTTCGAAGAACGTTTCTATTATTGGGCGGATAAGATGGGTTATCTGACTTGGGGGGAAGCTTCCAGCTGGGGGATGGATTGTAACGATACGGAAACGGCTCGTAATTTCATTACCGAATGGAGTGAGATTGTGCAGCGCGACCGTAACCATCCGTCACTCCTGATCTGGACGCCGACCAACGAGGAGTTCTGGCCCGACCGTGTGCAATATCCGCGTTTGATGCACGACCTCTACAACCTGACGAAAATGATCGATCCGACGCGTCCTTTCCATGGGGCAAGCGGTGGAACGCATATCGCAACCGATATCTGGACCGTTCATAATTACGAACAGGACCCCGCCAAGTTGAAGGAGAAACTGTATAACGGTGGCAAACTGATGGAAGCTCCGAAATGGGAAATCCATCTGATGCCGATGAATATCGGTTACAACGGCCTGAAATATACCGACCAGTATGCTTTCCCGGAATACAAGAAGGACATGCCTTACTTGGTGGATGAGTTTGGCGGTATCAAATGGAATCCGTCGCAGCAGATGGAGAGCGCCCAGAATACATCCTGGGGATATGGCGAACCGCCTCGTTCCCTGGAAGAGTTCTATGCTCGTCTGGAAGGTCAGGTGGATGCTGTGCTATCTCTCTCAAATGATATTTGGGGCTATTGCTATACGCAGCTTACGGATGTGGAACAGGAGCAAAACGGTATTTATTATTACGACCGTACTCCTAAGTTCGACATGAAGCGTATCCACGCCATTTTCAGTAAGACACCAGAATCAAAATAATAACGGACTAAAAATCAATTAGGGGGCAGGGAATATCCTTGTCCCCTAATTTTTTTTGTGCCTATTCGGAGCGTTGTTTCTCAAAGTGGTAGGGAAAATGCACAATGATCCTATCCGGACTCTGCCCGTTCTCAAGAAGCAACTGATCCGGAACATACCATAAACTATCTCGGAAGTCATAGTAAACTAATTCAAGGCATATAGCATATTATTTATATGTAGTACTACTTATCACGAATACGTAGTACTATCTATCATCAATTGGTAGTACTACATATGGGCAATTGGTGGTGACTGCCAATAGATACTTTGCTATATGTTATCATTTAGTTCTTGAGGTGTTTGGAGTTAGTTGATGGCATGAAACGAGTTAGTGTACCAGTTATCTGCAGACCGATGTCATTTTAGTCATTTGCCCAGCCATGTTTTGATACGTTTGTTCATTGGCTTTTCAAAATAGTAGTAGGAAAGCAAACATATTATAATCGGTTTTCTTTCTCCTTGGTTTTATAGGCTTTTCTTAACACTCTGCGGGGGAGGAGCCGTATTGTTTAAATCAATTATAATCTGTAACTTTGCCGGATAAACAGAATTTGTAATGAAATATAATACAGAAGAAAAGAAATTGGTTATGCCCGAATATGGACGCAATATACAGAATATGGTGGACTATTGCATTACCATTCAGGACAGGGAAGAACGTAAACGCTGTGCAGACACAATAATCAACATCATGGGAAACATGTTTCCCCATTTACGCGATGTAAACGATTTCAAACATATTCTCTGGGATCACCTGGCTATTATGGCCGACTTCAAATTGGATATCGATTATCCGTACGAGATCGTAAAGAAAGAAGACCTTTACTCACGTCCTCCGCGTATACCTTATAACAATTCGCGTATACGTTACCGTCATTACGGCAAGACGCTTGAGAAAATGATCCAGAAAGCAACCGAATTCGAACCGGGTGTGGAAAAGGACCAGTTGATTAAATTGCTGGCTACCCAAATGAAGAAATCGTTCCTTACCTGGAACAAGGAATCCGTAGACGATCGGAAGATATTCAAAGACCTCGACGAATTGTCGGAAGGTCAGATCATCTTGGATGAAGAGGTACATAAGCTGGCGGAAAGCCGTGATATACTCGCTCGCAACAATACGAACAACAAGAAAAACTATTCACGTAAAGGCCGATGAGTTCATTTGTCATAGAAGGCGGTTACCGGTTGTCCGGTGAGATTGTTCCGCAGGGCGCAAAGAATGAAGCCTTGCAGGTCATTTGTGCAACATTGCTTACGCCGGAAAAAGTGACAATCCATAATGTACCGGATATCCTGGATGTGAATAACCTGATACAACTCCTGCGCGACATGCAGGTGAAGGTGGAGCATCCGGCTGCCGATACCTATACATTTCAGGCCGATGCTGTCGACTTGAACTATCTGGAAACGGACGAGTTTTTGCGTAAAAGCGGTTCCTTGCGCGGTTCGGTGATGATAGTCGGTCCTCTGGTTGCCCGTTTTGGCAAGGCTTTGATCCCTAAGCCGGGAGGCGATAAGATCGGACGCCGTCGTCTGGATACTCACTTTGTCGGTATTCAGAAGCTGGGGGCTTGCTTCAGTTATGATCCTGACCGCCAGCTCTACGAAATAGAGGCGAAGAAGCTGAAAGGCGCCTATATGCTGCTTGATGAAGCTTCAGTGACCGGTACGGCCAATATCTTGATGGCGGCCGTGCTTGCAGAAGGAAAAACAACGATTTATAATGCCGCTTGCGAACCTTATCTGCAACAACTTTCTTCCATGCTGAATCGTATGGGAGCCCGTATTTCGGGTGTCGGCTCCAATTTGCTGACAATAGAAGGGGTTGAGGCGTTGGGTGGCACTACACATACGATCTTGCCGGATATGATCGAAGTAGGCAGTTTTATCGGAATGGCTGCTATGACCGGTTCCGACATCACGATCAAAAATACAGGCTATGATATGTTGGGGATTATTCCCGATTCATTCCGTCGTCTGGGAATTACGGTCGAACAGATCGGTGACGATATCCATGTCCCGACACACGATTCTTATCAGATCGAGACGTTTATCGACGGCTCTATTATGACGATTGCCGATGCTCCCTGGCCGGGACTGACGCCGGACTTGCTGAGTGTCTTCCTCGTTGTGGCGACGCAGGCTGTCGGCAGTGTGCTGATCCATCAGAAGATGTTCGAAAGCCGTCTCTTCTTTGTCGACAAACTGATCGACATGGGAGCGCAGATCATTCTTTGCGATCCGCACAGGGCGACTGTGATTGGGTTGGGCAATCGTTTCAAACTGCGTGGTTCCAATATGGTTTCTCCGGATATTCGTGCCGGCATTGCTTTGCTGATTGCGGCGATGAGTGCCGAAGGGACCAGCCATATCCATAATATCGACCAGATAGACCGTGGATATCAGAATATTGACAAACGGTTGAACGGCATCGGGGCGCGTATTACCCGACTTTAAACATTCTTGTCATGATTAAGAAAGAAGATGTTTTCAAGATAGGACAGTTTGCCAAACCTCACGGCATAAAGGGGGAGATCGCGCTGGTTACAAACAGCGATGTTTTTGACGATTCGGACGATCCGTATATCATATGTGAGATGGATGGGATCCTGGTCCCTTTTTTCATCGAGGAGTATCGCTATAAGACGGATACCGTTATCCTTCTGAAGTTGAAGAATGTGGACGATGAGAAAGCGGCCCGTGAATTTTCCAACCGCGAAGTCTTTTATTCGCTCGATGAAGTGGACAGGGACGACTTGGTGGGAGATATGACATGGGATAGCTTTATCGGTTATCGGGTCATAGACGAACATCATGGCGAAATTGGCGAGATTACTGATGTCGACGAGTCTACCATCAATGTCCTTTTGCAGATCGACCATAACGGTGAAGAACTGTTGTTGCCTGCCGCCGAGGAACTGATCTTGTCTGCCGATCATGAGAATAAGACGCTGGCCGTTTCCATCCCGGAAGGTCTGTTGGATTTATGAAATTGACGAATACACATGGCACAAAAGCAAAGACGAATAAATAAGAAATCATTCTGGCGCCGGACTAGGTTTAAATACAAACTGTCTTTCTTCAATGAAGGAACGCTGGAGGAAGTATGGTCTTTCCGGTTGTCACAGCTTTCCGCATTTGCGATGTTGGCCTTGTTTGCTTTCTTGCTGATCGCTTTTACTGCCTTTATCATTATTAAGACACCGATACGGAACTATCTGCCGGGTTATCTGGATGTGGAAGTCCGTAAGGAGATCATGCAGAATGCCTTGCGTGCCGATTCGTTGGAAAGGATGATCCAGATACAATCTCTTTATCTGAATAATGTGGCGGGTATTCTGTCGGGGACGATGCCGATCGATTCGATTCGAGAGATCGATTCGCTGGCACGAGTGAACCCTGACTATGAGATTCCTCAAACGAAGGAGGAAAAGAAGTTTGTAAAGGATTTTGAAGAGGCGGAGAAATACAACTTGGCAGTCTTGGACCCGAATCCGGTTCCTACTGACGGTGTCTTTTTCTACAAGCCTGTAGATGGAGTGGTTTCTTCTCATTATAATGCCAATATCCGGCATTATGGTGTCGACTTGGTTGCAGCCCCGAAGGAAAGCGTGCTGGCTACGTTGGATGGCACGGTGGTCTTTGCTGGCTTCGATCCGAACTCCGGGAATGTGATACAGGTGCAGCATAGGAATGGTTTTTTATCTATTTATAAACATAACGAATTATTGCTGAAAGAGGTGGGCGACCGCGTCATCGCGGGAGAGGCCATTGCTCTGGTAGGCAATACGGGGAAATTGTCGACCGGTCCCCATCTCCATTTCGAGTTGTGGTATAAAGGTGGCCCAGTCAATCCCGAAGAATATATAGCATTTTAATACGCATGAAAAGAAACTTGGCCATATTAGGTTCTACAGGTTCTATCGGAACGCAGGCTTTGGAAGTAGTCAGCGAACATCCTGACCTTTTTGAAGTATATGCTCTTACTGCCAATAATCAGGTGGATCTGCTGATTAATCAGGCACGTAAATATATGCCTGAAGTGGTGGTAATCGCCAACGAGCAGAAATATCCCGAACTGAAGGAGGCATTGGAAGACCTTTCCATCAAGGTATGGGCGGGTTCGGATGCCATTGCCCAGGTCGTCCAGTCGGAACCGATCGATATGGTGCTGACGGCAATGGTGGGATATGCGGGGCTGAAACCGACGATCGCAGCGATCAAAGCCGGTAAGGCGATCGCGTTGGCAAACAAAGAGACGTTGGTGGTGGCCGGCGAACTGATCACAGCTTTGGCTGTCGAGCACAAAGTGCCGATCCTGCCTGTAGACTCTGAACATTCTGCCATTTTCCAGTGTTTAGCGGGAGAGTGGGAGAACCCAGTGGAAAAGATATTGCTGACGGCTTCCGGCGGTCCTTTCCGTTCCTGGACGAAGGAGGAAATCGCTGCGGTGACACGCAATGAGGCATTGAAACATCCCCAGTGGAAGATGGGCGCGAAGATTACGATAGATTCCGCGACGATGATGAACAAGGGCTTCGAGATGATAGAGGCGAAGTGGCTTTTCGATACGGAGCCGGAGAAGATAAACATTGTCGTACACCCTCAGTCCATCATTCATTCAATGGTGGAATTCGCTGACGGAGCGGTGATTGCGCAGATGGGGCACCCTGACATGAGGGAGCCGATACAGTATGCGTTGAGCTTTCCGGAGAGGCTTACGCTGGACAACAAGAAGCTGGATTTCGCTGAACTCGGCAGTCTGACGTTCGAAAAACCGGACATGGACAAGTTCCCGTGTCTCGCGCTCGCGTTTGAGGCGATAGGACGCGGCGGCAACATCCCTTGCGCGATGAATGCGGCCAATGAAGCTGCCGTAGCTGCGTTCCTTCAAGACAGAATCCGGTTCTATGACATTCCGGATATCATATCTTCCTGCATGGCTGGCGTGGAATTTGTCAGCGCACCGGGAATCGATGAACTTATCAGCATGAATGACGAGGTCTATAGAAAGGCCGCGGAACTCTGCAATGTACATGGCAAATAGCATGGTAGTTTTAATAAAAATATTTCAGGTAATCATTGCCCTTTCGGTACTGATTGTCATACATGAACTCGGGCATTTTGTCTTTGCCCGCCTTTTCGGCATCAAGGTCGACAAATTTTTCCTTTTCTTCGATGCGGGGGACGTGAAACTCTTCAGCACGAAGGAGACCAAATGGTTTACGCGGCTCTTTCCCAAGATGAAAGACATTGATACTGAATATGGTATCGGATGGCTTCCTGTCGGCGGGTATTGCAAGATAAACGGCATGATCGACGAGTCCATGGA
>OLFV01003005.1_pt1 | contig 11323 bp, 8 predicted proteins | sample 1605551 | NCBI WGS metagenome assembly OLFV01 (sample SAMEA3888922, study PRJEB22519) | human gut metagenome | biome: human gut; feature: human-associated habitat; material: faeces | place: Denmark | collected 2011
GCTGCATCACAATAGAGCATAGCTATTATAAAAATAATTCTGATCACCTACTTATTCCCATCCGAAAACTGGTGTAACCTACTTTTTCCAGAACTTACTCGTAATATCCACGAGTTCTTTCCCATTATCCACGCGGTACATCCTCTGGTTAGTGGTGCGATGGTCGATTCCTCCCTTGGACTGAATATACGGACCAAGTTTCACGAAGTCGAAGTTCTTCAGATTTATGCTTTCAGACATCTCCTGACGTCCACTATACCATGCGGTCTTAAGATGCGGCCATTTATCATGCACAAAAGCAGCAAGCGCATCCACTTCTTCCGGTTCGCCATCACCGCCCATAAAGGCTACGCAAGTGACATCATCACCATAATCTTCGAGCAAAGCCCCGAGTGTCATTATATTAAGCGGAGTCCCGATATCTTCCCACAGATATTCGCTGTGGCAACCGAGACAGTGACATGGGCAATTAGATATATTGACAGAAAGAGTGACCTCGTCAGGAACTTCCTGAAAGACCACTCCAGTATTAACATATTTCATTTCTACTATTAGAAAGCGAATAGAACATTATATTAAGTGGGTGGTCAAAATTATTTTGACAATGAACTAAGACACATCAAATGAATCTCTTCATGTGTAAAAAACACTTCTGACCACCTACTTATTTCTTTATCTTTAGGAAATAGCACAATCTTTAGGAACAGCACGACAGAATCATGCCTACCTCTCCCCTATCGACAAAGATTTATTTTACATAGTTTAGACTGCCAAGCCATCACCACCTGCATAGAAGCGACGCTTTGCTTCCTCCTGACGAGCCTGTGAGAAATTGCTCACGCGCTTCAGATAACCGATGATACGGGTCATGTAGTCCACGTTTGTGGAATGACACTTAGGACACTCCTTGAGGTAACGCTTGTCGATACATCCACAGTCATTACAGATTGTGTTAGGAATATTGAATGTGAAATAGTTACATCCTTCCTTGGCAGCCACCTTGAGCAAGTGTCTGTACTGAGCCTGTGAGAGATGCTCTTCAAGGTTCATGTGAAGTGCCGATCCACCTGTAAGGTGCTCGATGTATGGTGCACCATGAAGCTTAAACTTATCTACGATGTTCAGACTTTCATCCTCTACTACATAGAAATATGAGTTATAGCAATCGCGTGGCACAAAATATCCATCCTCACGATCCCACTTCGCATGCTTCACACCTACGTTCTCGGCAGGAATCATCTCACAGTTGAAGAGCACATCCTTAGTGCGATACTGTTTATTGATACGCTCCACGATAGAGAGAACACCCTGTACAAACTCCTTATACTTATCATTAGGAGTTATCTCAAGTCCCATAAACTCAGCTGCTTCCACGAGTCCATTCACACCAATAGTGAGATATTGGCGACTCATATTGATATAACCAGCATCAAAGAGTGGGAGCATGCCATGAGCCTGAAGGTCTTTCAGGTTTTCATTGTAAGCCAACTGCACCTTATGACAGAGGTCGATGACGTCTGCAAGATACTCCTTATAATCCTTGCCATTGTTTACAGCATACTGGATACAACGGTTGATATTGACTGTCAGCACTGACTTAGAACCAGTACTTACGCCACCAGCACCGAGAGTATAACTGAATCCGTTGTCCTGGATTTCGTTGCGCAGACGACAGCAAGATGACAGAGAGTCTGCATTATCGCTCATATACGTGAAGAATGAATGTCCTTCTGCATACATTTCTGCTGCAAAGTCACCCCACTCCTTATCACGGCATTCGCCATTATCAGCAAGAAGAGCCATTGTCTCTACAGGGAATGTGAGGACAGTCTTGGTGCGCTCCTTGTTAAACCACTTCATAAAGCGCTTCTGGAGCCATGAGAGTCCGTCCCAATCTGGCTGACTTCCGTCTGGGAAATAGAAATTACCGAAGAGTGACTCGAAATAATAACGGTCGTAATATGCCACATTCCAGAACACAGCCTGGAAATTACGTGCGCCTGTAGGCTGATTGATAGAATATACAATCTGCTCAAAGCAGTCGGTGATAATCTTGTCAAGGGTACGCTTACGCAAAGAGAGGTCCACCACCTGGTCTGCCTTTGTCCAATAGTCAAGACCATACTCCTTACCAATGAAGTAATTGAGGTACATGAGGAACTCTGGTGTAGCGCAAGCTCCTGAGAGCATAGAACTGACGATGAACACCATATTTACGAAACCTCCGCAGAAAGACTTGAGGTTTGTTGGTGCTACTGAGTTGCCACCGATTCCCATTGTTCCACCGATAAGCCAAGGGTACATCGTAATGGAAGCACAATAAGGCGCAATACTTGTTTCATCGTTCTTATATATAAAGTGGTGGGTCAGGAGATCGATGTATTTATCCGACAATTCCTTGCCATACATCTTCTTGATACGATTGGTCAGAAGACGACGATTGAGACGGATAAAGTTTGACTTTGGCAGCTCACCTATCAAGGTTGCTATATTCTTGTGCTCCACATTGGCATTGGCATCATACTTGGAACCTGTTGCTGCATTTGTAGCATCCATGTATGAAGTAAGAAAGTTGAGTTTTTCCAAAGTCTCACGATCCTCAGAATGACTCTGACGATAAAGCATAAAACTCTTAGCCACCTGATAGAAGCCTTCCTTCATCAGTGCCACTTCCACCTGATTCTGGATATCTTCCACTTTGATATCATCCTTTATATCAAGATGACTGATAATCTTTGATATTGAGCCGATGCTATACGGTTCCTTAACTGCGTCAAAAGCCTTGATAATAGCAGTCATTATCTTATCCAGTGAAAACTGGTCACGTGAACCATCACGCTTAAGAATTGTAAAATTCTGAAATTCCATTTTGATTGATGAATATATTTTTATGTGTTATTATTATCTGTAAGTGAATAAGTTAGAAAAGAATCGAGGTTAGATTTGTTAGGCATATTGGGAAACTTTTTACCTTTTGCTTTTTAAAAAGTTATCCATTTTGGAAAACTTTTCTTCGCATAAATCCCTTCTCTCTTATCCTTTTTTGTTGATTTTCGATTGCAAAGATACTACATTTTTTCCTATACTCAAAACAATTTCAACAAAACTTTGAGGGGGTAAAATAGTTTATATTCGACCCTCTCTTAGTAACCTTAACTTAGTCAACATCTTACCACATTTGGATAAAGAAAAATTATTTTCGAAACCAATTATTCACCATCATATGACGAGAAGAAATTCAGCCACAACGTAACTTACAACATTCAACTAAAGAAGCGTCAAGCCTTAGCAAGTTTCTTCTATTTACATATTTTTACGTTTGTTAAACAGCATGACTTTTCTGCGACAATACTTTTCCAGAAAATCAAGACAAAATCCACAAACTTTTGCTTTCAAAAGCATAGAATCATGTGTTTGCAATGCGAAAGCATAGATATTAGGAGGTGAAAGCTTAGTTATTACACTGCGAAAGCTAAGCTTTTACAAGGTAATATCATAGCTTTTACAAGGTAATATCTTAGCTTTTTCTGTCCAAGAACTGCATTTTAGCCGCTTTTTACGAACAAGCAACCGACCAATATCATCACAACGCACTGATACTCCACAAATTATGAATTTAGCAAAATACTCACGAATTTCCCAACAACTTTCCTGTTGCTCGCAGATTCTTCAAGGATTATGTTAAAAATACAAGATTATGAGTTCAAAAAACATAAGATTATGAGTTCAAAAATATAAGATTATGAGTTCAAAAACATAAGATTATGAATTCGGAAATTGATATTTTCTTCACTCACAAGCACTCTTATTGTCCAGAAATATTTTTCTTTCCAAAAGACAACCAAGCAGAAAAGACAATAGCCAACCTGAGTTCCCCCAGATTGGCTATTGAATAATATTATTCTCAAAGAACTTGATTAAGTTCTGAGTGGAAGCTTACTTGTTTACCTGGAACTTGGTGCAACCATCTGCAAAGTATGCATTGATCTGGTTAGCAGCAGCGATACCAGCATTAGAGTTAGCCTCAGCTGTCTGAGCACCCATCTTCTTAGGAGTAGAGAAGTAACGACCCTCGAATGCAGCGAACTCAGCATCTGCATCAGGCTTGATGTCAGAGATGTACTTGAGATCAGTGCGCTCAGCGAGAAGCTTGAGGAGACCAGCCTCATCAATAACTTCCTTACGAGCAGTATTGATAAGGATAGCGCCCTTCTTCATTGTGCTGCAAAGGTCATAGTTGATGCTCTGCTTAGTCTCTGCAGTTGCAGGGATGTGGAGAGAAACGATGTCAGCCTCCTTGAAGAGCTCAGCCTGTGAAGCCATCGCCTTAACACCAGCAGCCTCAATAGCCTCAGCTGGACAGAAAGCATCGTATGCAATTACGTTCATACCGAAGCCCTTAGCGATGCGAGCCACGTTGCGACCAACATTACCGAAAGCAAGGATACCGAGGGTCTTGCCCATCAATTCTGTACCTGCCTTGCCATTGTAGAAGTTACGTACAGTGTAAACGAGGAGACCGAGAACGAGCTCAGCAACTGCGTTAGAATTCTGACCAGGAGTATTCTCAACCACTACGTTGTGGCTTGTAGCAGCAGCGAGGTCAACATTATCATAACCAGCACCTGCACGTACAACGATCTTAAGCTCCTTTGCAGCGTCGAGGACCTCAGCGTCTATCTTATCAGAACGGATAATGATAGCGTTTACGTCAGCCACAGCCTCAAGAAGATGCTTCTTTTCTGTATATTTTTCGAGGAGAACAAGCTCGTGACCTGCCTTCTCAATAACTTCCTTAATGCCAGCAACTGCTGCTGGAGCGAAAGGCTTTTCTGTTGCTATTAAAACTTTAGCCATAGTTTTTTATTTTTATTCAGGAGAATTTCTTCTCCTTAATATATCTGTTTAATACTGAAAATAATTGGTTTCAGAGACCCTAAAGCATATTAGTGCTTAGCCTCGAACTCCTTCATGCAAGCAACCAATGCCTCGCAGCCGTCGATTGTCATTGCGTTGTAGCAAGAAGCACGGAAACCACCAACTGAACGGTGACCCTTAATACCAACCATACCACGCTCATTCATAGCGAAGTCGAGGAAGTCCTTCTCGAGTTCCTTGTACTCTTCGTTCATTACGAAGCAGATATTCATGAGAGAGCGATCCTCAGCATTGGTAACAGTACCCTTGAAGAGCTTGTTGCGATCGATTTCGTTGTAAACAATCTCTGCACGCTGCTGAGCGAGCTTATCCATAGCCTCTACACCACCGTTTCTCTTGATCCAACGGAGAGTCTCAAGAGCAGAGTAGATAGGAACTACAGGAGGAGTATTGAACATAGAACCCTTCTCGACGTGTGTACGGTAGTCGAGCATAGTAGGAATCTGACGAGAAACCTTACCGAGGAGCTCATCCTTTACAATGATAAATGTAACACCAGCCATAGCGAGGTTCTTCTGAGCACCACCATAGATCATGCCATACTTGCTAACGTCGATAGGACGAGAGAAGATATCAGAAGACATATCAGCAAACAATGGAACTGGAGAATCGAGGTCCTTGCGGATTTCAGTACCGTAGATAGTATTGTTTGTTGTGATGTGGAAGTAATCAGCATCTGTAGGAATTACGTAATCCTTAGGGATGTATGTGTATGTAGCATCAGCAGAAGAAGCAACTTCTACTACCTCACCAAACAACTTAGCTTCCTTCATAGCCTTCTTAGCCCAAACACCGGTGTTGAGATAAGCAGCTTTCTTCTCAAGGAAGTTATATGGAATCATACAGAACTCGAGAGATGCACCACCGCCGAGGAAGATAACAGAATAGCCCTCAGGAATATTGAGTAATTCCTTGAACAGAGCAACTGACTCATCCATTACCGGCTGGAAATCCTTGGCACGGTGAGAAATCTCCATAAGAGAAAGACCTGAACCATTGAAATCAAGACACTGAGCTGCTGTTGCCTCAATAACCTCACGTGGAAGCTTTGATGGTCCTGCATTGAAATTGTACTTTTTCATTGTTTAAAGATTTGTATTAGTTTAGATATTACGTTATATAACTCTAAGAAAATGTTTTTCTATCAGGTCGAAGATTAAGATACATCACTAACTATAATGCGATGCGAAGATACAAAGAAATTTTGACTAAGCAAAATTCATTTGCACAAAAATGCCTCAACGACCTGTATTTCTGCACATTTTTAGTATTTTTATGATAAAATGACAGTTATGCTTGTCAAAATACCATACAACAGAATATTTCTCGCTGTCAGGCCAAGTACAGAGTTCAATTCTTTTCCTTCGCCTATTTTCATCATCTTCCTCCAAGACATAAAGTGGAGAGCAAAAATTATCACACACGAGACAATCATCGGAATTGTGAATGTGCAACAGAGATTTATTGCCAAAGCCACTGGAACTATCAGCAAATAGACAGCCGACATAGCTTTCCGACCTATCATCACGGCAAGCGTTTTCTTGTTGGCACGGCGGTCATTATCATAATCTCTATAGTTATTTATTATTAATAAGGTGTCGATTACCAGACCGCAAGCCACCGACATCCATACCGTTTGATCAAAAAGAGGATTAAAGGCACGGGAGAGTTCGACATAGTAAGTACAGCAAACTGGTACTATTCCAAAGAACACGAGTACCAGAACGTCACCCAAAGCCATATAAGATAAAGTGGTAGTATAAAGAAAACAGGATACCACGCACAAGACTCCGACCATCATCATGTCCATCCCGCCATATAGAACGAGCGGCAGACCGACAAAGCAAGCCAAGACTGTGGTAATGCAAATCGCCCACAGCATTGCGCGGTCACTCACCCACCCTTCTGCACATGCACGCTTCGGACCGAGTCGGGTCTCATCGTCATTGCCTCGCTTGAAGTCAAAATAATCATTGATAAAGTTGGCATCTATCTGCATTATGAAAGCAAACAGGAAGCAAAGCACAGCCGCAATGCAATGAAAGCTTTCGCCCCCATCTTTTTTCCAAGCCAAAGCCGTAGCTATAAGCACCGGAACAGCCGCGGCAGACAAGGTTTTAGGGCGGGCTGCAAGGAGCCATGCCTTTGGGCTATTTATCCTAATAATGTCATTATCCATGCAAAAAATCTTTAAAAACTTTGCAAAAGTAAACAATTTTAATTACATTTGCAAAAATAATCGACACTTTTTCTTATAATCTGAATCAATGTAGCTAAAAAATACATTGTTTTAACACCAAACATCCCTATGACAGGCAACAACGTCTCACTTGACCTTATGGAATTTATAGAGGGAAAAATCCTCCCGAAATATTCCGAATTTGATAAGGCACACAACATAGAGCACGTGACCAAGGTAATTCGCTCATCCATGAAACTTGCCCGCCAACTCGGCACGGACATCAATATGTCATACACTATTGCCGCTTATCACGACATCGGAATGTCGGGACCACGCGCTCTGCACCATATCAATGGCGGCAAGATACTGCAAAATGACATGAGACTCAGAAAATGGTTCTCGCCCTCGCAAATAAAGATAATGAAGGAAGCTATCGAGGACCATCGCGCCTCCGCTTCCAACGAGCCGAGATCCATCTATGGAAGAATCGTGGCTGAAGCTGACAGAGACATTTCCGTAGATTCCATTTTCAGACGCACTGTCCAGTTCGGATTAGTGCACTATCAAGAAAAAAGCAAAGAGGAACACTGGGAAAGATTCCTCGAACACATGATGCAGAAATACTCCATCAATGGATATATAAAACTTTGGATTCCCGGTTCAGAGAATGAAAAAAGGCTCAATGAGATTCGTTCCATTATCGAAGATACAAGTTCGCTGAGGACATATTTCGACAGATTTTATGAAGAAGAAACGTCTTCTTTATAAAAAAATCCGCAAAATATTTTGCTGAATAAATAAAAATACGTACCTTTGCATCCAGTTTATCAACTTCTGCGTTTCCCATAAGTTCATTATACCCTTTGGAAACGCATTCCCCCAATCAAAATAGATTTGTTCATAACACAAAACATACATCAATATAATATGTATAGTAAAGACGAACTTTTAGCAAAGTCACCGGAAGAATTGGAGACCATTGCAAAGGCTGTAGGCTCTAACCTGACTGCTGCTGATGGCGTAGAGGCTCTCGCTTCTTACATCATCGGTGACTTCGACTTTGACACAGAGAAAGAAGAAAAGCCTAAGAGAAAAACACGAACAAAGACAACAGTCTCAGATGAAGAACCAACAGAAGAGGCACCTAAGAAAAAACGTGGACGCCCTTCCAAGAAAGCTCTCGAAGAAGCTGCCGCTTTAGCTGCACAAAAGGCTCAGGATGAATTGGAGCAGATTACAGAGACAGAAGGCTCCACTCCCGAAGAAAGAACCGAAGAGATTGTCGCTCCGGCTCCTAAGAAGAGACGTGCCCGCCGCACTAAGGAGGAAATCCTTGCGGCCGCTCAGGCTAAGGCTGAAGCTCTCTCCCTCAACAATCAGAAAAAAGCTGTCGTACAGCGCGAACTGGAATTCGAAGAAAATGAGCACAATAATAATATTGCGCCATCCAATGACGTTGAGGTACCAGATTTTCTCAAGACCGACACAAACTCTACAGATACTGAAAATCCTGAAGATGAGACAGTAATCACAGAGACTTCAGAAAGCGAAAACGACCTCCTCTCTCAGCTTCAGGCTAAGGTACAGGCACACAACGCTGCCGAAGAAGACCTACAGGAGCCTGCTGGAGTATGGGAAGGCGACCCTGGCGACGGTACAGATTTCATTACTGTAATCGACCTTCCTGTGGAAGACCATTATGCTAACGTGGAATACGACATCTTCGACAATCCTACTTCTATGGTAGAGCAGTATCCTTTTGGAAGTTCTACTTCATCACAGAAGGAGTCTGCTTATGATTTCGACGACATCGTAACCGCTAATGGTGTCCTCGAAGTGATGCCTGACGGATATGGATTCCTGCGCTCAAGTGATTTCAATTATCTCTCTTCTCCTGACGACATCTTCTTGACTGTCCAGCAGGTAAAGAAGTATTCCCTGAAGACTGGCGACGTCGTTCAGTGTCATGTACGTCCTCCAAAGGAAGGAGAAAAGTATTTCCCTCTCACAAGTATTGACAAAATCAATGGAAGAGACCCTGAAGATATTCGTGATCGCCTTGCTTTCGAGCATCTTACCCCTCTGTTCCCTGATGAGAAATTCGACCTCTGTGGAGACCCAAAGACTACAAATCGCTCCACCAGAGTCGTAGATCTCTTCTCCCCTATTGGTAAAGGACAGCGTGCCCTCATCGTAGCTCAGCCTAAGACAGGTAAGACTATCCTCATGAAGGATATCGCTAATGCCATCGCAGCCAATCATCCAGAGGCATATCTTATGATGCTTCTCATCGACGAACGTCCTGAAGAAGTAACGGATATGGCACGCACAGTCAATGCAGAGGTTATCGCTTCTACATTCGATGAGCCTGCAGAACGCCACGTCAAGATTGCTGGCATCGTGCTCGAAAAGGCAAAACGTCTCGTAGAGTGCGGTCATGATGTCGTTATTTTCCTTGATTCCATCACTCGTCTCGCTCGCGCTTACAATACTGTAGCTCCTGCTTCTGGCAAGATTCTCACCGGTGGTGTGGACGCAAACGCATTGCAGAAGCCTAAGCGCTTCTTCGGAGCAGCACGTAATATCGAAGGTGGTGGCTCGCTTACTATTATTGCTACTGCTCTTATCGACACCGGCAGCAAGATGGATGAGGTAATCTTCGAGGAATTTAAGGGTACTGGCAATATGGAACTCCAGCTCGATCGTTCTCTTGCCAACAAGCGAATATTCCCTGCTGTCAACCTTGTACAGAGCAGCACTCGTCGTGATGACCTGCTCCACGACAAGACTACACTCGACAGAATGTGGATTTTGCGTAAGCATATCTCGGATATGACTGCATTTGAGGCTATGAACCTCATCGACAATTCTCTCAACCATACTCGAAGCAATGAGGAATTCCTCGCTTCTATGAATAGTTAATTATCAATATTATAGGCTCTACAGGTTAAACGACCTGTAGAGCCTATTCTATATACATATAAAAAATATCGAAATAAAATAGATATAAACAATATTTATTTTGAAGATTTTTTATTAACTTTGCACCCAATTTGGGCAAACCCTTTTTATAATAGCAAAAAGATAAGACATAATAAGGTCAAACTTAACACTTAAACACCAATGAATAAAAAGATCAAAAAAGTCCTCGTACTCGGTTCCGGTGCTCTTAAAATCGGACAGGCTGGTGAATTTGACTACTCTGGTAGCCAGGCTCTCAAGGCTCTTCGCGAAGAAGGTATTAGCAGCGTTCTCGTAAACCCTAACGTCGCTACTATCCAGACCAGTGAAGGTATCGCTGATAAGGTCTATTTTCTCCCTGTAACTGAGTATTTCATCACAGAAATCATCAAGAAAGAACGTCCTGACGGCATTCTCCTTGCATGGGGTGGACAGACTGCACTCAACTGCGGTACCGCTCTATACAAGAATGGTGTCTTCGAAAAGTACGGCGTTGAAGTACTGGGTACAAGTGTTGAAGCTATCATGAACACTGAGGATCGCGACCTCTTCGTTCATGAACTCAATAAGGTTGACCTCAAGGTTCCTGTTTCTCAAGCATGTGAGACCATGGAGGATGCCATCGCAGCAGCTCACAAGATTGGCTTCCCTATCATGATTCGCTCCGCTTATGCCCTCGGTGGTCTTGGTTCTGGCGTATGTAAAGATGAAAAGGAATTCAGAGAGATTGCTGAGTCTGCATTCACTTTCGCACCACAGGTACTCGTAGAAGAGTCACTGAAAGGATGGAAAGAGATAGAATTTGAGGTAATTCGTGACGCTAACGACCATTGCTTCACAGTTGCTTCAATGGAAAATTTCGACCCACTCGGCATCCATACCGGTGAGTCTATCGTTGTAGCTCCTACCTGCTCTCTTACTGATGACCAGGTCAAGATGCTTCAGGAGATTGCCGTAAAGTGTGTACGCCACCTTAAGATTGTAGGTGAGTGTAACATTCAGTATGCTTTCAACGCTGAGACAAACGACTATCGTATCATCGAAATCAATGCTCGTCTCTCTCGTTCTTCTGCTCTTGCATCAAAGGCTACTGGCTATCCTCTCGCTTTCGTTGCTGCTAAGATTGCTCTCGGCTACACTCTTGACCAGATAGGTGAAATGGGTACTACCAACTCTGCTTATGTAGCTCCTTCTCTCGACTATATGATTTGCAAGATTCCTCGTTGGGATTTGAGCAAATTC
>OLFV01003009.1_pt1 | contig 11310 bp, 10 predicted proteins | sample 1605551 | NCBI WGS metagenome assembly OLFV01 (sample SAMEA3888922, study PRJEB22519) | human gut metagenome | biome: human gut; feature: human-associated habitat; material: faeces | place: Denmark | collected 2011
CCGAAAGAGATTGCTTCTCTCGTAGCAGAGAGAACACGTTCCCAGGTAGTACAGGTCATCGGCAAAAAAATTGTTCTGTATAAAGAGGTAAAAGAAGAAAAGAAGCCGAAGAAACAGGGATTTCTGGCAAAGCTGTCTAAATTACTGTTCGGTGATGATGAACCAGATGAGGAAGAAATTTCCGGAATGCAGGCTGAACCTGCAGTTACTGAGATGTCTATGGATGATATGGACATCTTAAAAGAGTTAGAAGGTTCTTCGGACGGTGATAAGAAGGGCAAAAAAGAAAAAAAGAAAAAAGAGAAAAAGAAGAAAGAAAAAGCACCAAAGCAGCCGAAAGAGAAAAAAGTAAAACCAAAGAAAGAGAAGAAACCAAAGCCACCGGCAGAACCGGATAACACACCGCCGCTGCCAAAAGTGCCGGTGATCCTCGTTTTTGTGATGGCAGCATCCATTCTGGTACTTGTTCTGGCAGGCACACATTTACTTGGATATTCAAACAGTTTTGCAGATGCAGACCAGGCATTTGCAGAAGGAAGATATTCGGATGCTTTTCAGGCTGTGGCAGGGGAGAAAGTAAAGGAAAAAGACACGGATACCTATGAGAAATATCGTATTACAGCTATGGTTTCAGCAGAGTATGAAGCTTACGAGAGCATGATGGATGCAGAGGTTTACGATATGGCTCTGGATTCTTTGATCCGCACGGTACAGCGATATGACAAGTATCTGCAGGATGCAGAGACTTATGGATGCAGGGGCGAGTTTGATAAGATTGAAAGTGCAGCAGAGACAGCATTACAACAGGATTTTGGATTGACAGCAGAGGATGCAAGAACCATGTATGCACTGTCCAATAAAGAGACTTATTCCAGAGAAATTTACAAAGTATTAGAGAAGGCAGGCTTATCAGAGGTGACAGAATGATAGCGATCATTGACTATGATGCAGGAAATTTAAAAAGTGTAGAAAAGGCGTTACAGTTTCTGGGGCAGGAGTGCGTGATCACAAGAGATTTTCATGAAATCAAAAAGGCAGACAAGGTGATCCTTCCGGGTGTTGGATCTTTCGGAGATGCCATGAGCCAGCTGAGGAAGTTTGAACTTGACAAGGTCATTCATGAAGTGGCGGCAGAGCAGAAACCATTTTTGGGAATCTGTCTGGGATTACAGCTTTTGTTTGAAGGAAGTGAAGAGTCTGAGGGAGTGGAAGGTCTGTATCTGTTAGATGGAGAAATCCTCCGGATCCCGGAACAGGAAGGACTGAAAATTCCAAATATTGGATGGAATTCGCTGGATCTGCAGAACAATGGACGACTGTTTGAAAATCTGAATGGCAATCCATTTGTTTATTTTGTTCATTCCTATTATTTAAAAGCCAGAGAAGAGTCAATTGTCAAAGCAACCATCGAGTACAGCACACATATTCATGCGTCTGTGGAAAAAGATAATATTTTTGCATGTCAGTTCCATCCGGAAAAAAGTGGAACAGTAGGATTACAGATACTTTCTAACTTTGCAAAATTGTAGGAGGAACGTCAATGTTTACAAAAAGAATTATTCCGTGTCTGGATGTAAATCAGGGACGCGTGGTAAAAGGTGTTAATTTTGTCAACTTACGGGATGCAGGTGATCCGGTTGAGATTGCGGCAGCGTATGATAAAGCAGGAGCAGATGAATTGGTTTTCTTAGATATCACAGCAACGTCTGATGCGCGGGAGACTGTGGCCGATATGGTACGGAAGGTTGCAGAAAAGGTTTTTATCCCGTTTACCGTAGGTGGAGGAATCCGCACGGTAGATGATTTTAAGGCATTGCTTCGCGAGGGAGCCGACAAGATCTCCATCAACTCGTCTGCTATCAATAACCCGAACCTGATCAGTGAGGCAGCAGATAAATTTGGCAGCCAGTGTGTCGTTGTAGCAATCGATGCAAGACGAAGAGAAGATGGTTCCGGTTGGAATATTTATAAAAATGGCGGCCGTATCGATGCCGGCATGGATGCGGTTGAATGGGCGATGAAAGCAGACCGGCTGGGGGCGGGTGAGATTTTACTGACCAGTATGGACTGTGATGGCACTAAGGCAGGCTATGATCTGGAACTCACCAGAATGATCTCTGAGAATGTATCAATTCCGGTGATCGCATCCGGTGGAGCCGGAACAAAAGAGCATTTTTATGATGCACTGACAGAAGGAAAAGCAGACGCAGCGTTAGCAGCTTCTCTGTTCCATTATAAAGAGCTGGAAATCGCTGATTTGAAAGATTATCTTGCAGACCGCGGTGTTCCGGTGCGGCGCTGAGACATCCGGCAGCAGACTGGATGTCCCGGACAAATGCAGCAGTGCAGGAGAAATTCTAAGAAGGTAACAAAAATGTCAATGATCACAAATGACTGGCTGGATGAGATCCAGGGGGAATTCAAAAAGCCATATTATAAAGAGTTATATCAGTTTGTCCGAGATGAATACAGTAAAGCGGTGATTTATCCGCCAGCGGACGATATTTTTAATGCGATGCATTTTACGCCGTTAAGCAAGGTAAAAGTGCTTTTGCTTGGGCAGGATCCATATCATAATGTAAATCAGGCGCACGGATTATCTTTTTCCGTATTACCGGAGCAGAAAGAAATACCACCTTCCTTACAGAATATCTATAAGGAACTGCATGATGATCTCGGCTGTTATATCCCGAATAATGGATATCTGAAAAAATGGGCAGATCAGGGCGTGCTTTTGTTAAATACAGTATTGACTGTGCGTGCACATCAGGCAAACTCCCATCAGGGACATGGCTGGGAACAGTTTACGGATGCAATCATCCAGGCTGTGAATGCACAGGACAGACCGATTGTATACATGCTGTGGGGAAGACCGGCACAGAGCAAGATACCGATGCTGACCAATCCAAAGCATCTGATCCTGACAGCGCCGCATCCAAGCCCACTGTCTGCGTACCGGGGATTTTTCGGATGCAGGCATTTCAGCAAGGCAAATGAGTTTTTACAGGCGAATGGTGTGGAACCGATTGACTGGCAGATTGAGAATATATAAAAAACAGATGGTGTTCTGCCATCTGAAAAAACCTCTGAAATGAGGAGTGCCCAGATACCAAAGGCATCTGGGCTATTATGAAAAAATTTATCAAGTATTAAAAACTTATTTCCGTTTCATTTATGAGTTCATTGTAACAGTAATATGTGAATAAAGTATGAACAATTGTTGAATAATTATAAATTTTTGTGCAAAACTACAGAAATGGTCTTGAAAAACTAATAAAATGAAGCTAAAATGACGATGTAATAATTAAAGAAGGTAATCATGAGAGAAAATGCATGATTACACAGTGATATTGTTTTACACGGATGACTGCTGATCAAAGGAGTGAGAAATATGGCAACAATTTCAGGATATGATTCATCTTCCATCGGCGTACTGTTTTCCAGCCTGAATTCAGGAAGGACGAATACAAGTACAATGTTTGGAACATCAGATTTACTTGGCATTAATTATTCTGACTATGCTACGATCCGGAATGGAAGTTACACAAAGCTGATGAAGGCTTATTACAAAAAGGCGGCATCGGATGATCCGTCATCTTCGTCTGTGTCTGCTGCTACATCGACTTCCAAAGATTCTTCGAAGACACTTGCAAATATCGAGAGCGCTGCAGATGATTTGAAGAAAGCATCTGAGGCACTGAGAACAAACGGAGATAAATCTCTGTTTACAAAGAAACAGACGACAGATAAAGATGGAAAAGTATCTTATGAGTATGATACAGACAAGATTTACAAGGCGGTCAGTGATTTTGTGGACAGCTACAACAAGATGTTAAAAGAGGGTGGGGATTCCAATACCAACAGCATCTTAAGAAGTACGAAGTCCATGGTCAATCTGACAAAGGCAAATTCCAACATGCTCAGTATGGTCGGAATCACGATCGGAACCGACAATAAGCTTTCCATTGATGAGACAGCATTTAAGAAAGCCGATATGAACACGGTAAAATCCCTGTTCCATACGACAGGCGGATTTGGTTATCAGACCTCGGTTCAGGCAGGTATGATCGAGAGTTATGCGAAGAGTGAGGCAGAGAAAGCCAACACTTACAATAAGTCAGGCTTGTATACATACAATTATACAACTGGAGAAATCTATAATACCACAACCTAAGCAGTTGCAAAATAAATAAAGACATGATATGTTATGAGAAGCTCATGAAAAATGGGTTTCTCATAATTTTTTTATGGCGGGAAAAGAGGTAAACTATGGCAAAAAAAGTAGTAGTAGGAATGTCGGGAGGCGTGGATTCTTCCGTTGCAGCATATTTGTTAAAGAAGCAAGGGTACGATGTGATCGGTGTAACCATGCAGATCTGGCAGGACGAGGATGAATTTACACAGGAAAAAAATGGTGGCTGCTGTGGGCTGAGCGCCGTTGATGATGCCAGAAGAGTGGCAGACCGTCTGGAGATTCCGTATTACGTCATGAATTTTAAGCAGGAATTCAAAAAGAATGTCATGGATTATTTTACAGCAGAATATCTGAAGGGAAGAACACCGAATCCATGTATCGCATGTAACCGCTATGTGAAGTGGGAGGCATTATTAGATCGGAGCCTTGCTATTGGTGCAGATTACATTGCAACCGGACACTACGCAAGAATTGAGCAGCTTCCAAATGGCCGCTATGCAATCAAAAATTCTGTCACAGCCGCAAAAGACCAGACTTATGCGCTTTACAATCTGACACAGGCACAGTTATCGAGAACACTCATGCCGGTCGGAGATTACCATAAGGACGAAATCCGCCAGATTGCAGAAGAAATCGGGCTGATGGTTGCACACAAAAAGGACAGTATGGAGATTTGCTTTATTCCAGATGATGATTATGCAGGATTTATTGATAAAGAGTGTGGAAATCTTGTACCACCACCTGGAAATTTTGTATCCAAAGATGGGAAAATACTTGGCAGACATAAAGGAATCACACATTACACGGTAGGACAGAGAAAAGGTCTTGGAATTGCACTTGGTTACCCGGTGTTTGTGACAGAGATCCGCCCGGAGACAAATGAGGTTGTATTAGGTTCGAATGAGGATGTGTTTACGACAGAACTGTATGCGGATCATGTGAACTTCATGTCGATCCCAGACATTGAAGGCGAAGTGAAGTTAAAGGCAAAAATCCGCTACTCCCACAGTGGAAGTATGTGTAAAGTGACACGTACCGGAGAAGATCAGATCCATTGTGTGTTTGAAGAACCGGTACGCGCAGTGACACCGGGACAGGCAGTTGTACTTTATGATGGAGATTACATTGCCGGCGGCGGAGTCATTATCTGAGGTCTGGCACGGAATGATACGGAAATTTTATAAAAATTAAAGGCAGAATTAACAAATGAAGAATACCTTCTGGAAGAGAGAGCGGATCGAGATTATGACTGCTCTGGCATTATTTAATTATGTGTTTTTAGGAGCAGAATATTTATTTGACAATATGATGGCATTTCAGACGGATTCAGGCGGAGTGGTGCTGGCACAGAGTTATGTGCTTGGAAGCAGCACGGTTGGTTTTCTTCTGTTTGGCGTACTGGATGGTAAAATGCGGGAAAGAGCAAAGAAGGCGGGCAGTGCTGGTGCAGGAGTTCTCGCAGCCGTATGTCTGTGGGGAATCCAGGTACATCAGAGTTATGGAAGCACACTTGCAGCAGGACTGATTTTATATGTGCTGCTTGGAATAGCCGGAAGTCTGGTACACTACCGGGTAGCGTGCCGCTATGGTATGGAAGAACATCTGGCGGAAACGGTGGGGGTATCGTATGCAATCGGACTTTTTTTACAGTTTCTTGAAAATAATCTGATCCATAATGCAGCAGTGGAAGCGGTGATTTTGACTGTGGCATTCTGGGCACTTCTTTTTCTGGTGGAGAAAAGGAAGGTGGCAGAAAGCCTGATGGAGCGGAATCTATATGAGTCAGATCCCATCAGACATCCGTATGCAGCGGCAGGTACGCTCATTTTCACAATCGCCCTTATGACCTGTATTTTTGCAACATTAGACAATGCAGTGACATTAGGGCATGCAGGTGGAAGTATGGATATCGGACAGTGGCCAAGACTGATCCTGGCGGTCAGCGGACTTGTGTCAGGCGTATTGTTTGATTATGGAAAAGGCAGATATAGGAACCTTATCATGTACTGCGTGACGCTGCTTTCCACGGTGTGTATACTTGTGATCGTTTCCGGCGGCTCTTTTTTGCTTGGGCTGATCGTATTTTATCTGTCGGCAGGCTTCTTTGTTGTGTTTTTCTCGACCGGTTTTGTGCGGCTGGCGGGGTATATGAGAGTGCCGCAGTTTTGTGCTGGCATGGGAAGAGCAGTGAACAATCTCTGCGCCATACTCATTGGAAGTTTTTCAGTAGCACTGATCCGGTCCGGCGACAGTACGAAGATCATGATCGCATCGATCGGGTTATTTGTGCTGATCAGCATTGCGATTTATATTTACACGGTGATGGGACAGACGGATGTGGAATTGCCTGATCAGGAGCGGAAACAGGAAGAGGAGCAGGATTATTTTTCAGCATTTGCAGATACCTATGCGCTGACAGAACGGGAGCAGGAGGTGTTGAAAATGCTTTTGGCATCGGATGAGGAGGTGCAGGAGATCGCAAATAGGCTTTATATTTCGAGGGCAATGTTATATCGATATATTTCATCGCTCAACAAAAAAACAGATACAAATTCAAGGATTGGCCTGATCCAGTTTTATTATACATGGAAACTGGAAAAAAAGGCTGATCGTGACGATTGAGACATATGTAAACTCCCGGATCGTGCAATTTTATGTTAAGCTTTTTTCAGTATATTCCTGGTATGGAGATAGGAGGCTTGAATGAGACATAAGGTGCGTGATCTGGGAGTCTTTTTTTGTCTTGCGCTGATGTTGTTTACTGTGACTTCCTGTGGAAAAGAAGTGAGTGATCAGACGATCGCAGCGACCGAACAGAGTTCTGAAGAAAGCCGTGCTGCAGAAGCAGTCATGGGGACAGAAACGGTGGAAACTTTTTCGACGGAGAAAGCCGGATGGTTCTGCATGCAGACATTGTGGCGGCGCAGGAAAAATTGTCTGCGAACTCTGGAAAGCCGTTTTCTATTTGTCATGGCAAGGGTGTGATCACGGATGATTGTATTCTCTGTCATGGAGCGAAGAAATGTACGGTATGTGGCGGAAGCGGAAAAGTGTAGAGAAGAGTCCCAAAATGGGAGAACAAAATTGCACAAAAAAGTAGTATAGGAGGAAAAGCAGATGAGAAAGGCGTGGAAGAAAGCAGTCAGTGTCCTGCTGACATTGGTACTGATATTCGGTGTCCTGCCGGGGATGAACGTGTCGGCAGAGGATGAAGGAGGACAAGGAAGCAGATCAATTGAGTTGAATTTTGCAGGTACTGTGAATGGCAGCACTGTCACGTATGACGTAGAGGGCACAGATGTTGCGTTAACGGTGGAAGGTGCAGAATTAAATGATTCTAAAGTTTCTATATCAGAGGGGAATTTAGGGAGTGTAAAATTTAAACTCGAGAACTTTGATCCAGATAAGATGCAGATTCGTGTGTATTCAAACGATGGATTTCAAACATATCTTACGGTAAATCAGAATGAAACTTCACTGGCAGAACGGGAGGGTGAAGGAGGATTCCCAGATTCTATTACACTGGTCGTAGAAAAAAAGGGTTCGCAAGGACAGCCGGGGCAGTCAACAGATAACAGGATTCGCTTACAATTGGAGGGGGATGCCTGTAACGGCTTTGCAGACATGGTTTCTAAAGATATACAGATATATGTAAGCAAGGATGGTGGCAGCAGTTTCAGTCAATTGACAGGTTTAGATACCAACAGTACAAAAGAATATGTGTTTGAAGCTGACATAACATCTATACAATTTTACGTTTCCTGTGATGAAACAAAATACAGTCTGCAGTTTCCGGGAAAGTCCGCAGATGAGGGAAAATCCGAGCAGACAGCGATAGCGTTAAATGCAGCGGGAACACAGCATATCCAGATCGATCATTCTGTGAGAACCATTACATGGGCATATGACAGACAGACCTATGGAGAAGATGCCTATTTAGAGCATGGAAAAGCGCAGGTGGTTGCGGTAGAAGGTGTATATGATTTATATAGTATACCGTTTGCAAACAATCCAGGGGATGAGAAAGGTGGACATATTGCAGTAGAAGCCGGAAAACAAGTTACGGTAAGATTAACCCCGGATTATGGTTATCAGTTGAAAGGTGTATCACTTAATGGAGGAGTTACGTTGGCACCGCAGGCGGAGGTATCCACCTTCACCTTCACAATGCCGGATACCAACGTGCATTTTAAAGGAATCTTCACACAGACACAGGATGAAATTAATACAACAGGAACAAAAGTTTCTTCCGCCTCTGTTGAAAATGGAGCAAATGCGGCTCCAAGTGGAAATCTGCGTCTTACCGTGGAGGATTCGGATGCAAATACAACAAATGCACTTGCACAGGTAGAAAATGCAGTAAGTGCAGAAGCAGTAAACCTGACTTTAGACCAGATTGTCAGCAAGGGAGATGGAACTAACTGGGAGAATCCAGTCACGCAGTTAGACCAGCCTGTAAAAATGAAACTACAAGTGGCTGATTATGACACGGCGGCAGGATATGAGGTTGTAAGGGAGCATAACGGAAACCTCACAAAACTTACAACGTCTGTGTCGGAAAATGGTACGCTGACTTTTGAGACAAATCAGTTCTCAACTTATTTTATTGTGAAAACAGCAAAGAAAGCGGATAATGGTAATGCAAAAACGGAAAAAAGTTCCAATACATCTTCCACAACTGCCTCTTCGGCTGCGGGATCTACAGATAATGCGATAACTGCACAGTCAGTAAGCGGAGAGGGAGTCCCTGCAATCAATATCGCAAGTGCAGCAGATCAGCTTCTGAATCTTGCAAAGTTAAGTGAAGACGAGAACAAGGCAGTAAAAGCCGGAAACAAGACGCAGTTTGTTTTGAGTGCATCCGGCATGACACCAACAAAAGAAGAGATTGCACTCATTCAGAGTGTTCTTGGAAACAATGTGATTGGACAATACTTAAATCTTGATTTAACATTGAAGATATCAGGAAGAGCGGATCGCCAGATTACAGATTTATCCGCACCAATGTATATAGCAATCACAATTCCGCAGAACCTTGTGAACCATGACAGTAGTATTGAACGCACTTACAGGATCGTCAGAATCCATGATGGTGTAGCAACACTGATCGATGGAAATTACGATGCAGCCACGAATCAGTTTACATTTGCAACGGATGGTTTCTCAACCTATGCATTGGTATATGAGGATGTGAATACCACTCTGACAGGCAGATCGCCAAAAACAGGAGACAACTCCCTGTGGATGGTATGGACGCTCATTCTCTGTGCAGGATGCAGTATTCTGTTTGCAGCAGGAAAGAGATACAAAAAAAGGGAATGGTAATCATGAAAAATAGGATCATGTAAAAAATCTGAAAGAGGTAAAAAGGGCATGTGAAAAAACGAGAGTTTTTTCACATGCCCTTTTTATCTTATGCGAAACGACGTTAAAAAACATATTATCGCTGCATCAGGCGTCTGCAATAAGTTCCACCGGACAATGGTCAGAGCCGTACACTTCCGTATGGATTCCGGCAGACTGCAGCTTTTCGTCCAGACATCTGGAAGTGATAAAATAGTCAATACGCCATCCTGCGTTCTTCTCACGTGCCTTGAACCGGTAAGACCACCAGGAATAGATTCCTGTCTGCTCCGGATAAAAATACCGGAATGTATCTACGAATCCGGCATTCAGAAGCTCTGTGAATTTCTGACGCTCTTCATCGGTAAATCCGGCATTTTTGCGGTTGGTTTTTGGATTTTTCAAATCGATCTCTTCATGTGCAACATTCAGATCTCCACAGACAATGACAGGTTTTACCTCGTCGAGCCTTTTCAGAAAGGCAAGAAAATCTTCTTCCCACTGCATGCGGTAAGGAAGTCTTGCCAGTTCGTTCTGGGAATTCGGAGTGTAACAGGTAACCAGATAAAAAGCATCGTATTCCAATGTGATGACACGCCCCTCATGGTCATGCTCCGGGATGCCGATGCCATAAGAGACAGAGAGTGGTTCGTGTTTTGTAAAAATGGCAGTGCCGGAATAGCCTTTTTTTTCGGCGTAATTCCAGAACTGATGGTAGCCGGGGAGATCAAGGGCAATCTGCCCTTCCTGTAATTTTGTTTCCTGGACACAGAAAAAATCTGCATCCACTTCATTGAAAAAATCTAAAAATCCTTTTTGCATGCAGGCACGAAGTCCGTTTACATTCCAGGAAATAAATTTCATAGTTTTATCCATCCTTTTCCTGCAGCAGTGACCGTGGAGGCATCTGCCGCTGATTTTTTTCTATATACTCTGACACAGTGTGGGTTATTCTGTTGTATTGTGGTAATAAGTGTTTAGGCGACCAGAAGTTATTTGCCCAGATGAGCAAATTCTTCCTCTGTTTCCATTGTAGTCCATTTGCCGAATGCTTGAGAATCCAGACTTGGAACATAGCCAAGATTCTTATATCCTAATTTCTTAAGCAATTCAATACTAGCTATATTTTCACATTCTGTAAAACTAATAAACTCCCATTCCGGAGCCATCTTGTGAAGATGTTCAGTCAAAACAGTTAAGGCTTCAAAAGCATATCCTTGTCGATGATATTTATAAGAAAAAGTATAGCCGAGAGAAAATGTATGATCCTTTGGCATAACAACTATTTCACCAATCATTTCATTTGTATCCTTTAGTGCTACTGCTATCATACAAGGAAAATCAATTGATATCTCATCATTTCTTCGGCGTTCAATCAAACTTACGATTCCATCATAGTCTTTTACCTGTCCTCTCTGATATCGAGCACATATTTCGTTATTTCTATAATCAAATATTACATCCACATCATTTTGCAATACATTCCGAAGATGGAGTCTTTTGGTATCAATGGAAATCATCTATTTGTTCTCCTCTGTAATTTCAATCATTCACCTGTTCATGTAAATATGATTAGTCAAACTCATTAACACCATGATTCTACCATAATTGCATTTGAAAATCTATTTTATGCTATGAAAATTCATTCAAAGAAGTTGAACTTAAATTATGATGGGAATACAGATTGATTTCTGTCGTTACCCAATAGGCACTCATCCCATAACCGTGAGTTCCATAACGTAAATTGCAGATTCTGCAGTGCAGTTCATAGC
>OLFV01003013.1_pt1 | contig 11297 bp, 10 predicted proteins | sample 1605551 | NCBI WGS metagenome assembly OLFV01 (sample SAMEA3888922, study PRJEB22519) | human gut metagenome | biome: human gut; feature: human-associated habitat; material: faeces | place: Denmark | collected 2011
AGAGTAGTTGAAAGGTTTCACTTCGGCATTACTTTATGTGCAGAAACAAATCACCGGGCATAAGAATCCTGCTTGGGCTGACTCCTTTATTATTTATATAACTGAGAAATGTCTGATTTGTTGTGACTGATGAGGTCAATATATTAAAAAAGACTTGCAAAGATAGCATTTTTTTGCGAAATAATGACAAAACTACCGCTTTAATTCATAAAAAACAGGAATAAAATGGGGTATCTAAAGAAAAATTTGTAAGTTTGCAGACGTTTTTCAATTAACATAAAAAGCAGAAAATGAATTTAAGATACTCTTTCACTTTAGTATTTGCCCTCATTCTAACGATGTTCTCATGTGGCAGACAGAAAGCCGCCGAAGAGCAGATAATGCAGATTGATGTGTCAAAGCAGATAGTCAATGACTCCATGATTTACGGTTTGGCTTGCGAAGGCACTAACGACAGCGTCGTAGTAATCTATCCCCTTTCGGGCGAAGACCCTGTCACTTATTCCTGTATTGATGCTTACAAAGCGAAACATATCATAGGCAAACCTGAGATAGGCGACTGGATTGGAATAATGATTGACAAAAACGACTCCACCGCTGCCTCTATGATTATAAACCTGGATTTGCTCAAAGGCACTTGGACTTACCCCGTAATGCCTACTTTCAAGGACTTCAAAAACCTCAGCGAGAAGATGAGGAAACGCATGGAGGCAAAGGCCATCAAGGAGCTTCCTGACTCTGAGAAGGTCCTCTATCTCATCCCAAGGGAATACGGTTTTTCTCTCAAACGCAATCATATTGCACAGTCCGTAGGAATGGTCTATAGTGGCAATGGTATGAATGATGACAGTCCGGTGGAATATCCTGAGGTGAAGCTATATGAGCAATGGTTTTCATGGAACGGAAGACTTATCCTTGTCTCTGCAAAAATGCCTTCTCCTGATGCAATGGGAAAGAAACAGAAACAAGAGATAGTCTTTGACACCCTCGACTTTGTTTCATTGAACGGGGATTCTCTCATTCTCACGTATAAGAACAATCGTATTGGTTTCCACCGCAAGACCAATGCCATCTCTGCCAATGCCGAGGCTACAAAGAAAGCACAAGAGGCTGACAGAAAGGCTATTGAGAATCTGAAACAGTAAGTCTCTGTGGGTAATACATCTCAGTGAAAACCGAATTTAAAAACCAAATAAAGAATACAAGAATATGAGCGAAACAACAACTAAATACGACGACAGAGTGCAGAAAGCCGTGGAACTGTTTATGCAAGGCTACAACTGCAGCCAATCTGTATTTCTCGCTTTCGCCGACCTATACGGCATGGACGAGGACATGGCTAAGCGCGTAAGCGCAGGCTTCGGAGGCGGAGTCGGCAGAATGCGCATGATGTGTGGCGCAGTTTCCGGTATGGTGATGCTTGCCGGACTTGACGCTGGACAGACTGAAAGTAATGATAGAAAAGGCAAAGCAGACTGTTATGCTGTGGTGCAAGGTCTCGTAAATAAGTTTAAAGAGGAAAATGGTTCTTTGATCTGTGCCGAACTGCTCGGGATGAAGGGTTGCAAAGTGGTAAAAGACTCCAACATCCCTGATGAGCGTAATGCTGAATACTACCGCGTCCGCCCATGCTCACAGAAGGTGGAGAATGCTGCAAGACTCTTCGCTGAATACCTTGCTTCTAAAGAAGCGTCAGAATAGTCCTTGTATAAAGTACTGAGTCCACTTGAAAAAGTCAAGAATCAAGTTCCAATTCAAAACACACTGACATTTTGTCAAACTTCAAGGCTAATAAATATACTTATAAAGATTGAAATATACAATGTGGTAACAGAAATGAGATTATTGATTTACAAAATGAAAGTTGTTTTTTGAAGAGCTACTTTTTCAAGTGGACTCAGTACTGAAGTTTCGTAAGTAGCTCACAAACTGCTAATCATTGATAAAATATCAATAAACCCAAATCCTAATGACCGATTTGGGTTTAATTGAGGCTCCGATGACAGGGGAGCCATCTTCTGCCGCGGCGACAGTACCTGTTGCCTGCGTCTGAGCCCGAGCTATCACTATACTAAGTAATAGTACGGCGAGAAACATCACGAGTCTTTGTTTCATAAGGATTTACTGTTTTTGATATTAAAAAAATGAGTGTTGTTATCTTCTTGTGGATTATTAAGTGTGTCTATGCTATAGAGATTGGAGGTGTTGTTGCTTTTTTGAGGAAGGGAAAGGATAATAAGGATTTGAACAGAACCAAAGACGACTCTGTTATTTATCCTTATCCCACTTATTCTTTCGCTTTGAGCGGAAAGGCTGGGCATTGACGCCCGAACCATATCTTCCTTTCGTCGCTCCACGATACTGATTCCAGCGGTCTATAATGCGATTGACATAGTCTGCCGTCTCGGAACCACGCATATATCCATATTTCACTACAGGGTCATTATAACACTGTGGTGTCTGCAGTCCGAGGACAAACTCACGCACTTCTGCCCAACGATGCGGATTTCTGCCGTATTTCTTTGCTAAAGCCATTGCATCTCGGATGTGATTATAGCCTCCATTGTAACATGCAAGAGCGAAATGTAAGCGCTCCTGACGATTTGGAACATCAGTAAACCTACCCTGCAAATCGGCCATATATCGACAAGCTGCATGGATATTTGCCTCCGGCTCATAGAGTTGAGCTCGTGGTAAGCCAAGATAATCTGCCGTAGTCGGCATAATCTGCATAAGACCGCACGCTCCTGCCCACGATTTCGCCTTAGGATCGAAGCATGACTCCTGATAACACTGGGCAGCAATAAGAGTCCAGTCGCAGTTTGCCACTCCTGCATACTTGCGGAAAAGTGGGTCATAATGCGAGATAACTGCATCCTTCCTATTGAGCATAAACGGATAAATATGGCGCTTGACAAAGCCCACGGCAAGGGTGCGCTTCATCTCATGCTGGGTGGTGGCAATCATGGACACCTTAAACCATGAGTCGAGAGCTTTAGCAAGCTCCGTACTGCTCTGGTTTACTGCCCAGGAATAAGTCTTGAGACTATCATGAACACCACACAGAGTCAGACCTTTATAGTTGAAACTCGTTTTCAGTTTTTCGTCTTTTGCCAAGGCTGTTTCTTTCTTTGCCTTTGATTCTTTCTTTGTCCCTGCTTTTGATATTATAGTTTTCCCACCATTAAGAGGAAGCGGAAAGGCAATAATGTCAGCCTCTCCATCGCGCAATCGCTTTATCATCTCTGTGGTATCTCTACATTGCTCTACGCGAAGAGATACACCTAACTTTTGCGCAAACTTCTCACAAAGGAGATAATGCAAGCCAAGTCCATGTCCGCGATACTCATAATATGTCTCAGGTCCAGACATAGTAAGCATTATCAATTCGCCAGCATTGACAATATCTCCAAGCGACATCTGATTGGACTCAATGCTATCATTTGCTTGTTTCTCCGCATTCTCATCGTCATCATCCTCTATCACTTCTCCCCAAGGGGTAATATTAGGCTGTTCTTTCTCCCTTATGAGGTCACAGGAAGAAAGAATACATAGAACTATTATAAATAATGAGGAAATGCGCATTGAGATTATTATATTCCGAAGACACATATTCTGCTTTACTTACCGCTCCATTCCTCCAAGATAGTGCGCTGACCTTTGATTTTAACTCCAGCGGTATTCTTGAGGAGTACAGAGGCTAATTTCTTACGATCAATGGCTACGTATGTGTAACGGTCATAAACGTCAATACGACCTATTTCAGCGGATTTCAGACCACCAATCTTACATAGAAAACCTACGATATCGCCTTTACTAATCTTATCTTTCTTACCTTTTCCGATGTAAAGAGTCGTCCTGGACGGCATTATCGGACGGCAGACAGTGGTCTGAACAACGTATTCTTCTGGATTTACATCGATAAATTCAGGTACGGTCTCTTCAGGACCAAGAAGGAAAAATGTCTTTCCCTTTGCATCCCATCGCGCTGTACGTCCTACTCTATGGATATACTCACTCTCTGCGAGGGGAAGATGATAATGGATGATACTTCCAATGGACGGAATGTCAAGACCGCGTGAAGCAAGGTCTGTGCAGACCATGATATTTACAGAGCCATTACTAAACTGATAAAGGGCTTGCTCGCGCTGGCGCTGATCGAGACCTCCATGGAAGACAACGTGGGGGAAACCATTATCACGCAGATAATCTGACACACGCTCTACCGAGTCACGATAATTGAGAAATACTATGCAAGATTCATTGCTTACTTCGGAAAGGAGGAGCGAAAGCATAGGAAGCTTATCCTTCTGTTCGCTTTTCACCAAATACGTCTCTACCCTATCATTCGTCTGTTCTTCATCTACGAGGAACGAAAGCTTGGCTGTACGTCCCATATTGACATAATTAGGAATTGCGTCAAGGTCTGTGGCAGAAAGAAGAATACGGCGACAATCGTCAGCCAAGAAGCCGACAATAGCATTCATCTCACGTGCAAAACCCATCTCAAGACACTTGTCAAATTCATCAATCACGAGAAATCTGACATTGTCACAAAGGATATTGCCTTTCTCCAGATGATCGAGAAGACGACCAGGAGTGGCAAAAACGATCTGCGGATTTACATCGCGCATACGGCGATGCTCATCCATTGCAGGACGACCACCATAACAAGCCATTCCGCGGACTCCACACTTCATATTCTTCAGCACCTCGGAAGACTGGAGAGCAAGTTCACGTCCGGGAGTTATTACGAGCATCTGCACATTGATATCGTCACGGTCTATCTGTTCCTGGAGTGGAAGAAGGTAAGCTAAAGTCTTGCCGGTGCCAGTAGGAGAAAGGATTACGATGTCCCGTTCGGTGGCTTGGCATTCCTCGGTCACTGCCTTCTGCATAGGATTAAGTGTCTGGATGCCTAAATTATGGAGAATGTCTTTGTACATGGTTTGTTGGGGATTGTGGAGTTGGTTGTGGGTTATCGGTTATTGGTATTATAGTGAGATAAACCAGCAAGAGGCATACACATTCTAACCAAAAACCGTCAACCAACAACAACCGATCATTCTATTTCAGAAAATTCCTTGCCTAGATTAAGGTTTAGATAGATGGTGTAGAGCACTGGGCGCCATTTATCTTTTTGATCAGGAGCGAGAGCACGGTATTTTTCCATATAAGGACGGCATTTGCGGTAAAGAGCATTCGCCTTTTTCGTGCGTTCCGCGGAACTGAGCATAGTGTTACTCTCTTTTTCCAATGCCTTATTGTAGTATGCAAGGGCAATATTGTAATACACTTCAGCAATGGAATCATTCTGAGAAAGAAGCACCTTACCTTCGTTGATACACTCTTCATACCTTGTAAGATTGAGCAAAAGTGTCTGATGCGTCACTCTTAACAGGATGTTTGCCGTATCTGCCTTCATAACTTTTTCTGTCAGAGAAAGTGCATCCTGGTATTTTCCCTCATCACAATAGCAGTTTACAAGACGTGGGAAGAAGAATGTAGATGTAGGAAAACTATCCACTCCCACCCTCAGATACTTGATATAAGAAAGTGAATCATTCTGCTGATAATAAATGTCAGAGAGACAATGGAGGGAGATTTCAAGGCGCGGAAGATATTTGAGCGCAAGGTCTTTATATTTCAGAGCTGCAGGAAAATCTCCTTTCTTGTATCCGGCTACCAATGATACCGAGGACGCATGAGCGGCAATAGTGGTGTCAGAACTAAGCTTTATGGCAGAGAATAGATTCCAATTAGGGGCGGAAAGATAAGTATCCATAAACTGTACCGCCTCATCATATTTCTGATGATTCAGGAAATAGATGCCTCCTGTGTAGAGATTATGATAGAAATGGGACAGTTGGAAGGCATGCTCCTTACGATATTTGAGCGTAATACGTCCCTTATCATTTGGCAAAGCGTCGATGGAATCAAAGCGGTCAAGAAGCAGGAACATCTTTCTCGCAGTGACGAAAAGAGATGCCGTGTCGTATTTTTGTTTGAGAAAAAGTTTCTCATTTCCTTGCTGATATTGCTTTTTCAGCACATCATACAGAGCAAGATACAGTCTTTCATCCTTTTGATTCAAAGTATCTTGCAAAAGTTTGTTAAGGGAAGATTCCACTCCCTGCAGATTTCTGCCAGACTTTAATGAAACCTTAACTTGTTCGAGTTGCTTCTTCACCTCTTTCTTTCGCGCCTTAGCCTCCTGCTTTGTCTCAGGAGACGAGTTAACTACCGAAGAAGGCAACGCCATCATCGGTAAAACATTAAGAACAAATATAAAAAGAGATGCAAGAATTTTCATTTTCCTTATTTCCTGAATATCTGGCTTGGAAGCCCTTTTGACATTAGTAATTTCTGATCTTTCTCGATAAGAGTTTTGTATTCTTTATCCGACTTTTTCTTGAGTTTTGCCATCTGCTTCTTGTAGAGGTCAATTCTCCGCAACACATATTGCGTAAAGTCATCATTATATCCAAGACGCTGATTGGCAGCTATCTTGTCACCTTCCATTTCTATTGCAGTGGAGACATCATCTACAGCAAGCATCAGTTTTCCCATCGCCTCTTCCACTTCTGCACGCAGTATATAATTCTGCGGATTTTTTCCGTGGAGTTCCAGCAGATGATTGACGTCATCATAAGCCATCTGCATCTTGTTTTCGGCAAGGTCCACACGCACAAGACCTGTAAGCGCTCCTTCATGCTCTGGAGCATATTTCAACACCTGCTCATAGTCCTGACGGGCAAAAGCATACCTTCTGAGTTTTACATTTGTAAATGCTCTGAAATAGAAAGCACCGAGATGCGTAGGGTAAAGGTCAAGAATATTGGAGTATTCATCCATAGCATACTGCCATTGTTCGAGAGCAATGTTAGCCTCAGCCTTTATCATTCTCAATTCGAGCGACTTAGGATTGCGCTCTATAAGCTGCGAAAGATAGGACAAGGAATCACGCCATTCTTGTGCGGTCTGTGCAGAAGCATGGACCGTAGAGAGGAATAGCGTGATTACTATGATAAGTATTCTCATTATTTCAGTTGGGAATTGTGGGTTATTGCTTGTCAATAATTACTGCCGACAACCTTCTCATCCGCTTGCCCATCAGGATATCCAAGAAGCATAAAGCGAAATGAATACCCACGGACTAAGCCTTGCGGATAAAGTCAACAATCCACTCTCCGACTTCCTTAGTGCCATATTTAGCACCGCCTTCCACCTGAATCTCAGGAGTACGGACATTCTGGTCGAGAGAAGCGTCAACAGCTTTTCTTATAAGTGCGCCCTCTTCCTTGAGGTCAAAATACTCATAGAGCATAGCGACAGAGAGGATTTGAGCGAGAGGGTTTGCAATGTTGAGTCCTTTACCTTGTGGCCATGAGCCGTGAATTGGCTCAAACACTGGAGTAGAAGAACCTGTAGATGCAGAAGGGAGAAGTCCCATCGAACCAGTGATACAAGAGCCTTCATCAGTGAGGATGTCACCGAAAGTATTCTCTGTCACCATAACGTCGAAGAACTTAGGGTCCTGTATCATGCGCATTGCAGCATTATCTACATACATATAGTCGGTAGTGACATCAGTATATTCCTTTTCCATTTCCTGCGCCACTTTGCGCCAGAGGCGAGAAGATGCGAGCACATTTGCCTTATCCACCACAGTAAGGTGCTTACGACGCTGGCGAGCATACTGATAGCCTACTCTGAGAATGCGCTCCACTTCAGGGCGAGTGTAGTAATTGGTATCGAGAGCATCCTCAGTACCGAGTTGTTCATTCATTGCAGGCTCCTGCTTCTTACCGAAATACATTCCACCTGTAAGTTCACGAATGCAAATGAAGTCAGCTCCACGAACGATTTCATCCTTCAGAGGTGATTTATGCACGAGACAGTCGAATGTAGTTACAGGACGTATATTTGCGAAGAGACCGAGCTTCTTACGCATTGCAAGGAGTCCTTGTTCTGGGCGAACCTTTGCAGTTGGGTCATTATCAAACTTAGGATCGCCAACAGAAGCGAAAAGCACAGCATCGGCTTCCTCACATGCCTTGAAGGTTTCCTCTGGGAATGGGTCGCCAACTTCATCAATGGCATGGGCACCACAGAGTGCCTCATTATAACTAACTTCATGTCCGAACTTCTGAGCTACGGCGTCCATTACGGCAACACCCTGCTCCATTATTTCCGGTCCGATACCATCACCGGCCAGTACTGCGATTTTCAATTTCATATTATTTCGTGTTGTTTTGTTGTTTTTTCGTTATAAAACGAATGCAAAATTACACATTTTTCTTGACAATTCAAAAGAAATGTGGATATTTTAATTTTGTTTAGTGGTTTGATTATTTTGCTGATTTGCAGTTTTTGACTGGTTGTGGGTTTTTAGTTGTGGGTTTTTGGTTAGAATGTGAATGCCTCCTGCAGATTCATCTCACTACAATACCAACAACCCACAACCAACAACTAAAGAAGCACTCTCCTACTCCTTTACTGCATAAATTCTGACAGAACTATTGAGACCAGACGGCACTGGGGTCCATCCATCATACTTTGTCTTCTTATAATTGATGTCCACCACATTTATCTCATCAAACTTTCTCCATTCCACTCCACGGCGGTCGAGGTCAGCGATACGGTTTGCTGGAAGATTAGTGACTTCCACACGAATGGTATTCTCACCAGATTTGAGCACAGAGGCATCGAATGTAAGGACATAAGGCACAGCCCATGCGCATCCCACATATACATTATTTATATATACGCGAGCGGACTCACGCACATCCCCGAGGTCGATAGCCCAGCGATCAGATACTTCTGACGGTGCTTTTGTCACAACCTTCGTTTTTCCCTTTGCGTCCTTTGCAAGATAATTGACGGTGAGTTTGAATGCAGTCTCATAGACTCCAGTGCCCATTGTCACCTTTGCAGAGTCGTCATCGAGGGTCTCCCACGTCTGGAGATTATTGATAAAGAATGAACCCGGCACTTTAGGAGCCTCTTCTGTGAATGACAAGCACCATCCTTTGTTGATATCCACTTCCGTTCCCTTCATCTCTACTGTCTTCTGATAAGGGAATGCAGGAAGATTATCAGCATAGAGTTCTGGAACAGAATTACTGAAAGTCTCAAGAATCATGGACTGACCTGAGCGCAAGGCTATTCTTACTTGACCATCAGATGTCTGAGTTGCATATCGTTCGCCTGTCATTGGGTCAAACCACATAGCATCCTTGAAATCCACTGCAAGTGCCACCATTGCGTCAACATCCTGCGGAGTAAGATTTGAAATGAAGTAATGGAAGCCTTTTTCATTCTTCCTTCTAATCATCTTCATTCCATATTTCACCTTCATCTGCTCTGCTTTTGCAGCCTTCTCCATGCTTTCTGCATTGACGCCAACCATGATATTGGCACCTTGATTTCTAAGTTCATCAATATGTTTACGCACAGCATCCGTCATTATAGTGCCTTCATCTGGGATGATAAGGCCCTTATACTGCTGTCCTGCAGCGGTAATGAGCATTCCATTACGGCAAGTAGTGGTGAGGATATACTTCTCACTGATGTAATCGCAGTCAAATCCAGCCTTGTCAATCTTGCCAATTGTCTCTACAAACTCAGGTGCGAGTTCATTCATTGTATGAATGGCAAACTGCATAAGACGCTTCTTCGTGGTGCGCTTTGCCCACATATTCCTTACAGGAAGGAGAGTAAGGAAATCATTATCTGGCTTGCCCCACTGGAGAAAACTCTGGCTTCTCTCGATGTATTTCATCAGTTCTGGAGCGTCACGCCAGATACTGTTGGTAGGACTCATATCGACACTGGCATAGAATTTCCATCCTGGCCATACATCATCTTTAGGAGAATAGCATGTGCCGTGGAAATAGACATGATTGACTCCTGCACAAAACATCAGATCGAGGTCTGGTTTCATCTGTGAGAGACTGGTGCGGAAATGCTCTGTAAGCCATGTGAAAGTCTCGCTTGAGACAAATGGTTTCCCATTGATATGAGCGGCAGAAGGAGCATATTTCAGCATTGAGAAGTCAGAATCGTTCTTTCTTGTCTTGCCAGGATCCTGACGTAATCCCTTAATTCCAAAGTTTGTAAGGCCGAAACCTTCAATTTCCGGAATGTCAACAGCAGAATAACAGTCTATAAGGTTTGCAGGCGAACCATGAGCCTGGTTTCTGGTAATCGCGCCATGACTATGCGCCCATTGCGTCCAGACGGTGGTGAAATTATCGAGAAGAAGGTCGCCAAGGGTCTCTCTATAGTCCATTACCACCTGTTTGTCTCCATCGACGAGGCGGTCAAAGCACTCTTCAAGACTGTAACCTCTACGATTCTGGAATTCCTTGAAAAGGTCTGTGGTGTAATCTCCTTCGCTTACTTCATAGGAATCATTAAAGAATGTATGAGGATAAGGCGTATTAGTTCTCTCGAAAGCCTCGCTGATATGATTGAGATAATTCTCCACACTGCGACGATTGAAATGATCTATCACGTAGCCTTGTCCTCCAGGAGCGGCACGTTTCACCATCATCACTCCATATTTCTGCCACAATGTGATGATTCTCCATGTGCCTTTACCGAGTCTCTGCTTCTGTCCAGCAAGTGGCACGAGATTTCCCTTCTTATCATAGCCCAGTCTTACGAAAGCGTCAGCCTTGGCTCCGTCCTTTTTTCTCTGAAAAGCATAAATGCCAACAAGCTTCGTGTTCTTTGCCTTCTTTGCAGGCGGAGCCACTCTGAGGCTCTTGATGTTTTTATAATATAAGGAGGTATCTGCGATAACCATCTGGGAAGCACTTTCCTCCAACGGTACTGAAGGTCCGCCAAAAGGCCATCCTGTGCCTGTTGCCATATCCACTTCGATACCTGTTCGCTTTCCTTCCTCTTCTACAAACTTGAGCATATCCATCCATTTTGGAGAGAGATACTCGATATTATTTGCCTCATTGCCTTTGACACCATAGATGGGAGTAATCTCCACAGCACCAGCGCCATGCGCCGCATACTGTTCCATATTCCAGCGGATATTCTGTCTATCAACGGCAGAACCGAGCCACCACCAGCGTAATCCTGCCTTTGCTTCGGGACGAGCTTCGGGCCATGACTGCGCCATTGCCACAGAAGACATGGCAAGCAGAATGGAAAGAGAAATGAAATGTTTGTTCATAAAGTCAGTTATAAGTTAGTTATTTTAAATGTATTTGTCTTTTACAAAAACAATAAGGTCGCTTAGTCTCTGAACGCTGGCAACTGTAAGCATCAATTATAAA
>OLFV01003018.1_pt1 | contig 11283 bp, 7 predicted proteins | sample 1605551 | NCBI WGS metagenome assembly OLFV01 (sample SAMEA3888922, study PRJEB22519) | human gut metagenome | biome: human gut; feature: human-associated habitat; material: faeces | place: Denmark | collected 2011
TCTGTTTTTTATCCCAACTGGCTTATAATTCGGAAATTTTATCTAAATTTGCAATAGAAATCAAACGATACAACACAATGAAAACGAACGAAGTAACAAAACATCCAAAGAAAATCAAAGCCGAAATCAGTTTTGAGATTATCGGTGAGGATGAACCAACGAAATACGACAAAAGGCGTGAACGCTGGTCAACAATTGCCGCATGGGCGTTATTATCCCTCATTGCCTCCATCATCTATGCCATGGTCGTAGGATTGGAAATATCATCGTTACTATTCTGTAGCATCAGTTACGCCGTATTCTTCCTCGCTTGGATGAAATCCACGGATATAGACCCAAACGAAGACGACTTTGACTATCCAGATGGCTGTTACTGATTCCTTTCCGTCTTCTTCGCCACTTCCTCAAAACGCTTTAACGCATCTTCCTTAGATACTGCCTGGGCTACTTTCGTATGCTCCGGCTTTTTCTTCTCCCATGGAAAGGAAAGAAGTTTTTGGGGCGTTAGCCCTTTCTTTGCATATGGCTGTATGATGATAGTCGCAAGCAACCAACCTTTATTCGCACATCCGCACATTTTATCCAACTCTAATAAAGAAAGGCATATTTGAAGAGAAAAGTATACATAAAGACAGCAAACAGAGCATCGAAGCCCTAAAGGGCATAAAGTTTGCTTCACGCTTTGGTTTTCTGAAAATTGCAGGTTGTAAAAGTTAATAATAATTAAATATTCATGTTTTATATCACTCGCAAGCCCTTAACTTATGGTGCTTTAGAGAGAAATGAGTAACTTTGCAGCTCAAAAGTTTTATACATTAACATAAAGTCTAACTTTATTAATTTTTATTTTAACATTTTATAATTTATGTCAGATTTAAAGAACGTGCAGCCGTTGGCAGACTTCAATTGGGACGAGTTTGAGAACGGTAGCAATGCAAACGTCAGCAAGCAGGACCTCGAGAAGGCCTATGACGAAACCCTTAACAAAGTGTCTGAGCACCAGGTTGTAGACGGCACTGTAATCTCTATCGACAAGAAAGAGGTTATCGTAAACATCGGCTACAAGAGCGATGGCATCATCCCCGCTTCTGAGTTCCGTTACAACCCCGAGCTTAAGGTTGGCGACACCGTAGAGGTATATGTCGAGAACCAGGAGGACAAGAAGGGTCAGCTCGTACTCTCTCACAAGAAGGCTCGCCTGAGCAAGAGCTGGGAGCGCGTTAACGCCGCTCTCGAGAACGAGGAGGTTATCCAGGGCTACATCAAGTGCCGCACTAAGGGCGGTATGATTGTTGACGTATTCGGCATCGAGGCATTCCTCCCCGGTAGCCAGATCGACGTTCATCCTATACGCGACTACGATGTGTTCGTAGGCAAGACCATGGAGTTCAAGGTTGTTAAGATCAACCAGGAGTTCCGCAATGTTGTTGTTTCTCACAAGGCCCTCATCGAGGCTGAGTTGGAGGCACAGAAGAAAGAAATTATCAGCAAGCTCGAGAAGGGTCAGATCCTCGAAGGAACTGTTAAGAACATCACTTCTTACGGTGTATTCGTTGACCTCGGCGGTGTGGACGGACTCATCCACATCACAGACCTCTCTTGGGGCCGCGTAAACGATCCCCACGAGGTTGTACAGCTCGACCAGAAGATCAATGTCGTTATCCTCGACTTCGATGACGAGAAGAAGCGTATCGCTCTCGGCCTGAAGCAGCTCACTCCTCATCCTTGGGATGCTCTTGATCCTAACCTCAAGGTTGGTGACCACGTTAAGGGTAAGGTTGTCGTTATCGCCGACTATGGTGCATTCGTTGAGATCGCTCCCGGCGTAGAGGGCCTCATCCACGTTTCAGAGATGAGCTGGAGCCAGCACCTCCGCAGCGCTCAGGAGTTCCTCCATGTAGGCGACGAGGTAGAGGCTGTAATACTCACTCTCGACCGCGAGGAGCGCAAGATGTCTCTCGGTATCAAGCAGCTTAAGGAAGACCCATGGGAGACCATCGAGGTTAAGTATCCCGTTGGAAGCAAGCACACAGCTAAGGTTCGTAACTTCACCAACTTCGGTATCTTCGTAGAGCTCGAGGAAGGCGTTGACGGACTCATCCACATCAGCGACCTCTCTTGGACAAAGAAGGTTAAGCATCCTTCAGAGTTCACACACGTTGGTGCTGACATCGACGTTGTTGTTCTCGAGATAGACAAGGAGAACCGCCGTCTGAGCCTCGGTCACAAGCAGCTTGAGGAGAATCCTTGGGACAAGTATGAGCAGATCTACACACCTGGTTCTGTTCACACTGGCAAGATCACCGAGATGATGGACAAGGGCGCTGTTATCACTCTCGACGAGGGTGGTGAGGGCTTCGCTACTCCTAAGCACCTCGTTAAGGAGGATGGCACACAGGCTAAGCAGGGCGAGGAACTGCCCTTCAAGGTTATCGAGTTTGTGAAGGAGACAAAGCGTATCATCCTCTCACACAGCCGCACATTCGAGCAGGGCAAGGACGACGTTAAGCCCACACGCAAGCACGCTGCAAAGAAGGAGCAGGCTCCTGCTATCAACAATGTAGCTGCCAGCACCACTCTGGGCGACATCGATGCTCTCGCTGCTCTGAAGGCTAAGATGGAGAAGGGCGAGTAATTGAACAACAACCCAAAATTGGGAAGACAATTAACTTAGCTCTTAGCTAAAATAAACTGATGGAGGCAAATTCTGACATTGTTGGAGTTTGCCTCTTTCTTATTTTATTAACTTCCACTTATTTCATAACAAAACTTTTTCTTACACCTCACTAATCTACCCTACTTTCGCTCTCATTTCTATTTACGACTCTTCATATTTTACCGACACGTTAAAGAAATTTAAACAGGAACATAAAAACAAGAATTATTTTCTGTTTCTCATTATTTTTATTACCTTTGCATCATTAAACACAAAGGGAGTTTTCATTTTTTGGAAACACAAAAACAATCCAATATTTCTACATTTATATGTATAGCAAAGAAGAGTTATCATCAAAAGAGATACCCGAATTGTTGGGTATAGCTAAAGAATTCGGTGTGGAGGTCAACGAAGATTCAAACATCGAAGATGTCATTTATGCTATCCTCGACAGACAAGCAGAAGTGGAAGGAAGCAAAAACCCACTCGGCACAAAAAGACGCAGAACAAGAATTGTAAAGAAAGACACAGACCGCGTCTATACCGTAAACGGCAAAGACGGCGAAAACTTTGATATGAAGAAAAACAAAACAGCCAACGCTGACGATGCAGAGACAACAGCTGAACAGACGGCACAAAACGAGCCAAAGGCTGAAGAGATGACACCAGAGATGATTCTGGCGGCCATGCCGAAACATCGTGGACGAAAATCGAAAAAAGAGTTGGAACTCATGGCACAGGCAGAAGCTGCAAGGAAAGCTGCAGAGGAGGCTGCTAACGCTATGAACGAAAACAGCACAGAAGAGACACAGAACATCGACGAACAAGACGCCCTACAACAAAACGAGCCAACACAAGAAGTTGGGCAAGAAGACAATAACACTTACAACGAGGGCGAAACCGATTATAACGGAGACAACTATGACAACAACACCAACGATTATAATGAAGACACAAACAGTTATAACGAAGGTGCCAACAACGAGAACAATGGCTTCGTACCCGAAGAACAGTTCGCAACATCTAACAATGGAGCAAACGACCAAATGGGAGAAGACCACTCTACTCTCATAGCTCGTCTCAAAGACAAGATGAACGCGCACAATGAGAACAACGAGCCCAAGCATAAGGAGATAGAAGACGGTATATGGGCAGGAGATCCTGGCGACGGTACCGACTTTATTACCGTGGTGGATCTTCCCATTGAAGATCAAGGGGCTGTGCCGAGCTACGATATGTTCGACAACCCAACTATGCCTATGCAGCAGCCAATGGTTCCAACATACAATCAGCCCTTACAGCAACCAGAGGACGAAGAGGAACATTTCGATTTCTCTGACATTATAACAGCAAACGGCGTATTGGAGATAATGCCCGACGGATATGGTTTCCTTCGCTCAAGCGACTACAACTATCTGTCGTCTCCTGACGATGTGTATGTGTCAGTACAGCAGATCAAACGCTACGGACTGAAGACGGGCGATGTTGTGATGTGCCATGTACGTCCGCCACACGATGGAGAGAAATATTTCCCACTCACCAGCATAGACAAGATAAACGGACGCAACCCGGCAGAGGTGAGAGACCGCATTGCTTTCGAGCACCTCACACCTCTCTTTCCTGATGCTAAGTTTAACCTCTGTGGAGACCGCAAGACAAACAACCTCTCTACACGTGTTGTCGACTTGTTCTCACCTATAGGCAAGGGACAGCGTGCGCTCATCGTTGCACAGCCTAAGACAGGTAAGACCATATTGATGAAAGACATCGCTAACGCCATTGCAGCTAACCACCCCGAGGCATACCTCATGATGTTGCTTATAGACGAGCGACCGGAGGAGGTTACAGACATGGCGCGAACTGTAAACGCAGAGGTTATCGCTTCTACGTTTGACGAACCGGCAGAACGTCATGTCAAGATTGCCGGCATTGTGTTGGAGAAAGCAAAGCGCATGGTTGAGTGTGGACACGATGTGGTCATATTCCTCGACTCGATAACTCGTCTTGCCAGAGCTTACAACACCGTGTCACCAGCATCGGGCAAGGTGCTCACCGGTGGTGTTGATGCCAACGCCCTGCAGAAACCTAAACGATTCTTCGGTGCTGCTCGAAACATCGAAGGCGGCGGCTCCCTGACAATCATCGCTACTGCTCTTATCGACACAGGTTCTAAGATGGACGAGGTTATATTTGAGGAGTTTAAGGGTACAGGTAACATGGAGTTACAGCTCGACCGCTCGCTGAGCAACAAGCGTATCTTCCCTGCTGTGAACCTGGTCGCTTCAAGCACACGACGCGACGACCTGCTACAAGACAAGACGGTGCTCGACCGCATGTGGATCTTACGCAAGTATATTTCAGACATGAACCCGATAGAGGCGATGAATTTCATACACGACCGTATGGTACACACACGCGACAACGACGAGTTTCTGCTGTCTATGAACAGCTAATAAGAATAAGAACAAGAACTTGTAAACACCAAAAAGGCGGGTCCTATAAATATCTTCATTTATAGGGCACGCCTTCTCTTCTTTAAAAACAAATGTCATGGACGAATATATAGAAATAAAGGGCGCAAGGGTGAACAACCTCAAGAACGTGAGCTTGAAGATACCACGCAACAAATTGGTGGTCATAGCTGGAGTGTCGGGCTCAGGAAAGTCGTCTTTGGCCTTCGACACGCTCTATGCTGAAGGACAACGAAGATATGTAGAGTCGCTGTCTTCATATGCAAGGCAGTTTTTAGGACGTCTGAGTAAGCCCGAGTGCGACTTTATAAAAGGCTTGCCCCCAGCCATTGCCATAGAACAGAAGGTCAATTCAAGAAACCCGCGAAGCACGGTGGGCACAAGCACAGAGATCTATGAGTATCTTAGACTGCTCTTCGCACGAATAGGAAAAACATTCTCACCTATAAGTGGAGAGGAGGTAAAGGTAAACAACACCGAAGATTTGCTTAATTGCACGTTCAACTATTCGGACGGCACTAAGTTTGCCGTCCTTGCTCCGCTACATGTCATCGAAGGACGAACGCTGGCTAAGCAGCTGGAGATGGATCTGCAACAAGGCTATGCGCGTATATGGGCGAACGGAGAGTTTTTGCGCATTGACGATTTGCTTGAAGATCAGGCAAAAATAGACGCTCTTGACCCACACGACATCTACTTGCTTATAGACCGCATGTCGGTGAGCCATGAAAAAGACAGCATATCACGACTGCTCGACTCTGCTGAGACAGCGTTCTTTGAGGGTGACGGTACTTGCCGATTGGTCTTCCTTCCATCAAACATCGTATATGATTTTTCTACTCGTTTCGAGGCCGACGGCATTGTGTTTGAGAAGCCAAGCGACAACATGTTCTCTTTTAACTCACCTCTCGGAGCATGTCCTGAGTGTGAGGGCTTCGGCATGGTTATGGGTATAGACGAGAAATTGGTCATTCCAAACACCTCCCTTAGTGTCTACGATGGCTGCGTGCAATGCTGGCATGGCGAGAAGATGGGAGAATGGAAAAATGAATTCTGCCGCAGAGCGCCAAAAGATAAGTTTCCGATCTTTGAGCCTTACTATAACCTCACGCAGAAACAGAAGGACATGCTGTGGCATGGTCTACCGTCAGACCGCGAGAAGATAGGCATAGACAGGTTCTTTGAAATGGTTAAAGACAACCAATATAAGATTCAATATAGGGTTATGATGAGCCGCTATCGCGGACGCACAGTCTGCCCTGTATGTCATGGCACACGTCTGAAGAAGGAAGCCACATGGGTGAAAGTGGGTGGAAAAAGCATCTGCGACCTTGTAGAGATGCCAATTAACAACCTTCAACAATGGTTTAAAGAGCTACAGCTGGACGAGCACGACAGCACCATAGCCAAGCGTCTGCTAACAGAGATAAATAACCGACTGGGCTTTATGGTGGAGGTAGGTTTGGGATATCTCACGCTTAACCGTCTATCCAACTCGCTCAGTGGCGGCGAGAGTCAGCGCATAAATCTTACCACATCACTTGGCAGCTCATTGGTTGGCTCACTATATGTGCTCGATGAGCCAAGCATCGGTCTGCATAGTAGAGATACAGACAGACTCATACATGTTCTTAAAGAACTGCGCGACATTGGTAACACCGTGGTCGTGGTGGAACATGACGAAGACATTTTGCGGGCTGCCGACTGGTTAATAGACGTTGGCCCCGATGCAGGACGTCTGGGAGGAGAAATTGTTTATGAAGGCTCACTGGACGATGTAGCAAAAGAAACTTCTCCAAAGAGCCACACCGTAAACTATCTTAACGGGCATGAGCATATAAGCATGCCCTTGTCACGACGGGCCTGGAACCAAGCCATAGAGCTGAAAGGGGCACGAATGAACAACCTTAAAGGCATTGACGTAAAAATTCCTCTTAACATAATGACCGTTGTGACGGGTGTCAGCGGCTCAGGAAAGTCGTCTCTTATAAAGGGCATTCTTTACCCTGCCCTAAAACGCCGACTTGATGAGGTGGCAGAGATACCTGGTGAATACTCGTCAATGGAGGGTGATTGGCAAGCCATTCAGCATGTGGAGATGGTGGACCAAAACCCCATCGGCAAGAGCACACGCTCAAACCCCGCCACCTATGTAAAAGCTTACGATGCCATAAGACAGCTTTATGCAGACCAGCCTCTGGCTAAACAGATGGGATTCACGGCACAATATTTCTCTTTCAACGCCGAGGGTGGACGATGCGAAGAGTGTAAAGGTGCAGGAGTGATAACCGTAGAGATGCAGTTTATGGCAGATCTTGTGCTCGAATGTGAGGTGTGTCACGGCAAACGCTTTAAGAAAGACGTACTGGAGGTTATGTTCCATGGCAAAAACATTTATGACGTGTTAGAGATGACGGTATCTGAAGCTATTGAGTTCTTCAGCAAATATAAACAGAAGACCATAGTGGACCGTCTGAGACCGCTTGAAGAGGTGGGACTGGGTTACATAAAATTAGGACAAAGCTCCTCAACGCTATCAGGAGGTGAGAACCAACGCGTAAAACTGGCCTATTTCATAGGACAGGAACGACAGACCCCTACCCTTTTCATCTTTGACGAGCCAACAACGGGTCTACATTTCCACGACATACAGCGTCTGCTGGCAGCCTTCAATGCTCTTATTAAAAGAGGACATACAGTAGTTATCATTGAACACAATCTCGACGTTGCTAAAAACGCCGACTATATAATTGACCTCGGACCTGAAGGCGGCAACAAAGGCGGCTACGTCGTATGCAGCGGCACACCGGAAGAGATATGCAATTGTGAAGAAAGCTACACAGCAAAATATCTGAAAGAGAAACTGGAGGAAAAACAGTAGGAAGAAGAGCCTGAAAGCTATCTTCAGCAAAGAAAACAAGTAAGACAGCATACAGAATAGGATGAATCTGTATGCTGTCTTTTTTATTTCTTGACCATTCGGTTTTCGAGAAAGAAGCCCAGCTTATATAGTTTGAACAACAACAGACTCGGCTTTGACCCTGTAAGGTTACGCTTTTCTTTGTTCTTCATAATTCTATGCCACAATCTGAACAGAGACAAAGGGATATAACGACCAAGAGTAGTCACTTTTGTCTTAAGATTTGAGTAGCCTTCAAGATCTTGCTCAAAACGACAAAGGGTAAGGATAGCTTCTTCTGTCTTTTTCACGAACACAGAGTTTGGCTCAAATTCATTTATAAGCACCGGGTTGTCTATATGTGTAACCTCGATACCACTCTCTGCAAGACGCTTGCCAAACAGAACATCCTCATAACCGTAAGCTTTAAAACGGGAATCGAATGGATGAGCCTCCATGATGTCGCGACGAGCATATAAATTACAAACGCTTATCTCTTGGTTGGGACGGAGCTGACGAAAAACCGCCCGGTGCGAAGGTTCTGCCTTCTTCTCATAAATATAGCGAAGGTTGCCTTTCAAATGTTCTGTATTAGCCTCGTTATCAACCATGGCAAGACCTTCACCACCTATACGCGTTCCACCATAAACAACATCGGCGGTTGATGTAGCATATTTGTAGAGATAATTGTCATCACACAAGAAAAGGTCGCTGTCAATAAGTAGCACATAATCACCACGGCTTTCTGATATGAGCACATTTCTTATCTGAGCACGCCCCACATTTTGTTCCATCCTTAAATAGCGACAATGGAGCATGTCGCCGATGACACGGTTGGCGTCGACACAAGCAGCATCGGTAGAACAATCATCAGCAACAATTATCTCATAACGAAACGGTTTGGCTAATCTACCCCTAAGGGCATCTGCCTGACGCTGTAAGACTTGAACCAATGACACACAAACGTTGTTATAAGAAGGGAGAAGTATGGACAAATCTATATGGGTCATAGTCGTCGTTTTTTACTATTTCAGTTCATACACGCCTTGTGGGTTCTTGCGACGCAGAACCTCTACAAAACCATTATCAACCTTCATGCCACCTTTTAGCAAAATGTCTTGAACAGTCTTAAGTGCAAGGTCTGGATGATTGTTCTCCTCGCTAAGGTGACAAAGCCACACATGCTTGAGACGTGGCTTGGCATTCTCCAAAACAGTCTGACCACACAAGCTGTTGTTCATGTGTCCTGTTCCACAGGTTATACGGCGTTTTAGATATTCAGGATAATTGCCACGCATAAGCATCTCAACATCATGATTGGCCTCTATAACCAGATAGTCGGAACTTGCCACCACTTGTTTCAGCTCGTCCGTAACATGTCCCACATCGGTCATTATGCTAAACACGACGCCATCATGCTCCACCTGATAGCACACATTGTCGGTGCTATCGTGGGGCACATGCCATGCTGTAACAGTAAACTCACCGACCTGAAATTTCTCGCCTGTTTTTATATAATGCTTGTGCTCTGCTGCAATTTTCTTCTTCACACAGTAATTGCGATCTATGCCCGCATGAACGTTCTGGGTAGTATAGACCTCAAGCTTATAATCGTTACTGAGGCTTCCCACCGACTTAATGTGGTCTGCGTGGTCGTGAGTAATAAGAATATTATGAACCTTGCTCATGGACAATCCATACTGGTTAAAATATTTTTTAAGCGTACGAACTCCCACACCGGCATCAATAAACATTGCGTCGGTCTCTGTATAAATAAGATAGCAGTTACCACTGCTACTGCTTCCTAATGACAAAAATTTTAACATTGCTTTTTCAGGGTCGTATATCGACCTTATTTATATTTATGTAATGGCGAAAGCCATCACATGCTTTGCCTTTTCACCTCACAACTCGATGTTGAATCGTAAGTAAGGTTCAAAATTACAAAATAATTGGCAAAACAACAAGCATATCCGTTTTTTTTGTGCGAAGACGAAGACATGATGTCACCAAAAGCAGGTTTACATAGACAGAATAATTGTTGAAAACATGACATTAGCATCTCTGAAAGCAAGCTTTCGTAAGAAAGGCGTTAGTTTTTTTATCTTGACAAGCAAAAAATCGGTATTTTTGTTTATATTTGCAAACGCATCTGTACAACTGCAGAAGCCCTATAATATATGAATAGACAGAGCAAAATCATTATAATGGCAATAGCAACATTCATAACCATGTTGTTCTCGTGCCAAACCGACAAAAACGAAGAAGAAGCCGAAGCTGTTGCACTAAACTTTGCAACTAACTATTTCGGATGCCACTATTTAGAGGCTTCACACCTATGCACACCTGAATCTGAGCAATGGATAAAGTTTGTTGCCACTAACGTTTCCGACTCAGACCTTGCTGTTCTCAATGCATCAGAAGCAACACCAACATACGAGGTTACAGACTTGTCTCTCGACAACGATTCCAACGCCACATGCACAATTACGGCACGCAACTATCTCATGATGCACGATATATGCACCAAAGGACATATAGCAGACGAGGGTTGCTACAAGCTGACGCTCACAAGACAAAACGGAAAGTGGCTCGTCAATCTCGATGGTGTGCCATGTGCAGAGGCACAATAAGCAATAGATCCCCATTGAAACGAACAGGATGAGTTTGTGATAGATGCCAGCTATGAGCAGCGGCTGCGTGACAGGATGTCTTCCTTCTCTGTGGCGACCAAGACGAAGAAGGCATTGCTGCATACTTTCATCACGACTTATGGGGTGAAGCAGATATACATTATTCTCCTAAAATAGTATCAAACATTTCATCAACAGAATTCCAATGGGTAACTCTGCCTTTCTCCTTGTCTTCTTCGGCAAGTTCAAGATCTGTTTTCTTTGGTTTCATGACAGAAATAGAACTAACGCCATTCAGCATTTTGATAGCGTTCTTCAATTTTGTCAGCATTGCTGGATCTGATACTGTTACCAACAATTGAGGTTCGTTTATTGCTAATGTATTCATACTTACTCCTTTTTAAAAACATTCATCAATTTACAGTAGCGAAAATACGTTTTTTTCTCTAAACTACCAAGTAAATTAAAAAATCTATTTTATTTTGGTATAGAGTACCCGTTTTTATGTGCTAATTTCATGGATTTACTGTCTCTTGGAGATATGATGGATAATATGACAAGGCAAAACTTTAATTAGGGTCTGCTGAATAATTATCTGTTCACAGACAGAGGGGAGCAGACGTA
>OLFV01003020.1_pt1 | contig 11272 bp, 9 predicted proteins | sample 1605551 | NCBI WGS metagenome assembly OLFV01 (sample SAMEA3888922, study PRJEB22519) | human gut metagenome | biome: human gut; feature: human-associated habitat; material: faeces | place: Denmark | collected 2011
TCGTCCAATCGTTATAATCCTAGACATTGGTATCTCCTTTCCCCTGTGTGGGGTTTGTTTTTCTATCTAAAACTATAGCATTTCTTCCTGCGGTTCGCAACTGCAAAAGCTGCCGCCGCAGATAATAGCCGATCCCTGCCGCATCATCTGCGCCTGTTTTCCTCCCTGACGCCTTTTCTTCCCGGCACGGCTACTTGTTCAGAAAGCGGCCCCAGGACGCCGTATTGTGTGTGCCAGACATCGCAAGCACATACTCTTCCTCATCGGGCGCGTCGATCTCAAATACATAGTTCTCCCCGTCCTGCTTTAACGCATAGAGCGTGCCGTCCGCAAAGGAGCGGATCGTCTCGTTCCACGCCGCCTGATCGATCACCTCATCCGCGCAGTTTTTCATCAGTGCGCCGTTGGCGTCGTAGACCTTGTATCCCTCCCGCACCAGTGACCGGATGACCGGCTCCTCGATCTTTAACACCAGATTGTTCGCGCGCATCTCGCGGATATCCCGGTTGCAGGAATTCTCCGGCAATATCGTCACATTGGAGAGCGTCATATGGAAAAATCCGTCTGCCAGCTGCACGTCGGCAATGTAGGCTTCCGCAAAAGAAAAATGTTCCAGTTCATCTGTTGTCGTGTATTTCATAGTGTTCCTCCGTATCTCTTCCCTGTTATTTCTCCTCCCCTATTATACAGAGCCGTCCCCGTTTTTTCCACCAAAAAGAGTAACATTGTCTATGTCTCCGGCATGGAAATCTTATCGAGAATCCCCGTCAGATGCGCGATCGTCACGCCGTAGTTCGTCATCGGAACGCCCTGTTCTCTGGCGTGCCCGATCCGCGACATCACATATTTGCGGTTAAACATGCACGCGCCACACTGGATGATGAGATCGTAACCGGAAAGGTCTTTCGGAAAGTCAGTCCCGCTCACAATATCCACAGCAAGCGACTCGCCGAAGCGTTTTCTCAACATCCGCGGAATCTTTTCCCTTCCGATGTCCTCCTTCAGCGGTGCATGGGTACAGCACTCCGCGATCAGTATCCTGGAATGGGCGTTCAGCGCGTCAATATGCTCCGCCCCCTCCACATAGTACGGCAGATCGCCCTTATATGCCGCAAACAGCACGGAAAAGGACGTGAGCATGCTCTCCGCCGGTTTGTTTTCGTAGACATAGCCAAATACCTGGGAGTCCGTAATGATAAGCTTCGGTGCTTTTTTCAATACCGCAAGCGCCGGGATGAGCTGATCGGTCGTCACGCTCATGACCAGGCATTTCTTATCGAGAAGTTCGCGCAGGGTCTGCACCTGCGGCAGAATCAGCCTTCCCTTGGGTGCCTGGATATCCTGCGGCATAACGAGCATCACCACGTCGCCTGTCGAGGCGAGGCTGCCTGTGATTTCGGGCTGGTTGTAGTCTTCGGGCAGGTTGCGGATCAGGGCTTCGCGCAGGGCGTCGAGTCCCGTTCTGTCCGAGGCGCTGACCCGGAGCGGCCGTTGTCCGAAAAGCGCTTCGGCTTCCGCATCGGACATACCTGTAAACAAGTCGGCCTTGCTGCGGACGACTACGATCGGAATATGACGGGCTTCGAGGAGCCGGAACCATTCGATTTCGTCGTTCTGCGGCACGGCTCCGGAGAGGAGCAAGACGGCCAGGTCGGTCTTGTCCAGCATCTTGCGGCTTTGCTGCACACGCAGCGCTCCGAGGTCGCCTTCGTCGTCGAACCCCGGCGTGTCGATCAGTACGCAAGGTCCCAGCCCGTGTATCTCCATCGTCTTGAGTACGGGGTCGGTCGTCGTGCCCGGCGTCGCGGAAACGACGGCGCTCTGTTGGCCCGTGAGGGCGTTGATCAGCGACGACTTGCCGCTGTTGCGCCGCCCGTAGAAAGCGATATGCAGCCGTTCGGCGCGGGGAGTTTGCTCGTTCATCGTGCGAAAATTTTTAGAAACGGAAGTCCCGTTTACCCTCGGCGATCGCTGCGAGATTCTTCTCCGTGATGCGGCGCACACGTTCGTTGAGGAGCATCGGAACCTCTTTCGAAATCATCTTTTCACCCAAGGCCCGGGTTTCGGGCGATGCGTAGTCTTCGAGGTACTCCTTGAGGGTCATCAGGGCGTTGGGCGTGCAGCAGTCGGCGATCTTTCCGGTTTTCACCAGCGACATGAAGCGGTCGCCCGTGCGGCCTTCGCGGTAGCAGGCCGTGCAGAAGCTCGGCACGTAGCCCAGTTCCAGCAGCCAGCGCACCACTTCGTCCAGCGTACGGTGGTCGCTCACGTCGAATTGTGCGGAATCTTGCTCGGCATGCGTCGTTTCGGCGTAGCCGCCGACGCTGGTGCGCGAGCCGCCGCTGATCTGTGAAATGCCGATTTCCAGCACCTGTTCGCGCGAGCGCTGCGATTCGCGGGTCGAGATAATCATGCCAGTATAGGGGACGGCGATGCGGATCACGGCTACGATCTTGCGGAAGATCTCGTCCGAAATGGCATCCGGGAAGTCCTTGGTGTCGATGTCGTCCGCCGGGCAGATGCGGGGTACGCTGATGGTGTGGGGGCCGACGCCGAAGCGGGCTTCGAGGTGCTCGGCGTGCATGAGCAGTCCCGTGAAATCGTACCGGTAGGTGTTCAGACCGAACAGTACACCGATGCCTACGTCGTCGATGCCGCCTTCCATCGCGCGGTCCATCGCTTCGGTGTGGTAGGCGTAGTCGCTCTTCGGACCGGTGGGGTGGAGCGCTTCGTAAGCGGTTTTGTTGTAGGTCTCCTGAAAGAGAATGTAGGTGCCGATGCCTGCATCGCGCAGCTTGCGGTAGTTCTCGACCGTCGTAGCCGCGATATTCACGTTCACGCGGCGAATCGCTCCGTTCTTGTGATGTACGGAGTAGATGGTCTTGATTGATTCGAGAATGTACTCGATCGGATTGTTGCGCGGATCTTCGCCCGCCTCCAGCGCTAAACGCTTGTGACCCATATCCTGCAGGGCGATTACCTCGCGGCGGATTTCCTCCTGGGTGAGCTTGCGGCGCGGAATGGTTTTGTTTTTCTGGTGGTACGGGCAATATACGCAGCCGTTGATGCAGTAGTTCGACAGATAGAGCGGCGCGAACATTACGATACGGTTGCCGTAGATTTTCTCCTTGATCTGTTTGGCCAGCGTGAACATGCGTTGGTTCAGGTCTTCGAGTTCGCACTCGAGCAGCACGGCCGCTTCGCGGTGCGTGACCCCTTTGCCTTCGGCCGCTTTTTGCAGGATCGCCTCGATCAGGGGGCGGTTCGCACGATTTTCGCGGGCGTAAGCCAGCGTTTCGACGATTTCTCCGTCATGGATGAACTCCTCCGCCTTGGAGGATGCGACTTGGTACATATCTTTGTGTTTTTATAAGCTATTCTTGATAATCTCCCCGGCTCCACGAGATGTGGCGGCCGATTTCGTTGAGCTCCCGCTCCAGAGCGGCCAATCCTTCGGCAGCTTCGGCACCGAAGGCGGCCTTGCCGTCGTAGAGGTTGTATTTCGACCGTTCGTCCGGCGGCGAAAGGTTGGGCATCACCACGTTGGCACCGGCCAAAATACCCCGCATCCGGCCGTCGCCCGAGAGGGTGGCGAGCGCGGTGGTCGAAGGGATCAGTGCTGCGGGACGCATCAGCCGCAGAATCGACAGCAGGGTGAGCGTTCGTTCGACGCTTCCGGCCGGTTCGTGGCCGAAGGGGGTGTCGCGGTGCGGGATGAAAGGTCCGATACCGATCATCTGGGGTTCGAACTCCCGGATGAAAAGCAGATCCCGGACCAGATCGTCCACCGTTTGTCCCGGGCTGCCGACCATGATGCCCGTACCGGTCTGGTAGCCGATCTTTTTGAGGGTGTGCAGGCATTCGATGCGGTGATCGAGGGACATCCGGACGGGATGGAGCCAACGATAGTGATCGGGAGTGATCGTTTCATGCCGCAGCAGGTAACGGTTCGCGCCCGCTTCGAACAACGCCCGGTAGGAGGCTTCTGTCCGTTCCCCCAGCGAGAGGGTGATGGCGCAGTCGGGCCAGCGGCGACGCATCTCCCGGATCAATCCGGTCAGCAGTTCGTCGTTCAGAGCCGGGTCTTCTCCGCTCTGAAGTACGAATGTCCGGAATCCCAGCCGGTAGCCCTCTTCGCAGCAGGCCAGTACGGTTTCCGGGGTCAGACGGTAGCGTTCTGCCAGACGATTGCTGCGTCGAATGCCGCAGTAGCGGCAGTCGTTGCGGCAGTAATTGCTGATTTCGATCAGCCCCCGAACGAAAACTCCGTTTCCGAAATGCACACGGGCGACCTCGCGGGCCGCCCTGTGCAGGTATTCTCTCTCTTCGGGGGACGCATCGGTCAGCAGAAGGCGCAACTCTTCCGGGGAAAGGGTGCGGTTGCGTTTCAACTGATCGACGAGCTCTTTCATAGCCCCGTCGGATTTAGCGTTTAGCCAGTTCCTTCGCGAATTGCCGTTTACCGGCATCGTGCAGGTTGTGGGTGCTGGGACCCGTGATACATCCGCCTTCGCAGGCCATGACCTCGATGAACTTGGCCGGGGCTTTGCCCGATTTGGCATAGGCGCGGAGCAGGGATACGTTTTTCTTGTTCAGGTTGGAGACCTGGATGCCTTCGACCTGCGGCCGGTTGTTGTCCGCCAGGAAGAGCTGTACGGCGCCCATCACGCCTCCGGCCTGTGCGAAGCCGTGGGCGGCCCGGGTCGAAACGAACGGAATGGGGAACGGATCGGTGGTTGCGACTTCGATACCCAGGCCGTCGAAAATGGAGTTGATCTCCTCGAAGGTCATCACGAAATCGACGCATTCGTCGCGGCGTGCCTCCTTGCGTTTGGCTACGCACGGGCCGATGAAGACCACTTGCGCGTCGGGGTGTTTCTCCTTGGCGATCCGCGCGGCGTAATACATCGGCGATCCGGTGCTCGAAATGAAGGGCTTCATCTCGGGGATATGCTTGTTGGCCAGTTCGACCCACGAAGGACAGCAGGAGGTGGTCATGAACGCCTGTCCCTCCTCAATTTTCTCTTCGAGTTCCGCACCTTCATTGCGGATGGTTTCCATGGCGCCCTGCGCTACTTCGATCACGTCCTCGAAACCGATGGCCTTAATCGCGCCATATACTTTTTCCGTGGGGGCGTTGTATTGTCCGAGAATGGCCGGAGCGACGACGGCGACCATCTTTTCTCCTTCGCGCAGCCGCTGCAGCACGTCGAACACCTGCGAAATTTCGAAGATCGCTCCGAACGGACAACTGTTGATGCACTTGCCGCAGTAGATGCATTTGCTCTCATCGATATGCTCCACGCCGCGTTCGTCCTTGGTAATCGCCTTTACGGGGCAGGCCTCTTCGCACGGTACGGGCATATAGACGATGGCATGGTAGGGGCAGTTGCTGTGGCAGATGCCGCAACTGATGCAGAGATCGTGGTTGATGACCGCTTTGCCGGCACGATTGAATTCGATGGCGTTTTTCGGGCAGTTGGTGGCACAGGCCCGGGCCACGCAACCTTTGCAGAGGTTGGTGATCTCGTAGTTGGTCTGCACGCACGACGAGCAGGCTTCGTCGATTACGCAGAGAATATTGTCTTTCTGCTGCTGCCCTTTGCGCTCCAGGGCTTTGCGGGCATATTCGGACAGCGGGGTGAGTTCGTCGGTTTCGTCGGACATGTCGAAACCCATCAGCGGGAAAGATTTGTATTTCCACACGGCGCGCTCCTTGTGTACGCAGCAGCGACCCAAAACCCGTGAGGTACGGGGACTCAATTCGATCGGCAAGCGGTCGATTCGCTCGACGAGCTGGTTGTCTTTCCACAATTTGATGAGATTGGTCAGCAACTTGTGTCTGACAATCATTACGTTATTGGTAAGAGGCATGTCGGAATAATAGAATGTTAAACGAAATTTCCGTCGCAAAGATAGGTTATTACCCGTATGTTCACAAACAAATAAGTATAAAAAAGAGAGTAAATATTATTTTCGGATAATTTTGATTTTCAAATTTTATATAATATATTGCAATACACATGAACGGCATTTATGTTTTGACCATCTAATCCTAAATATTATGCTTATGAAAAAATTATTACTATATATTTTAATTGGTGGTATCTTGTTAATCGGCACTTATGGTTGTGCTAATTATGAAGAAGATTTGTTGGACGAAATTTCGCCGAAACAAATGTTAGCTACTGTTACGACCGAAATTGAGTTGGCGGATGCGGTGTATCATAGAGACACAGTCTTGGATCCGGCCGCAGAATGATCCGTACAGGCTTGAGAACTTTCAGCAGGCGTACGACAATATAGTATCGGGTGAATCGAAAATTGTCAGGGCATCTGATGAGTTTGCAGCAAGCGCGCGGAGTGTGCGAAAAGAATTCTCAGCAACTGCCAAAACGCAGTTGAAACTGAAAGCTACCCACTATGCCTTGAAAATTTTTCCAAAAACGGAAGAGGAACAACGAAGCCTTGAACTGGACGAGCAGATCAAGATCGCGTATACGCCTTTCAATTATACGTCATTACCTGATGAGGCGACCCAGAGTCTTGTGTTTTCGAAATCCCGGACACAGTTTTGCGAGGAAGATGAGGAGAGGCGTTATTCTGTGACTTACGAGGGCGGTATGATTAAGGATGGACCAGTGGAGCCTGTGACAATTATATTGCCTGTATTATATGCCGTTTGGCCTGTCGAAAAAACGTTCCCTGTTGAAATGGATTTTGAAATCCTTTATGAAGTTTTCCTCCCTAAATATATTACTCTTGGTGAGAATGGATTGAGTGCGGAGGCAATACAAATTTTGGAGCAAGAAGCCATTGCTTTGGCTTTAGATGAAGAGAGACATTTACCAGGTGGATTCCCGCGCGGAAAAGTACTATGTTACGATACTCATTTAAAGCGTTATGTACCGCTAGAGAATCTAAAAATCCGTTTTACACTGGGTTCGAATATTGAGGAGGTTTATACAGACAAAACTGGATATTATGCTATCAACAATAAATTGATCGACAACCAGGCAACGGTAAGTTTTGTTTTTCAGCACGAAAAATGGACGATTGTCAAGGGTTCTGAGGAAGGAGGACGGATAGAGGAAATAAAGGGAATTTATGGAGAATTAAGAAGTGGTAAAGATTTGAACTTTAATATTAACTCTTCTTCGGCTCCGGATCCCCGCTACGAAATTCATCGTGCAGTCAATTTTTATCATTATGGCGAACACGATTTTATAATTTCTACTTTTGTTAATAACAGAATATCAATAGTTGCATTAGCCGTTGATCCTGGTGGGTGGCAAGGCCGATTTAATTATTGGCCGACTTCTGTGGGGAGAATGCCTTTTATACAAGTTGGCAATTGTAACAGGAATAATCATCCGAGACTAATAGGAACCACTTTGCATGAATTGGGACATTATTGTCAATTTCATTTGCGTGGCGGCACATTCAGTGCGTACGATGGTACTTGGAATATATTGCTCGAAAGTTATGCTTCTTATGCCGGATGGCATATGGGAGAAGCATATTATTTAAATCAGGGTTGGAAAAAAACATCTCTAAACTCGGATATAACAGGTCAAGCAAGGCAAGAATGGGATTATCAAAATACAACCAATAATTATTATACTCCTTTGTTTGTCGATTTGGTGGATGATTACAACCAGGGTGTTGGCTATCCTTCTCGCTGCTACGATCAAATTAAGATGCCTCAATTCGTGGTGAATTTGTTTGGAGCCTATAGAACCTGGAATGATTTTGAAAGTGCACTTCGTAAGTATACAGGGTCATATTTTACAGAAAATCAAATAAATGAATTTCTTTTTTACGAGCGTAGCTGGCTTCAACGTAACGGTTATATATAAAAATGGGTTTATGAGGAAATTCTTATTTTTTGCGTTGTCGGCGATATTTACCGCAGGGACTCCGGCAGGTTGCAATACCGATTACAATGCAATCAGTTATTTTGTGTGGGTCAACGACAGCGATCATAAGATCACTCTTTTCGTAGAATCCGATTTAGGGTGTGAGTTCAAAAATGAAGTGATACTGCCTGGAGAAAGTTTTACTGCGATGGATAATGGTATGGGTGTTTGCCCCGTTCCTTCAAGTTACATTTGGAAAATGACGATTATTTTCGACGATGGGAGGCTTGGATTCACTTATGGTGTCCGTTATTACCAGGACGACGGTCGGTCGTACCCTCCGAATTACGACGCACATTACGACCCTTCGATCGATGATAATTATGTATTCGAGGATTTGAGGGGTAACGGTCGTCAACCTAAAGAGCGTTGGACTTATGTCTTCACCAATGCCGATTACGATGCGGCGGAGGCGATGGTCCCGTTCGAGTAAATAGTTTGTGGCTCTGAAAAACGAACGCCTCCCGAATCTGAAATTCGGGAGGCGTTCGTTCGATGGCGGCCTGTCTTTTGGCTCTAACGATCCAGCTCTTGGAAGAAGCTCTGGAAATCGGCCATGAAAACGTCCTTGCCCCGCAGTACTTCCCGCTTGGCGAGCAGCTCCGAAAGGCGGATGTAGCCGATCACGTAATTGCCGTCCTCGCCCCGATATTGCTCGGTGATGCGGTCGAAGTGGAGGATTTTCAGTACGTCGGTTTCCGTGTATCGCACATAAACTTTCAGCTCCACGTCGGTCGTGTACTCCGGACGGTCGAGGTAGTGCTGTTTCTTGTATTCGTACCGGTAGTCGTGCTGACGGGCCATGATGTCGCTCAGGATCGACGAGGCGGTAGGCAGGCTGCCGGCGCCCTTGCCGAACATGAACTGGCGGTCGTAGCATTCGCCCCGGATCACCACGCCGTTGTATTCGTCATCGACGCTGTAGATGTATTTGCCGGGGGTGACGAATTCGGGCATGACGAACATCGTGAACTTCCGGTCGCTGACCTTGACCACTTGGGCGACCAGTTTGATCTTGACCCCTTTTTCGCGGGCGTACCGGATGTCCGAGTCGTGGATAGTCGAGATGCCGTAGGTGAAGATCCGGTCGGGATGGACATACACTCCGAGCGCGTGAACGGTAATGATGACTAATTTGAAGAGCGAGTCGTAGCCTTCGATGTCGAACGAAGGATCGCTCTCGGCGAATCCCAATGCCTGGGCCTGGGCCAGCGCCGCGTCGTAGGACTCCTGGTGGTCGAACACCCGCGAAAGGATGTAGTTGGACGAACCGTTCAGGATGCCTTTGACTTCGAGCAGCAGGTCGTTGTCGTAGTACTCCTCGAGGTTGCGGATCACGGGGATCGAGCCGCACGACGAGGCGTCGTACAGCAGTGCCACATTGTGTTTCTTTTGCAGGTCGATCAGCTCCGGCAGGTGGCGGGCGAGCATGGCCTTGTTGCCCGAAACGACGGGGATGCCTTTCTGGAGGGCCGCCTTGACGATTTTGTAGGAGGCCGCCGCATCGTCGATCACCTCCACGATCAGGTCGATCTCCGGATTGGAGAGGATCACTTCCGGATCGGTCGTGAAATAGGACGCGTCGATGCTGCGGGGTTTGTTCGACCGCACGCAGATCTTGACGATTTCCGCATGGGCGTTGCGGGATTTGCTGAGTACCTGGAAGATGCCTTGTCCGACTACGCCGAAGCCGAAAAGGCCGATTTTGATCTTATTCATGGGTTGGATGGATGAAAGGGTTGAGGATTCGGTTCAGTTGTTCGTGCTCGACCAGAAACCCGTCGTGTCCGAACGGGGAGTCGATCTGATGGTAGGTGCTGCGCGGCAGCATCCGGTGCAGCGCCTGCATTTCGGGCACGGTGAAGATGATATCGGTCGAAATGCCGACGACCAGACATTCGGCCGTGATTCGTTGCAGCGCCGCTGCCACGCCTCCGCGCTGGTAGCCGACGTCGTGCGTGTCGAAAGCGTTGAGGATCTTGTAATAGGAGTAGGCATTATAACGCCGGCAGAGCTTTTCTCCTTGGTACTGCTGGTAGGTGCAGGCCCGGTGAGAGGAGAAGTCGTCGCTCTCGTCCTGCTGCGAGAGGTCGTAGCCTTCCGGCCCCCGGTAAGAGAGCAGCCCGATAGCCCTCGCCGCCGCGAGTCCCTTCATGCCGGCGGTGGCGTAAGGTTCCCCGAAGGTCGAGTCGGCTTCGATGGCCATGCGCTGCGTTTCGTCGATGGCGATGCTCCAGGGCGACGCTTTGGCAGCCGTGGCGATCAGGACCAGCTTGCCGATCCGCTCGGGCTCCTGGACGGCCCATTCGACCGCCTGAAAGCCGCCGGGCGCGAGGTCTTTGCCATCGGCGCAATCAATGACATTTATGCGCACCGCGGCATTACCGAAGAAATCCACGGCGCCGGTTTGGAAGAGCTTTGGAACCTGACCCTCGGCGCCTTACGGACCGCACCGGACAACAGTCTGATTTTTACCAATTTTGAAGACTTTGACATGCTCTGGGGCCATCGCCGCAATGTCAAAGGCTATGCCGAAGGGCTGGAATATTTCGATTCGCGCCTGCCTGAGATTCTGCCGCACATTCGCGATGACGACCTGCTGTTCATCACCGCCGACCACGGCTGCGACCCGTCCACCCCATCCACCGACCACAGCCGGGAGTATGTCCCGCTGCTGTGCTGCGGAAAATCGGTTCGGGCAGGGGTGGATTTAGCCACCCGAAGCTGCTTTGCAGACCTTGCTGCCACCGTCGGGGAATATTTTGACCCGGCATTTCCCGGGAAATTGCAGGCGGGCAGCTCCTTTTTACAGCAGCTGCTGAAATAATAGTTTCATCCGAAGGAGGTGTGGACGATGTATGAAAAGCGATTGATCGAGCTTGCTCTCAAGGCAAGGGAAAATGCCTACTGCCCGTATTCCGGCTTTGCGGTGGGTGCAGCGCTGCTGTGTCAGGACGGCACCATCTACACCGGCTGCAACATCGAATCTTCCGCCTATACGCCGACGGTCTGTGCCGAGCGGACCGCCTTTTTTAAAGCGGTTTCCGAGGGAAAACGGGAGTTTGTCTGCATTGCGGTGGCAGGTGGAAGAAAGGACGCCGACCTGCTGCCGATTACCACCCCCTGCGGCGTCTGCCGTCAGGTGATGATGGAATTTTGCGACCCGCGCAGCTTTTTGGTTTTCTGCGCCTCGTCGCCCGAGCAGTATCAGGCGTACACCTTAGCACAGCTGCTTCCAAAGGGCTTCGGTCCGTCCAATTTAGGTGTTTGATATTGTAATATAAATCAAAGTAAAAATTCAGAGGAGGAAATTTTCATGCAGAAGTACGAGTATAAATTTGTAGAGGTACCCA
>OLFV01003027.1_pt1 | contig 11211 bp, 6 predicted proteins | sample 1605551 | NCBI WGS metagenome assembly OLFV01 (sample SAMEA3888922, study PRJEB22519) | human gut metagenome | biome: human gut; feature: human-associated habitat; material: faeces | place: Denmark | collected 2011
TCGCATAACAAATTATTTATTGCAAAACACATTGCACTTATTACAACATTTTGTAACTTTGGGCAATATCTCAATTCACCGAATTGCTAATTTAATAATATCATGAAGAACAGAAAATTAAGAATGGGAATGGTTGGAGGAGGTAGTGACGCCTTCATCGGGGCGATCCACCGTCGCGCAGCCTTTATGGACAATCAGATCGAATTAGTTTGCGGATGTTTCAGCGTAGACCCTGAGATATCCAAAAGCTCCGGTTTATCGTACTTTTTGCCGGAAGACCGGATTTACAGCACTTACCAAGAAATGTTCGAACACGAAATGACCTTACCGGAAGGAGAAAGGATGGATTTTGTCACGATCGTGACTCCCAACCGTTGGCATTTCGAACCAGCTATGATGGCTCTTGAAAGAGGGTTCCATGTGGTCGTGGATAAACCGATGACGTTCTCACTCGAAGAGGCCAAACAACTACAGAAAAAAGTGGAAGAAACCGGACTCGTGCTGGCTCTGACACATGTATACTCGGCCTATCCGGCAGTAAAAGAGGCGAAAGCCCGTATCGCGAAAGGCGAACTCGGAAAATTGCGCCGCGTCTATGTAGAATATACGCAAGGATGGCTTTCCGAACGTATCGAATTGCTAGGTGGCAACAATGCCGGATGGCGCACGGACCCGAAACGTTCCGGCAAAGCCGGTTGCATAGGGGATATCGGAACACACGCCTGGCATTTGAGCGAATATATTACCGGACTGAAAGTCAAAGAACTATGTGCCGACCTGAAGGCATTCGTTCCCGGACGTCCGATCGATGACGACGGGGCGGCATTCCTTCGCTACGAAAACGGTGTGACAGGCGTCTTGACCGCAACACAGATCGGAACAGGCGAAGCCAATAATATCCGCATCCGTATTTATGGTGAAAAAGGCGGACTGGAATGGCGCCAGATGGAGCCGAACACGCTGACATTGAGATGGAGAGATCGTCCGACTGAAATATTGGATATCGGCAACAACGGCTACCTGACCCCCGAAGCCCTGTGGAATACCCGAACTCCGGCAGGACACCCGGAAGGTTTTATCGAAGCTTTTGCCAATATCTACCACAATTTCTCACTTACCGTCAGAGCTATCAAAAACGGAGAAACACCCAGTGGAGACTGCTTGGATTTCCCGACCGTATACGATGGCGTAAGAGGTATGCAATTCATTGAAACAATGGTGGAAGCCGGATATAACGATAATGTAAAATGGCAAAAATGGATTGATTGAAATCCTGAAAAACCGTAAATAAATAACATCTTATGAAACTAAACGTACTTGCTTGCTGCCTGTCCCTGCTCGGGACGGCAGCTTTCGCTCAAAAAAACGAGTGGAGAGATCCTAACGTAAACGAGATCAACAGAGCTCCCATGCACACCAACTATTTCGCGTACGAAGACGAAAACAGTGCATTGAAAGGATGTAAGGAATCATCCGGGAATTTTATGACCTTGAACGGTAACTGGAAATTCTTCTGGGTAAAAAATGCAGATATGCGCCCGACAGATTTTTACCAGGTGAACTTCAACGACAAGGGATGGGATAATCTGAAAGTACCCGGCTTGTGGGAACTGAACGGTTATGGCGACCCGATCTATGTGAATGTCGGGTATCCTTGGAGAAGCCAGTTCAAGAACAACCCGCCTGAAGTTCCTACGGAAAACAACCACGTAGGTTCTTACCGTAAAGAGATCATGGTTCCGGCAGACTGGAAAGGGAAAGAGATATTCGCTCATTTCGGTTCTGTCACATCAAACATGTATCTTTGGGTGAACGGACAATTCGTCGGCTACAGTGAAGACAGCAAACTTGAAGCCGAATTCAATCTGACCAAATACCTGAAACCAGGGAAAAACCTGATCGCATTCCAGGTGTTCCGCTGGTGCGACGGGACTTATCTGGAAGACCAGGATTTCCTCCGCCTCTCCGGAGTAGGCCGCGACTGCTACCTCTATGCCCGCACTCCGAAATACATTCAGGACATCCGCGTGACTCCGGATTTGGATGCACAATATAAAGACGGTACTTTAAATGTTTCCCTGAACCTGAAAGGCAGCGGGACAGTCGACCTGAAACTGTTAGATAAGGCCGGCAAAGAAGTCGCTACTTCGTCGGTCAAAGGTTCGGGCAAAGTTTCCACCGACATGGCAATAAGCAATCCTGAGAAATGGACTGCCGAAACTCCGGTTCTCTACACACTGATCGCCACTTTGAAAAACGGCAGCAACACGACTGAGGTTATTCCGGTGAAAGTCGGTTTCCGCAAGATCGAATTGAAAAACGCCCAGATATTGGTAAACGGACAACCAGTCTTGTTCAAGGGAGCCGACCGGCACGAAATGGATCCGGACGGAGGTTACGTCGTATCGCCGGAGCGCATGATCCAGGACATCAAGGTCATGAAGGAATACAACATCAATGCCGTACGTACTTGTCATTATCCAGACAACAATTTATGGTATGACCTCTGCGACAAATATGGTATTTATGTCGTTGCTGAAGCAAATGTAGAATCGCACGGTATGGGATACGGTGACAAGACGTTGGCTAAAAACCCGCTGTTCGCCAAAGCACATATGGAACGCAACCGGCGCAACGTCCAGCGTGGTTATAATCACCCGTCCATCATTTTCTGGTCATTAGGCAACGAGGCCGGCATGGGTCCAAACTTCGAAGCTTGTTATACCTGGATCAAGAACGAAGACAAATCACGTGCCGTGCAATACGAACAGGCACGGACAAGCGAATTCACCGATATCTATTGCCCGATGTACCGCGACTATAAAGGTAGTGAAGAATATTGCAAGGGAGACATCGACAAACCGCTTATCCAATGCGAATATGCGCACGCGATGGGCAACTCTCAAGGGGGATTCAAAGAATATTGGGATCTGATCCGCAAATATCCGAAATACCAAGGTGGCTTTATCTGGGATTTCGTTGATCAGTCTTTGCGTTGGAAAACAAAAGACGGCGTTCCTTTCTATGCTTATGGCGGCGACTGGAACAAATATGACGCTTCCGACAACAACTTTATGGACAACGGCTTGATAAGCCCGGACCGCAAACCGAATCCGCATATGCACGAAGTCGGGCATATCTACCAGTCCATCTGGGTGACTCCATCCGACTTGGCTAACGGTGTCGTAAACGTATACAACGAAAACTTCTTCCGTAACCTGGACGGTTACTATGCAGAATGGGAATTGCTGGCTAACGGCGAAGTGGTTCAGACAGGCATAGTCAAAGACCTGGAAGTAGCTCCGCAACAGACCAAGTCCATAAAACTGAATTATAGCACAGAGGGTATTTGCAAATGCAAAGAACTCTTGCTGAATGTGGCCTTTAAGTTGAAAAAAGCGGAAACATTGCTGCCTGCCGGTTATACGGTAGCCAAAAATCAGTTGACGATCCGCCCGTACAATGCTCCGAAACTGGATTTGCAGAATGTACACCAAGTGAACATTGAGACTGTCATTCCGACCATTAAAGATAATGACATCAATTATCTGATCGTCGAAGGAGAGAATTTCCGCATGGACTTCGATAAGCATGACGGTTTCTTGTGCAGATACGATGTAAATGGCATGACGATGCTGAAAGAAGACGGAAAACTGACTCCGAACTTCTGGCGTGCTCCGACCGACAACGATATGGGAGCCAACCTGCAAAACAAATATGCCGCCTGGAAAGAACCGGGATTGAAACTGGTTTCTCTGACAAACAAAATCGAAAACGACATGGCTACTGTCAATGCCGAATACACGATGGATGCAGTAAAAGCCAAATTGTATCTGACTTATACGATCAACAACGAAGGCGCAGTGAAAGTCACACAGAAAATGGTAGCCGACAAATCGGCTGAAGTTTCCGATATGTTCCGCTTCGGCATGCAGATGCAGATGCCTAAATGCTTGGATCAGATCAACTATTACGGCAGAGGTCCGATCGAGAACTATTCCGACCGTAACAACGTCACCGACCTGGGTAATTACAGACAGACTGTAGACGAACAGTTCTACTCTTATATCCGCCCGCAGGAAACAGGGACCAAAACGGATATCCGTTGGTGGAAACAGACCAACAAAGGCGGTAACGGACTCATGTTCATTTCGGAAGCTCCGTTCTCGGCTTCAGCCTTGAATTATTCGACCGAATCACTTGACGACGGAGTACAGAAAGACCAGAGACACTCCGAACTTGTACCTCAGGCAAACTACACCAATATGTGTATTGACAAGGTACAAATGGGATTGGGTTGCGTCAACAGCTGGGGAGCGCTTCCACTGGAACAATACCGTATCCATTACGGAGATTATGAATTCTCTTTCATCATGAAACCGATTCAATCTAATTTATAAACAGCAATAAATGAAGGGAGCTGTCCCCGCATTTCCATTCAAGAAGCGGGGACAAGTTCCTATTTTTACAAAAATTGGTAAAAAAGCATAATCACTATGCATATTTCGTTAAATAGTGGGTGCAAACTTTTATTTTATGTAGAAAAAGACTACTTTTATTGCCGATTTTTAAATCTAATTCAGGACTAATTGTAAAATCGTTTACCATAAAAACAAATGGCTACTAACAACAATTCTAATCGCTATCCTTCCGAAAAAGGGAGATTTTTCAAAGGAAAAACCTTCATTCTTTTGGTCGGATTACTTCTCGGGGCAGGCATTATGGTTGCCGTATATAAAACATCCGTTTATTTTTCTTCCGATGAATCCTGTATGATGTGCCATGTTCATCCTCATGCGGAAGACAGCTGGAAGCTCTCCAAACACGTAAATAACGGAAGCGGCGTTAAAACACATTGCGTGGCTTGTCACCTTCCGCCTCAAAGCGACACCTGGAATCATTATACGGCTAAAGCCAAATTGGGATTGAAAGACGTATGGTCCTTCATGACAAAAGACAGTGCGGATTTCGACTGGAACACCAAGTCGGAACTGGAACATGCCGTCAAATATATTCCGAACGAATCCTGCAAGGAATGCCATCAGAACTTGTTCCCGGAAGGGATTAACCAGGACGGCATTACCGCTCACCTTTATTATGACGAAAACGAAAAGAAACTGGATTTACAGTGTATCAGCTGCCACCTCGACGCCGGACACTATAATCCGGATTATAAACACGGCAAATTAACAGGTATTCCCGGAGCCGCCACGGCTACTGTTGATACCAGCCTTTATTTCAAGACGGCGACACCTGTCACATCTTTTACCGATTATACGGAACAAATTCCGGGTACGGCCGTTGCATTCAAAATGGTCGCCATTCCGGGCGGTACATTCAAAATGGGTAGCACCGATAAAGAACCGTTCCATAAGGCAGATGAAGCTCCGGTTCGAAACGTTACGGTCAGTCCGTTCTTTATGGCTGAAGTAGAAGTGACGTGGGATCAGTATTGGGCATTCTACGGACAAACCATGAGCGAAGGACGTACTCCGCCCGAAACCGTATATGCAAATAACAGCAATCCGGATGTCGATGCCATTTCCGGCCCGACTCCTCCGTTCGGATTCCCCGACCAGGGATGGGGCGCAGGTGACCGTCCGGCTATCACGATGACACACTATGCTGCAGAAACATTCTGCCAGTGGCTGTCCAAACAAACAGGGAAAAAATACCGCCTGCCGACCGAGGCAGAATGGGAATATGCAGCCCGTGGAGGAACGGAAACTCCTTATTTCTTCACCGGGAACCCGAAAGATTTTTCAGACCAGGGATTCTGGCGTAAGTTCTTCGATGCAAAAACAGACAGCATCAGTTCATTCGTGATTTACGCGAAGAACAGCAAAAACAGAACTCAAGAGCCGGGCGAAGTGAAAGCGAACCCGTTCGGTTTGAAGAATATGTTGGGTAATGTAATGGAATATTGTGCCGACAAATATGATCCGAAGGCTTACAGCAAAGGGGGCGATAACGTGACCAACCCGTTAATCACAGAAGGAGAAGAATGGGTTGTACGCGGCGGTAACTACACTTCCGATGCGGCAGACGTTCGTTCTGCAGCCCGCGATTATACAAAGCATGATGCCTGGTTGAAGACTGATCCGCAACAACCGAAGAGTATCTGGTGGTATTCGGATATCCGCGGTATCGGTTTCCGTGTGGTTTGCGAACCGGACCCGGCAATTGGAGCGAAATAACAGATGTTTAATTGATACCTAAAAATTACTATATCATGAAGAAAGAAAACAGTATTAGCAGAAGATCGTTTTTAAAAAGTACAGCTATGGCCGGAGCACTGGGTGCAATCGGTACAGGTAGTGCAAGTGTATTAACCTCATGTGCAGGCGGCGGCGAAAGTGCAGCTGCAAACAAACCTCTGAAAGAACCTGGAACTTATTATATTCCGGAATTGCCAGATAAGGCTACTGACGGAAAAGAACTGAAAGCCGGTGTTATCGGTTGTGGTGGACGCGGTTCCGGTGCAGCAGAAAACTTCTTGGATGCTGCAAACGGCGTGACAGTCGTTGCCGTTGCCGATACATTCAAAGAACGTGTAGACGCTTTGGCCGACAAGCTGAAAGAAAAAGGATGTAATATTCCTGAAGACAAACGTTTCGTTGGTCTGGATGCATACAAACAATTGATCGATAGCGGTGTCGATGTTGTCATTATTGCAACTCCTCCCGTATTCCGTCCGGTACATTTCCAATATGCGGTTGAAAAAGGCAAACATTGTTTCCTGGAAAAACCGATTTGTGTCGACCCGGTAGGCTATCGTACGATTATGGCAACCGCCAAACAGGCTCAGGCAAAGAATCTATGTGTCGTAACAGGTACACAGCGTCATCACCAGCGCAACTATGTCGAATCTTACAAGAAGATCATGGAAGGTGCTATCGGTGAAATTACGGGTGGTGTAGTTTACTGGAATCAGAGCATGTTGTGGTTCCGCGAACGTCAGAAAGACTGGAACGATTGCGAATACATGATCAAGGACTGGGTAAACTGGAAATGGTTATCCGGAGACCATATCGTGGAACAGCATGTGCACAACATCGATGTATTCACATGGTTCAGCGGCTTGAAACCGGTTAAAGCTGTCGGTTTCGGTTCTCGCCAACGCCGTATCACGGGCGACCAGTATGATAACTTCAGCATCGATTTCACAATGGAAAACGGCATCCACTTGCATAGTATGTGCCGCCAGATTGATGGTTGTGCCACTAACGTCAGCGAATTTATCCAAGGAACAAAAGGTTCTTGGAACAGTGCTGAAATGGAAATCAAGGACAATGCAGGTAACGTCATCTGGAAATACGATGGTGAAGCAGAAAAGAACGCACATACACAGACAAATCCATATGTATTGGAACATGTAAACTGGGTAAACTGCATCCGTGGCGGCAAACCTATCGAACAGGCTTCAGAAACAGCTGTTGCCAACATGGCTGCTATCATGGGACGTGAATCAGCATACACCGGTGCAGAAACGACATGGGATGCAATGACTGCTTCTCCTCTGGATTATACTCCGAAAGACCTGAACTTAGGCAAGATGGATATGAGTGGATTTACAGTTCCGGTTCCAGGAAAACCTCGTGATGAAAAGAAAAAATAAAATATGGCACTGAACAGAAGAAACTTTTTAAGAGCAACTCTGGCAGGCGCGGCTGTTGCAGCCGGTAGTTCAGCTTTTGCTGCCTGTGGCGGCAAGGCTGCTTCTACAGAAGGTTGTCCGGCAGAAAAGGGATCATGTCCAAACAGCAAAGCCGAGTTGAAGATATCCTTTCAGGAAGGGATTGCACCGGGAGCTAATCTCAACGAGAAATTTGACTTGATGGAAAAGTTAGGTGTCGTTGGTTTCGAACCGGGCGGACGTGGCCTGAAAGATCGTGTAAAAGAGATCAAGGAAGCACTAAACGGACGCAACATCAAAGTGAGCGCCATCTGTGCTGGTTTCCAGGGGTTCATCCTCTCGACAGATCCGGCTATCCGCAAACAGTGCATGGATACGATGAAAGAGATCATTGCTCCTGCTGGCGAACTGGGTTCTACGGGTGTGATCATCGTCCCGGCTTTCAACGGTCAAAAACCGGCTATGCCTCATACGCAGGAAACGCGGGATTTCTTATGCGAACAATTCAATGAAATGGGTAACTTCGCAAAAGAGCACGGGACTACAGTTATCTTTGAACCGCTCAACAGGAAAGAAGCATTCTATCTTCGTCAGGTAGCGGATGCAGCTTCCATCTGCCGCGACATCAACAATCCGGGTGTACGCTGTATGGGTGACTTCTGGCACATGACTTGGGAAGAGACTTCCGACATGGGAGCTTTCCTTTCTGCAGGCGAATATCTGCAACACGTGCACGTTGCCAGCCGTAAACGCCGCAGCATGCCGGGTGAAGACGGAGAAGCAGATAACTACGTTAACGGCTTCAAAGGTCTGAAGATGTTGGATTACGACAAATATGTAAGTTTCGAATGCGGATGCCAGGGAGACCGGAACGTTTTGGTCCCTGCCGCAGTGGAACTATTACGAAAACAATGGGAAGAAGCATAAAATATGCCATTAGTATATCCTAATATGCAAATGAGTGAGGTGGTGGAAGAGCACCCCTCACTCATTCCTGTCATTAACCGTTTTGGAATCCGCCTGGGCTTAGGCGACAAATCGGTAAAGGCGATTTGTGAAGAATACCGGCTGGATACCGACTTCCTCTTGACGGTAATCAACACGTTTCTCAACGAGGAATACTTCCCGGAAAAGAAGCTACAAACTTTCCATACTTCACAGATTATCGATTATCTGACCAAAACCAACCAGTATTACCAACGCTACCAAATCCCGAATATAGAAAGGCATCTCGGTTCATTCATATCGATGAGTACGCCGGGAAACAACACGCTCAACCTGATCGGGAAGTTTTTCTCATCCTTCAAAGAAGAGCTGACCTCACGGATCGAAAAGGACGACCGGGTCTGGTTCCCCTATTGCCTGTCATTAAGCGAAAAACTGAAAGATTATCCATCTTCCGGGCAGGTCGAAGCATTGCACCTCGGAACGGAACAGCGATTGGAAGATCCGATAGAGGCCTTGTTGGCGGATCTGAAAAGCATCATGGTCAAGCATCTTTCCGGCGACTATAACGAGAACTTATGCTACGCCGTCATATTTGCCATCAGCAGTTTGGAAAAAGATATCAAACAACACAACCGCATCCGCTACCGGATATTGACACCGATGGTTTCGGCTATGGAAAAGTTGTGTATTTAACAAACAGCCGGATGCATCGCAACAAGCAAATAGCAATCATATTACCCGACACGCTACAAAGCATCGGCCTGCAAAGCATGCTGATCGACTATTTTCCACCGGTAGAGATCAGCCACTACCCTACGTTCGAGGCATTTTCGACTTCCGGCAACGATACGTTCGACTACTACTTTACAAATGCCGCTTTATTTGTCCTCTATGCAGACTTTTTCCTTCCCCGCCGGAGCAAGACGATGGTCCTGATCGACGGAACCGAAGGCGAAGGGGGACTATCGGCAACCAGCCATATCACGATCAAGGCCTCGCAGGAAGTCATCATCGAGCAGTTGGAACAACTTTTTACCGGAGAAAACAACAGTATTTCCAGCGACAACAACAAGGAACTGTCCACCCGCGAAACGGACGTCCTCCAATTAATCGTCAAAGGCAGCACCAACAAAGAAATTGCAGACAAGCTGAACATCAGCCTGAACACAGTCCTCAGCCACCGCAAGAACATCACGACCAAGCTCGGCATCAAAACAGTATCGGGACTTACCTTCTATGCCATCATGAACGGCATTATTTCAGGCGACGACATCGAACTTTAAAATCACTACATGTAGTGATTGATTCCCATTCATCTTTACCGTTCCTTTGCAACCGTAAAATACTAATAGTTTACAATTAATACGATGAATCAACGCTATCTGTATGTCCTTGTCGCAGGCGCGCTTACGTGTTTGCAACCGATTAAAGCCGAACGGGTGAATGAAAATGTGAACGACACGATCAAGACCTATAATATAGGTGAGGTGATCGTCACTTCTTCCACAAAGGAGACGAACGATCTCCGCACGCTTCCGGGAGCCGTTTCCATCCTCTCGCCCCAAGCGATAGCAACCAGGCAGATAGATGCTCTCAAGGATATCAGCGCTTTCGTCCCCAACCTTTATATGCCGGACTACGGTTCGAAAATGACTTCGGCCATTTATATACGCGGAATCGGAGCGCGTAGCAGCGGGCAATCCATCGGATTATATGTCGACAATGTCCCCTATCTGGATAAAAGCGCTTTCGATTTCGAGCTGAACGATATCCAACGCATCGAAGTTTTACGGGGACCGCAGGGAACCCTCTACGGACGTAACGCAATGGGAGGCATCGTCAATATCTACACCCTCTCCCCCTTCGATTACCAAGGGACAAAAGTCACGATGTCGATGGGCAATTACGGGGCGGCAAAAGCCAAAGTGTCCCAATACAGCAAGATCGGAGAAAACATCGGGATCTCGCTAAACGGGTATTACGACCGTAACGACGGCTTTTTCATCAACGAATATAACGGCACAAAGGCCGATAAGGAGGAATCGGCAGGCGGCCGATTCAAATTAGAGGGGTATATTACGGACCATCTGAAGGCGCAATATACATTCAACTATGACTATGTAACGCAAAAAGCCTTCCCCTACGGGCAGTACGACCCGCAGACCGGGGCTGTGCAGCCGATCCGCATCAACGATCCGAGTTCCTACTGGCGCCGTACGCTGAACAACAGCCTGTATCTGGAATGGAAAACAGACCGTTTTATCCTCTCTTCCACCACGGCCTACCAATATCTGAAAGACGACATGAAGATGGACCAGGACTATACGGAACAGTCTGTTTTCACCCTTCACCAAAAGCAGAAACAATATGCCTGGAGCGAAGAACTGGCGATCAAATCCAATACAAAAAGCAATTACCAATGGAGCTTCGGCGCCTACGGTTTTTATAACAGCCTGAACACGGACGGCCCTGTGATCTTCAAGAAAGACGGGCTGACGGGCATTCTGCAAAAAGCATTCGACGACATACTGGCGAATAACCCAAAAGCACCGAAGCTTACTGTCCAGGGGGACGAACTGAACCAGATTTATTTCCCCGGAAACTTCGACACGCCGACCTACGGCTTC
>OLFV01003030.1_pt1 | contig 11189 bp, 10 predicted proteins | sample 1605551 | NCBI WGS metagenome assembly OLFV01 (sample SAMEA3888922, study PRJEB22519) | human gut metagenome | biome: human gut; feature: human-associated habitat; material: faeces | place: Denmark | collected 2011
TGGGGTTATTTGATTAATATTTAACTGGTCCCGATTTTAACGGGACACTAATGATACATTATCTTTATCCGGTCTCCCAAAACCACTTAATTGGCTGTATTTCAATTTGTTCAAATAGCAGTTAGTCCACTTTAACGGGGCGGTAGTTATTTATAATAGAAAAAAGAATTTTCATAAAAAAAAGTACATAAGTACACCTTTTGCAGCTTGTGATGTTGTTTTGCGTTGTATATGAGTGTATTATGGAATTGCCTGTCGGGTGTACTTCGTGATGGAAGTACATCCGAAGTACATCAAGGGCATAATGGTGGATTGCAAAATTGTGGGCGGAAAACTTGCAAACGGGTGGTGAAAAGTTGTATCTTTGCAAATTGAATGGGAGCTGTGGTTTGCAAAGGCTTCGGTTGCGAAATTATGAATCGGTAATAAGTGAATCCGGTGAAGATTTGTCTGCGTTGCAAACAAGGTTTCTTTGCATCGTGAACAAGGCTTGATTGCATTGTAAACAAGACTTCTTTGCATCGTGAACAAGGCTTCTTTTTTAGTCAGTTGAATTAGGAATTAGGAGTTGAAGTAGGAGGTCGAGCGTCTCGCTCGACAACAAATATAAAGCATGCCCTGCAAGACTTCTTAATTACGAATTGTTAGGATGGTGTTGTCGAGCGAGACGCTCGACCTCCTATTTGGGTGCATTGTGCGCTCGGCCTTACATTTTTTATAAACATAATACCAAAAAGACATGAAAAACACACAAAAGAAGAAGAATGGGCAGCCATGTTTGCCCGTATCACAAACGACATTGGAGAATTATATTCTGAGAATACGCCGGTTGTCCGGCCCTCAGTATGTCAAACCTGTGCATGACGCTTACGGCTTTGAGGAGCTTTGCCTGCATGATGACGGGTGCACCCGTGGCGAGGATGGCAGGGACGAGAACATCCGCCGGATGATATGCCACATCACCTCGCGCTACCGGCTGCGCTACAACACGGTGATGAAGTACACGGAGTATTGTCCCGTCGCGGCATCGCCGACGGCAATGCCGGCATACTGTGCGCTCGACCCGCGTGCACAAAAGCGCATGACGATAGATGTGCAGCTCGCCGGCATAAACGTGAGCATAAAGGATGTGCGCAATTTCCTGGAGTCCGACCACATAGCCGACTACAGTCCTGTGGCGGAATTCCTCGACAGCTGCGACGGTCTGTGGGACGGCCGCGACCACATACGCGCCCTCGCTCGCACCGTGCCTACTGCCAACAGCCATTGGGAGGAATGGTTTTTACACATGGTTTATGGCAATGGTGGCACAATGGCGCAGCGACGGGCGGCAGCTCTTCGGCAACAGTGTGGCGCCGCTGCTCATATCGCCGCAGGGCTACTGCAAGAGTACATTCTGCCGCCGCATTCTTCCTGACGAACTCGCGTGGGGCTACACCGACAATCTGCAATTGCAGGAGAAGCGACAGGTGATGCAGGCCATGTCGCAGCAGTTGCTGATAAACCTTGACGAGTTCAACCAGATTTCGCCCAGCATACAGCAGGGTTTCCTCAAGAACATAATACAGCTGCCCAACGTGAAGGTGAAGCGTCCTTACGGGAGTCATGTAGAGATGTTCCCCCGCACGGCGTCGTTCATTGCCACGAGCAACATGACCGACATCCTTGCCGACCCCTCCGGCTGCCGCCGCTTCATGGGTGTGGAACTCACTGCGCCGATAGATGTGAGCCATGTCCCCAACCACCGCCAACTGTATGCACAGGCTCTGGCTGCCCTGCACCGTGGCGAACGGCACTGGTTCAATGCCGAGGAGACGCAGCTGATAATGCTCAACAACGCGCGCTATGAGGTGCGGCAGCCCATCGACGAGTATTTCCGCGCGCTGTTTGAACTTACTGACGATGAACGCAAGGGCAGATACATGAGTGCCGCACAGATATTCGACCACCTCCGTAAGCACATCGGGTCGTCGGTGAAGATAAGCAGCTTCATGTCGTTCGGTCGCAAACTCAGTCAGACGCGCGGCATAAGGCGCCGACGCTCCAAGGCTGGCATGGAATATCTTGTCGTGAAGCGCGATTGATGGTAGGCTGATGCTTTCGCAATTGCAAAGTACATCGAAGTACACCTAAAGTACACCCGAAATACACCCGAAGTACACCGTGTGTATTGCGCTGATATACAAGTTGTTATTCTGATTTTGAGTGGAAAAGGTGTTCTTTGTAGTTATTTTTTAGAAATTAAAAATTAGGAGGTCGAGCGGGACGCTCGACCTCCTACCATTAATTCGTAACTCCTAATTTCTAATTCTTAACTCCTACCTCCTACCTCCACCATGTGTTTTCCTGCGCCATACTCCTTGCTTTCGGTCTCGCCGGGCAGTGTGACGGTAGCTGTGGCACCTTCGGGGATGGTGAAGTGCCATATCCACTTGTCGCCTTCGTATTTCCATTCGCTCTTTATCAGTCCGGCTGCCGACTGGTAGTGGGCTTTCACGAATCCGAGACGCCTGTCGGGTATTGGGCGCATGATGATGTGTCTGAAGCCGGGTGTGGCGGTGTCGGCGGCGATTCCGGCAACGGTCTTCCACAGCCATTCGCACACACAGCCGTAGGCATAGTGGTTGAAGCTGTTCATGCCGCGTGGTCCCATGCCGCTGTCGAGCATGTAGCTGTTCCAGCGTTCCCAGATGGTGGTGGCACCGTTGTCGATGGAGTAGAGCCAACTCGGATTCTTGCGCTGGAAGAGCAGTTCGTAGGCAATGTCTGCCATGCCGTTTTGGGTGAGTGTGGGCATGAGTATTGATGTGCCGAGGAAGCCTGTTTGCAGACAGTTGCCGTGCTCCTTGAAGTTATGGCGCAGACGCGCGCACATGTCTGCCTTGGCCTGTCCTTCCACAAGGTCGCAGTGCAGTGCAAAGAGGGCTGGTGTCTGCATGGTGTTGAGTATGGCTGTTTTGAATGTGCCATCGGCGTTGAGGAACGTTTCGGTGATATAGTCCTTCGCCCTCTTCTCCATGTCGGCATAGTGCGATGCGTCGCGTCCTGTCGCTGCTGCCATGTCGCGCATCATTGAGGCATCCATGGCCCAGTAGCATGCACACAGGTAGTTCCAGTAGGCTATTGCCTCCGGGCGGTGCACGGTGTTGCCGTCTGCATCCTTCATGTCGATGCCTCCTCCGCACGACTCCAGCGGTTCGTAGCTCAGCCAGTCGCCCCATTGATAGTCGCCGTTTTCGGCAATGAGTGTCTTGTGGTCGTATTTCGTCTCGTCGATGTGGCGCATGTATTTCTCCATGGCAGTCCAGTTTTCATCTATAATCTGTCTGTCGGCGAACTGTTTCCATACCACCCATGGCACGATGACGCCGGCATCGCTCCATCCCACGCGTGAATTCGCTTCGCCGTACTGTGCCGTTGGAGCCACACCGGGAAATCCGCCTTGCTCGCCCTGGCTGTCGCGCATGTCGCGCATCCATTTGTGGAAGAACCGCTTGGTGTCGGCAAAGAACGAACCCGTCTCGGCGAACACCTGTGTGTCGGCAGTCCATCCCAGGCGTTCGTTGCGCTGTGGGCAGTCGGTGGGTATTGACAGGTAATTGGAACGCTGTCCCCAGACGGTGTTGGATATGAGTCGGTTGATGAGGTCATTGCCTGTGGTTAGCGTGCCGGTCTCCATGTCCTTGGCTATTGATGTCACAGGCACCGACTTGATGCTCTTTATCTTCACATCGCCAGTGGTGGTGACATTGATGAACCTGTAGCCGAAGAAGGTGTTGGTGGGGCAGAAGCTCACGGGCTTGTCGGATGAGGCGAAAGTGTAGCTCAGGCGCATACCGGTGTCGGGTATGCGGAGGTTGAGGCGGTGTACGCTTCCTTCCGGACCGTCCATGCCGCGGCTTTTTGCTCCGTTGCCGTCGTTCAGGAGTTCGCCCGGCAGACAGGTGAGCTGTGTGCCCTCGGCAGCCGAGAACACGAACGAGGGTACTGCCGATGCGTTCTGTCCGAAGTCGATGACGAGATTCTCGCCACGGTGTACCGTTATCTCATCACCGGCGGTATATTCGCGCTTCACCGTCACCTTGCCGTATTCGTCAGGTTTCACGTTCTCCGCCTTTTCCCATATATAGGCTTTTGTCGGGGTGAGGGCAAGGTCGGGGCGCAGATATATTTCGGCACCGTTGTTGGACAGGATCTCTCCGCGGAACTCGGTGTTCACCTCTGGTGTGGACAGCTTTTCGGGCGTATCGTATCCTTGGCGTATGCGTGCGTCATAGTCCTCGCCGTCGAAGATGGCGGCGTGTGTCACAGGTCCGGCAATGCCGGCACGCCAGTTCTTGGTGTCGGTGCCGTAGAATTCCTTTGTGCCGTCGGTGAAGGTGAGGCAAAGCACGCCACGGAAGGCGCATTTCTTTCCGTACATGCCCTCGCTTCCTGCTGGTGTCACTATCTTGTCGGCCCACCATCCCGGTGTCATCTGTGCAGAGATGGTGTTCTCCGCACCGTTGGCAGTGGCGAAGAGTGGCGTTATGTCGTATGTGAACGAACGTTTCGTTTTGGCGTAGTGAGTGAAGCCTGGTTTCAGAATCTCGCTTCCCACTTTGCTGCCGTTCACATAAAGGTCATAGACGCCGAGGCCGGCGGTCATCCATTGTGCCGTTGCCACCTTTTTCTTGTTTTTCACTGTTGATACGAACCAACTTGCGCCATCGGCAGCCCGCATGCCGTCCCACACTTTTCCTGTCACTACAGGGGCGTCGGCTGCCGAAATCCACTCCGACTTCAGCCATGCCGAGTCGTCGAGGGCTTTGACGAGTTGTACTTCCTTCTGTCTTGCTGTGCTGCATGCCATGAGCGACGGCAGCAGAAACAATGCCATCACACCTGCTTTGGCGGCAGACTTGAATTTGTTCTTTTTCATAATTTTTAGAGTATTTTGGTTGTCGTAATATTCAACTTTTGCGAGTTGGAAATTTAAAGGAGGAGTGGTCGGTTAATTCATAATTAAGAATTCATAATTCATAATGAGCCGCCTTACACAGTGTTGTCGAGCGGGACGCTCGACCTCCTACCATTAATTCGTAACTCATAATTCGTTACATTTCACAGAACTTTATTTTGCCACGGCATGCCTCTTTCAGAGTGTCGGAGTCGGGCGACTGTTTCATTATCTGTATGTCGAATTCGCCGTCGGCACTCTCTTCGACGATGAGGTGCAGACGGTCGCCAAAGTAGGATTCGGCGGTGTAGGCTATGTCGATGCGTGTGAGTCTGTGGCGTTTGTACCAGTCGAGCGGCCACAGGTCGAGCATGTGCTCTATGTATTTCACGGAGTTCACATGGCCGTTCACGTCGATGTCGCTGTAATGCGTGTCGATGACCTTTGCCGTCTTGGCGTCCTTTGACAGTCTGACACGCTTGAACGGTTCGATGGGGCAGGGCTTCTCGTCCTCTATGTAGGCAGTGATGAGTCCGTCGCGTTCGGCGAGAATATCTACAGGCTGTCGTGTCTTGGTGTCTATCATTGCCCAGATGCTGCGTCCGTAGCCGCAGGTGTTGCCGTTGGAATTGCGTATGGCGAAGTTGCGGCTTGTGAAGAATTTCATCACGTTTTCCACCCATGTGTCGACGGTAATGCGGTCGTAGGCGACGGGCATTTCCTGCATTTCCATTACGAAGCGCGAGAGCACCCATGTCTTGTGTACGGTGTTGAGGTAGTCCATGCCGTAGCCTCGCTCGTTGGAGTGGAAGTCGGCGGCGTTGAGCAGATGGTTGCCCAGATGCCCGATGAAGATGCGATGTGAGAAATCGCAGTGGAAAGGTTCTACGAGAAAGTCGTAACTTCCTACTTTGCTAAGTAATTCATGACTCATAATAGTATAATTGAAAATCGGCAGAGCCGACAGGTTAATAATTCGAAATTCGGGGCTCGAATCCCCGGTCTCACTTTCTTTTTATGACAAACATTCCCACTCTGTGGCTCACTCCCTTTCTGCCGAGTGTGCGCAGGGCGTACATCCCTTCGGGCATTCTGCTGACATCGGCGGTGGCTGTCGGCGTGTTGCCGTCGAAGCGCAGTGGCATGGTGGCTGTGACGGAGCCTTGCAATGTGGTGGCTATGAGGTATCTGGCATCGGTGAGCCGTAGAGATACGGGCAGTGTCACACGCTTGCCGTCGCAGTGGAGCAGCGGGAGTGAGGCTTCGTGACATTGCGATGCCGACATGGCTTGCGATGCGGTTTCGTACGATTCCTGCAAGGGGGTGCTCTCGTTGCCGTAACGGTCGGTGGCGGTGACGGCATAGTGCAGCGAGGGGTTGTGCGGTATTGTGATGCTGCGGCTCTGCCGGCGTGTGGCTATGAGGTTGCGTGCATCGTCGGTGCAGACGGGGTAGGAGGTGGAAGAATAGACATTGAAGAGTGTCATGGTGGTGTCCTTCTCCTCGTGACTCCACGACAGGCGTGCCGCTCCGCTCTTCGTCTTTTGCAGGGTGAGGCATTGCGGACTCTTTGGCGGCGTGCTGTTCTGCCATGTCATTGGCGGAATCAGGGCCGGATACTGGCAGAACTGTTCCTTGGCGAAGGTGTAGATGCCCTTTGTGTCGTCGGTGAAGAACTTGGAACGGAAGTAGGCATGCCCCATGCCTTCGGCGCGCAGCACGTTGAGTTCGCGTGTGATGTCGTCGAGCGGCCAGTCCTTTTCCTTGGGCGAGAGGAAGTAGATGCCCAGTCCGGGGGCTATGATGCGTCCGTGGCTCTGTTCCTTCCAGTCGAGTGCGAAGGGGTAGAAGTTGTTGTCGCGGAAGTACATCATGGGGAAGAGTTCGTCCATCAGTCCGTCGCGCAGCCATCCCTGTGCGTCCTGACACACTGTGGTGTAGGCGTTCCATCCACGGCTCCAGTAGCGCGACAGGTCGTCGTGCTTGCCTACGGGCGAGCAACTCATCTTCACCCACGGCTTCAATGTCTTGACACGGCGTGATATTGCCTTCACGATGTCGGTGATATGGCTGCGTCCGCGGTCGCGTGACACTTTCAGAGTCCATGTCTCGGGGTAGCGTATGTAGTCGAGGTGTATGCCGTCGATGTCGTAGTTTCGTGTCACTTCGGCGCAGAGGTCGGCGAGGTAGCTGGCGGTCTGTCTGTTTTCGGGGTTCATGTAGCCGTCGGCACCTATCTTCTTTATGTCGTGCGGCATCTTCTGGCGGAGTCTCCGGCAGCCGTAGGCGTTCCATTTGCCCACGGGTATCGTCACAATCCATGCGTGCAGCTCCATGCCGCGGCGGTGGCATTCGTCGATGGCGAATTGCAGTGCGTCATAGCCTGGACTCTTGCCCGGCACGCCGGAGAGGCATCCGTCCCACGGTTCGTAGGCCGACGGATAGATGACAGTGCCTCGTATGCGTGTCTGCAACAGTACGGTGTTGATGTTGGCGAGTTGCAGACGGTCGAGAATCCGTCGCAGCTCGTTCTTCTGCTTCTCTATGGAAGCGTCTGACTGTGCGTATGAGTGCGGCCAGTCAATGCCGCCTATGGTGGTGAGCCAGACGGCCCTCACTTCATGCTTGGGTTGTGCCTGTGTCTGCACCGACACAAATAGCAAAAGGAATAATATATATAAATGTCTCATCAATTGTGCAAATGTGGCACAAAGGTAGCGATATTTTTCTGTTTTTCAAATATATTATGTACTTTTGCAATGCTGATAGTCGATGTTTTTTCGATATTCGGCGACAAATAGGAAAAGCAAAAATACATACGAAATGAAAAAGAAATTATTCGCAATGGCAGTGGCTTTGCTCATGACAGTGACTGCAAACGCACAGTTTGAGGAAGGTAAGGTATATATAGGTGGCTCGCTCACGGGGCTTAATATGAGTTATTCCGGTTCGGAAGATTTCAGCCTTGGCATTCAGGCAAAGGGCGGCTATATGGTAGCCAACGACTTCATGCTGCTTGGCAGTCTGGGTTATAGCAATTCGGGCAATAGCGATGCGGCTTACTCACTTGGCGTGGGCGGTCGTTACTATATCGAGCAGAACGGCATCTATCTTGGTGTGAACTGCAAGTATGTTCATGCCGGTAGTTATGATGATTTCATGCCTGGAGTGGAAGTTGGCTACGCTTTCTTCCTTAACGGTACGGTGACTGTGGAGCCTGCCATCTACTACGACCAGTCGTTTAAGAACCACAGCGATTTCTCTACTGTCGGTCTCAAGGTGGGAGTGGGCATTTATCTGTTCAAGGACTGATGGAGAACACTTACCCGTCGCAGCTCCTCGAAAAGGCTGTGACGGAGTTTTCAAAACTGCCCGGCATTGGCCGCAAGACCGCTTTGCGGCTCGTGCTTCATCTGTTGCGCCAGAGTGTGGACGATGTCGAGGGATTCGCCGGTGCATTGTCGTCGTTGCGTAATGATGTGAAGTATTGCAGGGTGTGCCACAACATAAGCGACACCGATGTGTGCCCTATCTGCTCCAACCCTCACCGTGACGCCTCGACAATATGCGTTGTGGAGAACATACGCGATGTGATGGCTGTGGAAAACACGCAGCAGTATCACGGACTGTATCATGTGCTGGGCGGAATCATATCGCCGATGGATGGCATTGGTCCCAACGATATAGAGGTGGATTCGCTTGTCAGGCGTGTGGAGGAAGGCGGAGTGAAGGAGGTGATACTCGCACTCAGCTCGACAATGGAGGGCGACACCACCAATTTCTACATATCGCGCAAGCTCGCCGGTCATGATGTGGCGCTGAGTGTGATAGCTCGTGGCATCTCTGTGGGCGACGAACTCGAATATACCGATGAGGTGACGCTCGGCAGGGCGATACTGAACCGTACGAAAATGACGAAGCAATGATAGAAACACAAAAAATACTTATGCGCACATTCTGCGCTTTTGTGGCTGTGGCAGCCATCATCATCGTATTGTTTGAAACACACATCCTCAGCGACGGGGCATTGGCAGGAACCGATGCAAGCAGCGAGTTTGTGGTGCTTTCCGCAATGGAACTTCTCACTCTCTGCGTCATTCCAGTGGCGTTGAGACTGTTCAAGTTCCGTGACGTGGCACGCCGTCTTGCCACTCAGCAGGGGCTTTTGCGCTGCGGTATGCTGCGCTTGCTCATGCTTTGCGTGCCGATGCTCATAAACGCCGTGCTCTATTACCTCTACATGAGCGTGGCATTCGGCTATATGGGCATAATCCTTTTCCTCTGCATGGCGTTTGTAGTGCCGACAAAGGGGCGTTGCGAGGCGGAAATCTGCATTGAAGATAATCAACAAAAAACACCAGACAAACCTTGAAGTTATCAATAATCATAGTGAGCTACAACGTGAAGCACTACCTTGAGCAGTGTCTCATGTCTGTACAAAGAGCCGTGGATGGGATGGAGACGGAGATATTCGTCGTGGACAACCATTCCAAAGACGACTCCGTAGAATACCTTTCCGACCGCTTTCCCGAAGTCACATTCATTGCAAGCAACCACAACCTGGGCTTCTCCAGAGCCAACAATGTGGCGATACGGCAGGCTGTCGGCGAATATGTCTTGCTGCTGAATCCCGATACTTTGGTGGGGGAGGATGTCATAAAGCAGACCGTCAGCTTCATGGACGAGCACCCCGATGCCGGCGGTGTCGGCGTGAAAATGCTGAAGACCGACGGTGGCGTGGCACAGGAGTCGCGCCGCGGACTGCCCACCCCCATGACATCCTTCTACAAGATGAGCGGCCTTGGGGCGCGTTATCCGCAAAGCCGGCGTTTCGGACATTATTATATGAGTTATCTGCCGTGGGACAAACCGGCGCAGATAGAGGTCATCAGCGGAGCATATTTCATGTTGCGCCATTCGGCACTCGACAAGATTGGGCTGCTCGACGAGGACTTTTTCATGTACGGCGAAGACATCGACCTTTCCTACCGTCTGCTCAAAGGCGGCTTTTCCAACTGGTATCTGCCGTTGCCGATACTGCACTATAAGGGCGAGAGCACGCAGCGTTCGTCGTTCCGCTATGTGCATGTATTCTACGAAGCCATGCTCATCTTCTTCCGTAAGCATTACGGCCACATGAGTCTGCTCATAACAGCCCCCATAAAGTTCGCTATCTACATGAAGGCGACTGCTGCGCTTATGACAATGCAGATAGGCCGAATACGCAAGAGTCTTGGTTTCATTCACAATTCGCGCAAGTCGTTTCCGCTCTATGTCTTCATCGGTTCGAGAAAGACCGTGGTGCAATGCCGCCAGCTGGCGAAGCGCAAGGGACTTGATGCACGTTTTGTCGAGGGCGATGCCCGCCGTCTCCCGGAAGGACATATAGGCATGGATCTGCCGAAGACGGTGCCGGTGAACGTGGTGTACGACACTGATGCCTATCGCTTTGAGGACATTTTCCGCATTTTTGCAGCTTCTGCCAATCCCAATGTCACCATCGGAACCTACTCGCAGAAGACGCGTATTGTGATAACAGGAGAAGAGATTCTGAAATGAACAACGCCACACTTCCGTTCGTGAACCTGCGGGCTATGGAGCCGGAGGACCTTGACGCACTCTACCAGATGGAGAACTCTCCCGACCTGTGGAGCGTGAGCAACACCAGTGTGCCGTACTCTCGCTATGTGCTTCACGACTACATCGCAAATGCTTCTAACGACATTTATGCCGACCGTCAGGTGCGTCTCGTCATAGAGAATGCCGCAGAGGAGGTAGTGGGCATGCTTGACATCGTGAATTTCGACCCTCAGCACCGTCGCGCCGAGGTGAGCATTGTGATAAAGAACACCCATCAGGGTTGCGGATATGCGAGTGCCGCCGTGGCGAAAGCGAAGGACTATGCCTTGCATGTGCTGCATCTGCACCAGCTGTATGCCGTTGTCGCAACCGGCAACGAGGCTTCGCTGCGGTTGTTTGCAAGGTCGGAGTTCAGTGAGGGGTATCTCCTTGCCGACTGGCTGTATGATGGTGAGAATTACTCCGATGCACGCTTCATGCAGTGCATTCTTCATTGATAATGCCGGTTCAACGGCAATATGATGTGTAAAATTGAAAAAATAATGGTGTAAAAGTTTGAGTATATAAAAAATATTTTATACCTTTGCACTCGCTAAAAAGAAATGATGCAATCTTAATGGTGCGTTAGTTCAGTTGGTTAGAATACATGCCTGTCACGCATGGGGTCACG
>OLFV01003031.1_pt1 | contig 11186 bp, 5 predicted proteins | sample 1605551 | NCBI WGS metagenome assembly OLFV01 (sample SAMEA3888922, study PRJEB22519) | human gut metagenome | biome: human gut; feature: human-associated habitat; material: faeces | place: Denmark | collected 2011
AGCACTGCGGATGGATATCTCGTTGCTCGCTAACTTTTAGCGGACAGCAATAATATTAAATGAATATTCAAACAATTCAAACATTCCAGATGAAAAGGATTATAGCTGCCGTGGCGACCTTGCTTCTTTGCCTGGTCGGCACTACCGTATCCGCTCAGAGCGGGTATCAGGTGAAGGGAGTTGTAGTTGACGCCGCCGGTCCGGTCATCGGTGCCACTGTCATGGAACAGGGTACGCAGAACGGTATCGCGACCGGTCTCGACGGAGACTACATCCTTAACGTTTCCGGCCCGGATGCCACTGTCGAAATCAGCTGCATCGGCTACAAGACACAGTCTTTCAAGGCTTCCGAGGTTCCGGCCAAGATTATTCTTACCACCGACACCGAGTTTCTTGACGATGTGGTCGTGATCGGCTACGGTACCGTCAAGAAGAGCGACATGACTGGCTCGATCTCCTCCGTGAAGGCCGACCAGCTCAACAAGGGTATGGTGACATCACCATCGGATCTGCTCCAGGGCAAGTCCGCCGGCGTTGTCGTCACGATGGGTGACGGCGCTCCGGGTTCCGCCAGCACCATCAGAATCCGTGGCGGTTCCTCTCTGAAGGCCAACAACAACCCTCTCGTCGTGGTTGACGGTCTGCCTCTTTCCGAGACAGGCATCAGCGGAGTCTCCGACGCGCTTTCCTCCATCAACCCTAACGACATCGAGAGCTTCACTGTCCTGAAGGACGCCTCGGCGACCGCCATCTTCGGATCGAGAGCCTCCAACGGTGTCATCATGATCACCACCAAGAAGGGTTCCAAGGGTTCCGAAGGCATCCACGTGAGCGCGGACTTCACCGGAAGCGTCAGCCAGAACGCCAAGTACGTGGATGTGCTGACAGGCGATGAGATGCGTGACCTTATGAAATCGTACTTCGGTGACGGAGGTTCGGCCTACGCCGCCCTCGGCAAGGAGAACACCGACTGGCAGAAGGAAATCTACCAGCTGGGTAAAACCATTGACGGCAACGTGGCAGTGTCCGGCAGGGTAGGGAAGAGCGACATCTTCCGCATGCCTTACCGCGTGTCCATCGGCTACCACAACCAGGACGGTACCCTCAAGACCTCCAACCTTGAGCGTGAGACCATCTCTGTCAACCTCAACCCAAGCTTCTTTGACGACCATCTTCTTGTCAATCTCAACGGCAAGCTGATGAACATGGACAACAGGTTCGCCAATCAGGACGCCATCGGCGGCGCTGTCCGCATGGATCCTACCCAGCCTGTTTACGACGCGAACGGCCTGAACGGCTACTGGTGGTGGAACTACGGCAAGGGCACGCAGACCATCGATAACTGCAACGCACAGGCCCAGATGAACCCTGTCGCCCTTCTGAACGACAAGCTTGACAAGTCCAACGCCAAGCGTTTCATCGGCAACGCCCAACTCAACTACAAGGTCCATGGATTCGAGGATCTGAGCCTCAACCTCAACCTTGGTCTGGACTGGTCCAAGTCAGACGGTACGGTTGATGTCGCTCCCGGCACGGAAATGTCATTCCACAACACCCAGGAGTCCGGTTCCGGTTATCACAACAACTATTCCCAGATAAGGCGTGACCAGACCCTTGAGTTCTATGCCCAGTACGACAAGACTCTCGGCAAGCACACCTTCAACGCGATGGCAGGTTACTCCTGGCAGCACTTCTACAATTCGACTTTCAACGAGAAGTACAAGGCTGACGGCACCCTTCCTACCGCTTCCGACTACTATCTGAGCAGTCCTAACACCTTCAGAACCGAGTACTTCCTCGTGTCTTTCTTCGGACGTGTGAACTATTCGTTCAACGACCGCCTTCTCGTGACCGCCACCCTGCGTGACGACGGCACCTCCCGTTTCGCCAACAACAAGTGGGGTCTCTTCCCTTCGGTGGCGGTAAGCTACAACTTCGGCAAGGAGAGGTTCATCGCGGACAGCGGTGTGGTCTCAGCCCTGAAGCTCAGGCTCAGCTGGGGACAGACTGGCCAGCAGGATCTCCAGTCCGGAGACTACCCGACACTGTCGTCCTACAAGTACAACACGAACCAGTCGATGTACTACTTCGGCAACAAGGTGATCACTCCGATAACGCCGCTTGGCTACAACGCCGACCTCAAGTGGGAGACCACCACGACCTACAACATCGGTCTTGACTACGGCTTCCTCGGCGACAGGATCTTCGGTAGCGTGGATCTCTACAAGCGCGACACCAAGGATCTCCTGAACCGCACTCCTGTGGCCGCCGGCGCCAACCTGTCCAACTACTTGAACGCCAACATCGGAGACCTTACCAACAAGGGATTCGAGTTCGAGTTCAACGCCATTCCTGTCCAGACAAGGGACTGGAGCTGGACCCTGGGCTTCAACGCGACCTTCAATGAGACCAAGATCTCCAGGCTTACCACCGACGACGAGCGCGCCGACTACTTCGGAATCACTACCGGCGGCATCGCCGGCGGTACAGGCAACATGGTCCAGATCCATCAGACCGGCCACGCCCCTAACTCGTTCTTCGTCTACAAGCAGGTCTATGACACGGACGGCAAGCCGATTGAAGGCCTCTATGCCGACCTGAACAAGGACGGCAAGATCGACGACAACGACAAGTACTGCTTCCACAATGCCGCTCCGGACTGGACATTCGGCTTCAACACGCAGGTGGCGTACAAGCAGTGGACCCTCGCAATGAGCGCCCATTCAAATGTCGGCAACTATGTCTACAACAACATCGCCTCCAACGGCGACCTCCTGACCGACCTCTGGGCCAACAACTTCGTGAACAACCGTTATTCCACGGCGAAGGAGCACAACTTCTCGTCATACCCCCAGTATTGGTCCAATCTTTACGTCGAGAACGCATCCTTCCTGAAGATCGACAACATCACCCTCAGCCGCTCGTTCAACTTCGGCCAGAAGACTCCGATGTCGTTCAACGTCTTCGCGACCGTTCAGAACGTGGCCTGCTTCACCAAGTACGGTGGAATCGACCCTGAGATCTTCTCCGGTATCGACAACAACATGTATCCGAGGCCTCGTACCTACATCCTTGGTGTCAAGTTCAACTTCTAATGCGACATAGACAATGAAAAATATTATCAGATTTACAGCGGTCGCCCTCGCCGCGACAATGCTCGCCTCAGCGGCCACGTCCTGTGTAGGTGACCTTGACGTGAAGCCTATCGATCCTAACATCGAGCTTCCTGAGGACGTGCTCAACAGCCAGGAGGCTTTCACAGCCCTTCTCGCCAAGTGCTATCAGGGACTTTCCTGCTCCGCATCCTCCGGGCCGAGCAGCGATCCGGACATCGAAGGTGTGGACGGCGGCTATGGCCAGTACATGAGAGCGCTTTTCAATATGGAGGAACTCTCCACGGATGTGGCGACTTGCTGCTGGAACGATGGCGGCCTCTTTGACATTCACAATCTCAATTGGAACGCATCCAATGAGTTTATCCTTTCGATGTACTACCGTATCTTCTTCCAGATCAGTCTCTGCAACGAGTTCATACGCCGCTCCAACGCCAGCGACATCAGCGGTTACTCCCTGAAGAACGCCTACATCGCCGAGGCGAGAGCCCTCAGGCTCTTCAGCTACTACCATGCCATCGACTTGTTCGGCAACGTGCCTTTCGCGACAGAGCATCAGTCTGTGGGTTCAACCGGAGCCGAGCAGATCTCCCGCGCCGACCTCTTCGACTGGATGGAGAGCGAGTGCAACGATCTTCTTGGCGGCAGCGACCTCGCCGAGCCGGGTAAGAATGAATATGGCCGCTGCGACAAGGGTATGGTGCAGATGATTCTCGCCAAACTCTACCTCAACGCCGAGGTTTGGAAGGGTACAGCGATGTACGACAAGGCTGCCGCTGTCTGTGAGAAGATTATCAGTGAATATCCTCTCCACACCAAGAGCGCCGGCAAGTACAGCGCCTGGCAGGAGCTATTCATGGCAGACAACCACCTTTGGACAGCCAACACGACCTACAACGGTGACGAGATCATATTCGCCGTGGAGCAGGATGGAATCCTTGTTCAGTCCTACGGAGCCACTAACTATCTCGTCTTCGGCTGCACGGGTGGCAAGATGGATGCCGCTGCGATCGGTATCTCCACAGGTTGGGGCGGTCTTTCCCTGACAGGGGCTTTCACCAGCAAGTTCGAGGACGCTGACCTTCGCGCCACATTCTACAGGGGCGAGGAGTTCGATCAGTACGTCGATGCCTTGCGCCGTGAGTCCGACAGCTGGTCTAACGGTTGGAAGTCAATGAAATTCCTGAATGTGAACCACGATGGCGGCAAGGCTCAGGCCGATGGCTTCGTGGACACTGACTGGCCTGTCTTCCGCGGTGCCGACGCCTATCTGATGTACGCCGAGTGCGCCGCCAGGGGAGCCGCCGACAAGACCAAGGGACAGCAGTACCTTGACGCTGTACGCGCGAGAGCGGGTGTGGGCAGCATCGCCCTCACTCTTGACAACATCATCGACGAGCGTGGCCGCGAGCTTTACTACGAGGGCTTCCGCCGTCAGGATCTGATCAGGTTCGGACTCTTCACTTCCGACAAATACCTTTGGGAATTCAAGGGAGGCGTGCAGGCCGGAAAGGCTGTTGACGATCGTTTCAACCTGTATCCGATCATGTCCAGCGACCTCAACGCTAACGGTAATCTTAAGCAGAATCCTGGTTATTAACAGATTATGAAAAAGTTATTTTACACGATAATCGCATTTGCGGGAATCCTTGCGGCTTCCTGCTCAACGGATGAGGACAAGCTGGTCTTCGATCCATCATCCTCCGTGGCCCCGACTCTGGGAACCCTGGCCGGAACCACGCTCTCGTCCGACGGCGCTGACCTGACCTTCGAGTTCACACAGCCGAAGTACAATGTCGATGCCGGCGTGCTATACGCTCTCTACGCCTCTGATTCTCAGGATTTCGGGAAGCAGGAGAAACTCGCCGCCACCATCGGCGGCACGACCGTGACCGTCAAGCAGTCCGCCCTCAACTCGGTGATCCTGAATCTGGGCGGCGAGCCTGGCGCGGAGTTCACGGTCTACCTCAGGCTTGACTCATGGCTAGCGAACAACAAGAACATGGCTGTGGAGTCCTCGCTGGCCCGTTCCGGCGTGTTGTCCGCCACATTCGTTCCTTACAGCCAGCTGATCCTTGACAAGGATATCTATGATCACGTCTGGGTGATGGGCGACTACAGCGGATGGAGCCACGACAAGGCGCAGCTCCTCTACAACTACAGCAAGGACGGCAACATATTCACAGGTGTTGTTGACTTTGAGGACAAGGCTGCGAGCGGCATCAAGTTCACCGGTGCGGCTTCCTGGGACGAAGCCACTGGCAACTGGGGAACGGCTAATCCTGACGATGCGTCCGAGGCTGCCTCTGTGACGCTTCTCAATGGATCCAACGACAACATCATGTGCTACGCCAAGCGTTTCTACAAGTTCACCCTTGACAAGAAAGCCCTCGTCCTGACCAAGGAGTGGGGCGCTGACAAGATCGGTATTGTGGGTACGATCAACAACTGGGCCGCTCCTGACGTGGAGATGACGTTCAACAAGGACTATCTCCGCTTCTGGGTTGACCTTGAGGTCACCGGCGACCAGGAGATCAAGTTCCGCGCCGATGAGGACTGGGTGTACAACTGGGGCGCCGACGCGAAGTTGGGCGGTGACAACATCAAGGTGGGTACCGGAAAGTACCGTGTCTATCTTGACCTTAACAAGGGTACCGTCGAGCTGAACGAGAAGATGTTCGGCAAGACCGAGCCGAGCGCAGGTGGTGACGAGCCTGAGCCAGGCAAGCCTGGCGCGTGGTCACTCATCGGTACCATCAACGGGGACAGCTGGTCGGCGGACGTTGACATGACCAACACCGAGGGTGACATCTGGATCGCCCGTAGCGTGAGACTCACCGCAAGCGACGAGTTCAAGATCCGCGCCGACCACGATTGGGCTGTGACGGTAGGAGGACCGGAGGAGAACTCCACAAGCACCATCGATCCGGCCAATGCCTACGGCGTGTTCAAGCCTGAGCTTGGCAAGGCGTTCGCCGCCGGTGACAAGAACATCCAGGTGGGGGCAGAGGGAGTTTACGACATCACCTACGACTATGCCGCCCAGACCATACTCATCGAAGAGCACAAGACCGCTTTCTCCCTCATCGGCGAGATCGGCGGAAGCTCTTGGAGCAAGGACTTCGTGATGACTCAGGACGGTGATGTCTGGACCAGCCCGGTAGTGAACATCACCGGAGGGTTCAAGATCCGTTATGACTACTCCTGGGAGGAAACCAACACCTACGGTGTCGCCGAAGGCTTCACGCCGGATGTCGGCGTCGAGTTCACGGCTGTGCAGCCGGGCGACAACATCACTGTTCCCGCCGCCGGTGACTACAAGGTCGTGTTCAACTCCAAGACCCTTGCCGTCACCATCAGCGCCGTGGCTTTCCCTGAGAGCCTCTACATGATCGGCGATGAGTTCGGCGGCTGGGACTGGAAGAGTGACGGTGTGGTCGAGATGACGCCTGTCAGCAAGCAGGAAGGCCAGTTCTGGACCGTCCGCTACTTCTCTGCCAAGAAGGGCTTCAAGTACTCTCCTATAAGGGATTGGGGCAAGGATTTCCACAGCCTCAAGACCAACGACGGCTATGCCGTGGATGGCGGCAACTGCACTGTTGAAGCTGATGGCTTCTACATGGTTCATGTTGACCTCAAGCGCGAGATGGTTCACGTCGAGCCTGCGAGGATCTACGGAATGGGCGACTGCTTCGGCGGCTGGGACGCCGGCATGGAGGCCGCCCTGTTCAAGGCTGACGGCAAGGTTCTCAAAGCCACTCTTGTAGGGGACGGTGAGATCCGTATGTATGCCGAGTCCTCTATCGCCAACTCGGATTGGTGGACCCGCGAGTTCATCGTCCTCGACGGCAAGATCGTCTATCGCGGCAACGGGGACGACCAGAAGCGCGTGAACTGCACGAAGGGACAGGAGGTGACTCTTGATGTCAACGCAGGCACGGGTTCAATCAAATAAATCCTGACTATCTCAGACGCACCCGTTGGAGGAATATGCCAAGGGTGCGTCTGATTTTTTTATTATATTCGTAGATTATGAGACGATCTTCTTTTCTCTTGAGGCTTGTAGGCCTTGTCCTGGCCGCCGCGCTCCTTGCGGGGTGCGACAAGAAAGGCACGACTCCCGATCCGACTCCGACTCCGGGGCCGGAGACTCCGGAACGCACCGGCGAATCGGGAATATCCTACCAGATGCTGGTATATTCATTCGCCGACAGTGACGGCGACGGCTGCGGCGACTTCAAGGGAATCCAATCCAGACTTGACTATCTTAAGGAGATGGGAGTCCAGGCCATCTGGCTTTCTCCGATCCACCCGGCTTCATCCTATCACGGCTACGATGTCCTGGACTATTCCGGAGTCAATCCCGACTATGGCACCGAGGCCGACTTCAAATCCCTTCTGGACGCGGCACACGCCAAGGGAATCAAGATCTATCTTGACTATGTGCTGAACCACACATCCAAGGATCATCCGTGGTTCCTCGACGCGAAAAAAACGCGGGCAGTCAGTACCGCGACTATTATATCTTCTCCGACAACCCGCAGGCCGACATCCGCGACGGCAAGATTCCGATGATCGCCACCGAGGGCGCGCGCGGCTACGACTCCGGCCAGTGGTTCTCCGCCGTGACTGGCGTTGACGGCAAGCTCAAGGTGAGGTTCACCCTTGCCCTGGACAACGCTGGCAAGCCTTCGACACTGAGGATGGACAAGGTTGACGAGGTGTCCAACACCGGCAGTCAGAACTCGGGGATATGGCTGTACTACGGCGATGACAACATGGCGCAGTTCTACAAGAGCGGGGCTAGGGAATGCACTCTGTCACTGGAGTTTGAATCCTCCTGGGGCGTGCTTGTGAGAACCAGCCGGACCCAATGGGACTCCCACAAGTACGGCGCTCCGTCCGGAAAGAACCAGCTTTCCTATGGCGTTCCGCTCGCGCTTTCGAACACCAACGCTCAGGACATCATTCTGCCTGGAATGACCACGACGATGTACCACTCGCATTTCGGGACAGACTGGTTCGCCGACCTGAACTACGGCTCCGCGGCCACCTGCGAGCAGTCCGCAGCTTTCAAGTCCGTCTGCGAGTCCGCTGACAAGTGGATCAGGATGGGAGTGGACGGCTTCCGTCTGGACGCTGTCAAGCACATCTACCACAACGCCGATTCGGACGAGAACCCGACATTCCTGAAGAAGTTCTACGACCGCTGCAACTCCACCTACAAGTCCGCCGGCGGCAAGGGTGACTTCTACATGGTGGGCGAGCAGTTCAGCGACGCCTCCGAGGTCGCGCCGTACTACAAAGGCATTCCGGCCCTCTTTGAGTTCAGTTTCTGGTGGAGGCTGAAGGACTGCATCAACAACGGTGACGGAAGTTCCTTCGTCGGCACGATACAGAGCTATCAGAAACTCTACGCGGGCTACCGCTCCGACTACATCGAGGCCACTAAACTCTCCAACCACGACGAGGACAGGGCCGGGAACGATCTCGGAAAGAGTGTGGCCAAGATGAAACTCGCCGGTGCGGTTCTCCTTACGGCGGGCGGCCAGCCTTACATCTACCAGGGCGAGGAACTCGGCTACTGGGGGTCCAAGTCCAGCGGCGATGAATATGTCCGCACACCGATCATGTGGAACTCCGACGGTTCGTCGCTCGCCGACGGCAAGTTGAGCGGCAAGGTGGACAGGACGATGCTCTCCTCAGGAATCTCTGTCGAGAGCCAGGCGAAGGACGACGGTTCCATCCTCAATGTTTACCGCCGTTTCGGTGTGCTGAGGGATCAGTACAAGGCCTTGGCCAAGGGTTCGTTCGACTACTGTCCGGCTGCATCTTCTGTGGCTTCCGTCTCCGCATGGTACCGTGCCTATGATGGCCAGAAGGTCTTGGTTGTCCATAATTTCTCCGCTGGCAACGCCTCCGTCAACTTTACGTCAGACAAGCTGGACAACGCCGTCGCCACGAACGGAACCGTGAAGGTAAATGGCTCCAGGTTGACTCTGGGAGCATATTCATCAGTCGTTTTTCTGCAATAGTTAATTTGACATTATATGAGACGCACACTATTCATTCTGCTTGCCTCTCTTCTGGTGCTCTCCTGCGGGCGCGATCCCGGAGAGGCTGCCGTTGAGCGTGACTGGACCCGCGACGCCGTGGTCTATGAACTGAACACCCGTCAGGCGACCGCCGAAGGCACCTTCGCCGCAGCCCAGAGGAAACTTCCTGAACTTAAGGAACTTGGGGTGGATGTTGTCTGGCTGATGCCTGTCTATCCGATCGGCGAGAAAGGCCGCAAGGGAACTCTCGGCTCCTACTATGCCATCAAGGACTATTGCGACATCAACCCGGAGTTCGGCACCCTGGAGGATTTCGACGACTTTGTCGGTGCGGCCCACGACCTTGGCCTCAAGGTCATCATCGACTGGGTGGCCAACCACACCTCTCCGGATCATCCGTGGGTGACGGGGAAACCTGCCGACTGGTATGTCCGCGACGCGGAGGGCAACACGATTGTCGAATATGACTGGACGGACATCGCCAAGCTCAACTACGAGTCCAAGGAGATGCGGGCCGAGATGGAAAAGAGCATGCGTTTCTGGCTTGACAGGGGGATCGACGGCTTCCGCTGCGACGTGGCCTATCAGGTGCCGCAGGATTTCTGGGCCGATGTGTTCTCGAAGTTCAGGTCTGAATATTCCCGCAGACTCTACTTCCTCGCCGAGGGGGAGGAGCCTTGGCTGCACGAGGCCGGCTTCGACGCCACCTACGCCTGGAAGCTGCACCATCTGCTGAACGACATCGCGCAGGGGAAGGCCGGAGCCGACAGCCTTGTCCGCTATGTGGAATGGAACGCCACTGCCTATCCATCCGGCAGCCATAGGCTTACGTTCGTCACTAACCATGACGAGAACTCTTGGTCCGGCACTGAATATGAAAGGATGGGCGACGCTTGGAAGGCGATGGCTGTCCTCTGCTGGACACTTCCGAACTCCCAGCCGCTGATCTACACCGGTCAGGAGGTCGGCTACAACCACCGTTTCGAGTTCTTCGAGAAGGATCCGATGCCGGACTGGCACCACAACGCCACCACGGATTTCTACACCTATCTCAATGAGGTGAAGCACGCTCATCCGGCTCTGGATTCTGACAATCCGTCCTTCGATGTGCTTTCCTGCACCGATTCCGCTCTGGTCTTCAAGCGCGCTTTGGACCAGGACAGCGTGATCGTCAGCGTTCAGTTGCGGGCTCCCTGGAACTGGTGTATAACTGTCCCGGAGTCAAGGGTTTCGCACGTGGAGCCGCCGAGCTGGTGGGTGGGCATGAAGACCCCTCTCCAGCTGATGATCCACGGCGATGGCATCGCCGGCTATGATGTCAGGATCGAGGGTGAAGGTGTCGGCGTCAAGGAGATCCATAAGGCGGACAGCCCTGACTATCTTTTTGTTGACGTGGCCGTAAGCGCATCGGCTAAGCCCGGTGAGTACGGCATCATATTCACGAAGGATGGCAGTTCCTTCCGCTATCCGTACCGGATCGCCGCGAGGGAGGAAGGTTCCGCCGAGCGTGGCAGTTTCACGACATCGGATCTTATCTATCTGATCTGCCCCGACCGTTTCGCCAACGCCGACAAGGGAAATGACAACACTGATGACACCGCCGAGAAGGCTGACCGCAGCGAGCCGTTTGGCCGCCACGGTGGTGATCTTCAAGGCATTATCGATCACTTGGACTACATCGCCGACCTTGGCGCCACCGCCGTCTGGTGTACTCCGCTTCTGGTGGACGACCAGTCCGAGGGGTCTTACCACGGCTATGCCTGTGGCGACTACTACCGCATCGACCCACGTTTCGGCAGCAATTCCCAGTACCGGGAATATGTCGCCAAAGCCCACGAGAAGGGTCTGAAAGTGATAATGGACATCGTGACCAACCACTGTGGCACCGGCCACTGGTGGATGAATAATCTTCCGTTCAAGGACTGGATCCATCAGTTTCCGGAATATACCGGTACCAATGTGTGCTTCTCGACCAATATGGACCCGAATGCTTCGAAGTATGACCTGAATCTTCAGG
>OLFV01003038.1_pt1 | contig 11167 bp, 9 predicted proteins | sample 1605551 | NCBI WGS metagenome assembly OLFV01 (sample SAMEA3888922, study PRJEB22519) | human gut metagenome | biome: human gut; feature: human-associated habitat; material: faeces | place: Denmark | collected 2011
CGCATGACCATGCGGCGGGGGGGGGGCGTCATCTCTGCTCCCGATGCCCGTGAGCCTCGCTCCGCCCGGAACGGGCACGGCCCCTGCGGGGCCGCCATGCGGTCGGCCTCCAGGCTCGCTCCGCTCGCGCCTCCGGCGGTCAATGTCATTTTCAGCACGCTTCTGTGACAGAGCCTTTCGTTTTGAAAATGCTCCGTTCCGCAACGGAGCCGCGACGGAGGCCGTCTTGCCAAGCTCCGGCCCGGCCCCTATGATGCGGAAAAATTTTCAGGAGTCCTCATGCCCGACGCATCCTTTCTTGAACAGGCTGTTTCCTTCGTCCTGCACATCGACATACATCTGTTCGCTCTGGTTGAAGCCTACGGAGCATGGCTGCTCGCCATTCTGTTCCTTATCGTCTTCTGTGAAACGGGGCTGGTGGTGACGCCCTTTCTGCCCGGCGACTCCCTGCTGTTTGCGGCGGGAACCGTGGCCGGGGCGGGGTATCTGAACTACTTCGCCTGCGTTGCCGTGCTGCTGGGCGCGGCGGTGCTGGGCGACGCCGTGAACTACGAGATCGGGCGGCATGTGGGACCGGGTATTTTCAAGCGTGAAACGCGCTTTCTGAACAAGCGGCATCTGCTCAAGGCGCATGCCTTTTATGAGCGGCACGGCGGCAAGGCCATCATCCTGGCCCGCTTCATCCCCATCGTGCGCACCTGCGCGCCCTTCGTGGCGGGCGTGGCGCTCATGAATCCCGCGCGCTTCTTCCTCTTCAACGTGATCGGAGCCGTCCTCTGGGTGCTGGGGCTGGTGTCCGCCGGATACTTTCTCGGCAATATCCCCGTGGTGAAGGAGAATTTCAGCCTCGTGGTGTACGGGATCATCATTGTCTCCGTGGCTCCGGTGGCGGTGGAATTTGTGCGCATGAAGACGGGGAGGAAGGGATGAACCCCGCGCCCGTTCCGCCCCGCGCCGTGTTTCTTGACCGCGATGGAACCATTATCGAGGATCGCCATTATCTGGCCGACCCCGCGGGCGTGGCCCTGCTGCCCGGCGCGGGCGAAGCGCTCGGCCGTCTGTGCGCCGCCGGATGCGGGCTGTTTGTGGTGACCAATCAGTCCGGCATCGGGCGGGGGTACTTCAGGGAGGAAGATTTTCTGGCCTGTCAGAACAGGCTGGAGGAGCTGCTGCGTCCTTTCGGCGCGGCCATTGCCGCCGTCAGGCATTGCCCGCACGAGCCTTCCGCGGGCTGCGCCTGCCGCAAGCCGGGGACAGGCATGTGGGAGAGCCTGCGCGCCGCGCATGGCCTGAACCCCGCGGAATGCGTCATGGCCGGGGACAAGACGGAAGATCTGCTGTTCGGCCTCAATGCGGGCTTTGCGGCCTCCTGTCTGGTGCTGACCGGCAAGGGGGAAAGCCGGGCGCGGGAACTGGGCTGGGTGCTGCCGGAAGGCAGGGATGCGGCGGAATGCCGCCTGCCTGAGCGCCTGCCGGGCATGACCGCCCCCGGCCCGGAAAGGACGCGCCTTTTTCTGCTCCGGAATCTGGACGCTCTGGCGCGGCTGCTGACGGGCGGGGCGGAATGCGATGCTTCAAGAGGTTGTTCACCCTCCTCACCCCGGTAAGGCCGGGCTTGCCATGGAACGGCAACCGAACCGGGGGAGAAGGTGAACAGCCGTGGGAATGACAGATTGACGGCACGAGGTCGGGAGGAAATGGTCAGGCGGATGGCGCACAGCCCAGCCTCCATCGGAGCTGGACGCCGCAGATGAATTGCGGCGACACCGGAGGGGAGGGGCGTGCGGAGATGAGTCTCGCTCCGCTCGACTCCGGGAGCATTTTCGTTTTGAAATTGCCCTATTTCCCCGCAAGTTCAAGCTGGCGGGCGTAATGATGCACGCCGTTGGCGATGCCTTCCGCCAGCGCGTCCCTGTATTTGGACTGTTTCAGGCGTCTGGCCTCCGCGCTGTTGGTGCAGTAGCCTATTTCCACCAGCACGCCGGGCATGGAGGAGCCGATAAGCACATGGAAGGGCGCGCCCTTGGTGCCGTTGTTGTTGACCTGATGCCCGCGTTTCCTGATCAGGGAAACGGCATTTTTCTGCACCTCGGCGGCGAGCCTGCGTGATTCCTGAATACGCGCGCTGAGCAGCAGATCGGCCAGGATGCTTTCCATTTCCCCCAGGCGGTGATTCATGCCCGCGTTTTCCACCGCCGCAAGGCGGATGCTTTCCTTTGTGCCCGCCAGATCCAGATAGTAGGTCTCAAAGCCCGAGATGCCGGGTTTCGTGCTGGCGTTGACATGGATGGAAATGAAGAGATCTCCCTTTTTTCTTACCGCGATGTTCGAGCGTTCGCTCAGGGATATCCAGTTGTCCTTGCTGCGGGTGAACACGACATTGTAACCGGCGGCGCGCAGTACCGAACCGAGCCGTTTGGCGACATCCAGCGTCAGTTCCCGTTCCACGATATTGTTGTGCGAAGTGCCGGGGTCCTTGCCGCCGTGCCCGGGGTCGATGACGATGGTCTTGACGCGCAGCCCGAGCTGTTCGGCCACGTTCTGCGGAGCCGTCACCCGCGGGGCGGAGGCGGTGCGGGTTTTTCCGGCGGAGGAGGAAGAGGAGGATTCCGCCACGGAAATGCCGCCCGTGAGCGCCCTGGAGGACGCGGTGGCTTCCACGACGATGCGGAACGGGGATTTTTCCGTCCTGACCGTATAACGCCGCAGCGCGGAGAAGTCGAACACCATCCGGGTGTGCCTGCTTGTGGCGCTGTATTCCACGGAATAGCGGCTGAATATGCCCATTTCCTTGTAGCGCGCGCCGGATTTGACGGCCCTGGCCGGAGCCGCGCCTTCAAGATCAAGGGTCAACTGCGGCTTTCTGCCCTTTCCGCCGGGGTCGTGCCGCATCTTCCAACTGTTGGGCTCATCAAGGGAGATGGTAATGCGGATCACGTCGCCGCGTTTCTGCGGGCTGACGCGGGAGATCGAGGACAGCGGATCGGGATTTGCCACTCCGGCGGGGAGAGAGACGGGGCCGAGGGACGCCACTGCGGTGCCCTTGGGCGCGCCGCCCTTTTTTGCGGAACTTTTGCTCAGGCTGGAGAGCAGATCGTCGGCGTCGCCGCCCGAGGATTTGCCGCCGGAGGCGGGAACGGCCACCGGCGCAAGGGAGGCCACGGCGGTGGCTTCGGGCTTGCCGTCCATTTTGGCAAGGTAGGCCGCGGCGGGGGCGGCATGATCGCTCCTGGCGTATTTTTTGCGCAGGGTGGTGAGCAGGGCGCGGGCTTCGCCGGGGTCACGCATGAGTTCGTTGCGGATGACCGCGGCCCGATACAGGGCGTCGTCGGCAAGCACGCTGGAAGAGTGCTTGCCTGCCAGAGATTCGAAGCGGGATGCGGCCTCCTGCGCGTCCTTGCGGTTGAAGGAGCGCCGGGCCATTTCCTCCAGCGCCTCGGCGGATCGGAACAGGGCGGCGGGGCGGTTGTTCCAGGAGGGATTCTCGTCATAGAGTTCCTGAAAGTCATCCGCCAGCTTGAGCCATGAATGGCGGTATTTGGCCCGTCTGGGGTCATCCCGCAGACGATCCAGATCCACCTTGGCCTGTCCGTAGCCCGCGGGCTCCCCGGCGGCAAGGGCGGAAAGAGGAAAGACCGGCATGCGGACAAGGCAGGCAAGAACGAGCAGGGCAAGGATAGACAGGACTTTTTTCATGAAAGACTCCCGCTGAAGAGCTCTTTCGGGGATATGTGTCCGGGGGGCTGCCGCAAGAAGCATGGAAAATGTTCATCGCGCCCGCCCGGAGAGTTTTTCTTATGCAGAAACAGGGGAAAGACTCCCGACCGGTCCCCCCCGCTTTGCGGAGTTTGCGCCGTCCAGGCCGCGAAGGGAGGGACAATCCGTACGACCCCTGTCCGTCGGTTGCGGAGTCAGTCGGCGGACAGGGGACGACTGTAGATTGAAACATATCAAACTCTGAAAAACGGGCAAGTAGAATTCTTTTTTGTCTAGACTATGTCAAAACAGTTTCAAAATACTTGTTCCATATTCTGTAAACACCGGAGATACGCCGCACACAGCTTTGATCCGGCATGGATGGCAGTCTCTCCACACGGGGAAAGGCGTCATGTGTCCACGGCTTGCCTGCGCCTTCGCGCGGCTGCGTCATCTCCGCAGCCGCTACCCGCAGCCGCGTTCTCTCCGGTAACGGGCACGGCCCCTGCGGGCCGCCGCCCGGTCGGCCTCATGGCCCGCTGCTCCGCAGGTCGGAGCATTTCGCTCATGAAATGCTCCATGGAGCCGGGCGGGGCGCGACTGAAGCCGCGGCATCGGAGCGGCCGCAGTTCTCTTGCGGCGTCAGGCTCCGATGGAGGCGTGAAACCTGCGGGCCGGAACACAGGGGCCGGCCGGTACATATTCTCAAATGCAGAACGCTCCAGGGGAAGGCCGCCTCGCGGATTCGGCGGTTTCATCAAAAATTCCTTTGTGGTTTGAAACCTCCCCCTTCAGGGGGAAAAAGTGGTTGACAAGACGGCGAAGCCGATGAAATCCTTTTTCGTAACCCCTCCCTTCAGGGAGGGGCAATCCGCACGACCCCTCTCCGTCGGCTGCGGAGTCAGTCGGCGGATGGGGCGACTGTGGATTGAAACATGCAGTCCTGCGGGCGGTATCGCCGGATGTCCGGAACAGCCGGGGCCGCGCGTCCCATGAACAGGGCGCGGCACGAGACGCCTGCGGATTGGGCGGCCTGCCGCATTCAATCCGCGGGCTTCAGCAGCAGGCAATTCAGCGCGACAGGACGGGGTGTTCCGGGGGAGCGGAGAGGGCCGCAGCCCCTGACAGGCCCCTTTCCCCCGCCGGGAGGGCGGAAGGAAAGGCGGGGCATTCCATCCGAACGTGCAATGCCCGGATCCCGGCGCCGTCACCGATCATCCGGGGAAAAAAGGGGGGGAGCCTTTTCAAGGCGGAGGGTTCCGTCACAGAACCGTGTCGACGGCGTTGCGCGGGGCGTGTGGCTTTGCTCCGACATGGGCACCGACCTTCGTTGCCGCAGGGCAGTCCGTGTTCCGCACGGGCGAAAGGCGTCCTGCATCCACGGCAGGCCTGCCTGCGCCTTCGCGCGGCTCCGCCTCCCAAAGCCTCCGCTGACACGTCAGCGGGCCAGAGCCGCTTCAATGACGGGGCGCATGCTTTCCACGCAGCGTTCGCCCGCCCGGATGGCTTCTTCCGCCTTGTAGAACTCCATCAGCGAGAAAGAGCCTACGCGCGGGACAAGCAGGACATCCGGCGGATCTCCGGCCATGCGGCTGCGGGTGATCCTTTCCTGCATGATGTCCACCGCGCCGAACACGGTATCCAGTGTGCCGGGGCGTTCCGGCATCCCGTTTTCCCCGTCTTCCTGACCCGTTCGGGAATATCGCCTCACAGCGGCGGCCACCCGGCCGATGACACCGGGATCATGTTCCGGCTCACGCTGTTCGGGACTGATATGCCTGCCCACGATATCGCCGTTGAGATTGACGGCGATGACCATATCCGCCCCCAGCGCCCGGCAGACGGAAACCGGCACGGGGTTGACCAGACCGCCGTCCACCAGCCAGCGCCTTTTGTGCCACACCGGCGGAAAAAGGCCGGGCAGGGCAATGGAGGCCCATACCGCCTGAAGAACGTCTCCCTTCTTCAGCCAGAGTTCCCGTCCTGTGGCCAGCTCCGTGGCGACTGCGGCGTAGCGCAGCGGCAGGTCCTCAATCTGCACGCCGGAGGGGACAACGGCATTTTCAAACAGTTCCTGAAGCTTGTCGCGCCTGACCAGCGTGCTGAGCGATGTGCTGATGTTGAAATAGCCCATCATGCCCAGCCGGGTGAGGGAAAGCACGGAGCCTTTCAGACGGTCGAGATTGCCCGCCGCGCAGGATGCCCCCACCAGCGCGCCGATGGAAGTGCCGCAGATGACGGAGGGCATGATTCCCATGCCTTCCAGCGCCTCGATGATGCCTATGTGCGCCCAGCCGCGCGCGGCGCCGCCGCCGAGCGCCAGTCCTATGTTCATCGGAAATTCCTTGTATTCAGGGCGGGGAAAGGGGGGAAAGGGGAGCGGCCGGATATGCGAACGCCGCCCGGCAGCCGGGAGAGATGCTGCGGCAATACGGGGAAGGACAGGGGGAGCGCGTCATTCCGGGAACAGCCCGCGGACATGGACAGCGGGGCGGTCGACGGTTTCGGACGTGAAGCCTGCGGGGCGGCGGAGATGTGTTCAGGCGTGAAACGCTTCGGGGAAAAACGGACTCTGCCGCCGGAAGCCGTGTTGTTCAGCGCGTCAGCATGGCCTTTTCCATGCCGAGCATACCCGCTGCGATCCGGCGGGAATCGATCCGGTATGTGCCGTCCGCGATGCGTCCCCTGAGGGCGTCGATTTTATCCTGACGCACATCCGGTGCATTCATGGCGGCACGATATGCCTCGGTGCGCAGCATGGCTTCATCGGAGACGGAAACGGTGTCCATCCGGGAGGCGTCCGCATTCTGGGCCTGAGCGGAGTGAGACGCGGCGGCGCGGGCGGGCGTCTGGCCGATGCGGAAACGGCTGTACAGTTCCATCCGGCCGGTTGCAGTCTTGTCGATTTCCATGGCGCCTCCAGACAAAGGCTTTTAAAGCATTGTGGCGTCCACCTTTGCCAGAGTGATTTCCCACAATGCCGCGAGGATATGTTTGCGTTCCTCGCTTGTTAACTCACGCGATCCGTCCGGTTCTTCCCGGAAGATGCGCACATCCACCTCGCCGGGCGGATATCGGAAGCTGTATTCGCCATGCAGCGTGCGGTTCAGCTCCTGCCGCACCTCCCGCACCACGGGATTGTCGCTGCCGGTGAAAAGCAGGTTGTCCAGAAGTTCTCTGGCCACATGCTCAACCATGACCCGGCGTTTCGTTTCCGTGGGCACGGCGGCGGGCATGCGTTCCCGCAGTTCCGCTTTCAGGCGGGCCAGACGTCTGGCCGTAACCAGTTGTCTGTCATACTGGAGCAACATATTGCGGAAGTAAAACGACGGAATACTCACAATTATGTTCTCCCCGGAATTTTTCATCGGCAGCTTTTTCTGTTTCTTTAGAAGGTATGGGGATTTTTTTCAACAGATATTCAGCATGCCGGGAGGGCCGCGGCCTCCTGAACGGGCGGGGAACTTCGCGCGGCGGAAGACTTTGCGCCGCTGCCCCGGATGTTGCGTCCCTTGCGGCGCACTGTACACAGGTATCCGTTACGCGGTCACTCCATGCGCTGACACGGCGCATACTCCCGAAAGGGTAAAGGAGTTGGCCGCCATGAAACGCTTCATCGTCCTGGCGCCGCTGACGTTCCTTTGCCCGGCTCTCCGGGCGTTCTCCCGGATGTGGGTAAAACAGAGGCCCCGTCCGGCGGCAACCTGGTATGCCCCCATCAGGATAGACAACATGAAAAAGCCCCTTTGGGTTCAGCGCTGCACCTGATGAGGGGGGGACCATGTCGCCCGCGCCGCCGAACGCCTCTTGGGATAAAGATGCCGTTTTGACATGCCGGGCGCGGTCGTGCATGTTGAAAACAAGCCGCCGGGGCACCCTCCAGACGCTATGTGGCCCCCTTGTCCTAGGCAAGGGCATGCCGTAGGTCCCGTTTCGGACGTTCACGAGGGGGGCGGCGGCTCCTTACTCCTCTTTCCGTGCCGTTTCGTTCCGCTCCTCTCCTTTCTCCGGCAGGCCGAGAAGGATTTCCGGCTGTGCGCCGGGCAGGGCGCGCCACATGGTGCGGCCCATCATCTGTTTGCCGGATTTGCTCTGCGTCGTGCTTGCTTTTTGTGATGAAGTGCCTTATCTATGTATCGTTATCGCCGCGTGGGGTGGAGGCGCTCTCTGTAGCCCCCCCGGCGGAGTCAGAACGAGACGCCTCGTTGCCTGACCCTGTTATCTGAGACTCAGCATAATTTCGTCCTTTTGCACCGATACGGGCGATTTTCGTTTTAAGTTCTCCATCGCGTACCACGAGCATATCCCAGATATCTTTCTGAGTATCCGCATCAAGATACTTTCGGATGAGGTATGCCTTTGCCTCACCTTCGGCTGTGGTGAATTCCACGTGTATATCCCGATTCCTGAGCGTGGAAGGCAGAGTGCCGAGATAGTCATTGCGCACGATATCTCTGTCCACAAAATGCTCGTAATCCAGCGTTCTTCCGTCTTCTCCCCTGCGGAAGCGCAGTTCGCCCGTTTCCCAAAAGATCGTTATTTTTCACTCACGGCATTTGATTTTTTCTCCAAATATATATTATGAATTTGTCATCGGAAGGGACGATTCCAACCCGTCAACGTTTCGGACGTAAGCCTTGGGGGCAAGGTCGCTGTAACAGGCGGCCTTTATTTTTTAACTTTGTACATTGTCTTGAACGCAAGCTGTTTTCTTTTTATGCGTACTTTCTTTTTCGATATGGGCAACGAAACACGGCATTATGTTTATGCTTCTCCAGATTGACTTTTTGATGTATTTTTCGGACAGAAACTCATTGGGAAGAGACGACTTCAAGTCGCAGGAACATTCAGTCGCCACAACGGAAGGCAAGAGGGGACAGGCGGCTTTACGGCTTCCCGCATGAGAAAAGGCGGTATTTCATGGAGTTGATTGTATTATTTTTTATTATTGAAATTTCTGTGTACATTTCAATACTAATATGTTTTAAATTAAATTTATTTATTGGTAAATTTCGTTTTATCGTGGCATCAATACTCACAACATGGATATTTGAAGTTCTAATAATGCAATTATTTGATATATCTGGATTTATTTTTATTTTTATTTTTTTTCCATGTCTATGTCTATTGATATTATATTTACTTGGAAAATTATCGCATATATCATTTTCATTTCATGAATATGGTTTGATTTTTATATTATATATACCATACGAAATAATTATTTTAATTGTTGCTTTCTTAATATATGATATCCTTGGTATACCATTTTTTATATAATTAATTTCAATATATTATAGAAATTATATTCATAATGTTTTGATTTTGACAATTTAAAAAGCATTAATAAAATCAAATAATATCAAAAATTATAAGAAAACTAGAGCAAAATATATAATAATACCGGAATAGCTATAAATAAATTGTAGTTATTCCGGTATTAAATATAAAAACTAGCATTCAAAATATAAGACATGAGGTATTTTGTATACTTATTTCAGTCCAAGAATTTCCGTCAGTTTATCCCAATACTTCAAACATCCAGTACCTTCGCCTGGCTGGATATCCGGCCAGACAGGAACATCAGCTTTCTGTTTTCTCTCTCTTTCTCCTGCGCCTGCGTTTTCCATGGCCGTTCCCCAAACTCCCAAAGAAGCGGACAGTGCTTCTTTCCCTCTCTGTTCGAGATAACGTTTCAGGTAAAACGGTCCCTGCTTGTACCAAGTGACAAGAATTGCCGCCTGTTCCTCCGGCGAGGCCCCGCGCATAAACGGGGCAAGCAACTTGCGTCCTTCCGCCATTTCCGCCGCTGTCAGATAGGCAAGACCTTGTGGTTCCAGCATCATTTTACGCTTGAACATTTCCCATTGAACTGCCGCCGGGGCATTTTTGGATACAAAGCGATGCAGATATGCGGCAAGAGGATTGGAATCAGTCCTGTCTAGAGCCAGATGCTCAAAAAGCCGCAATCCCGAACGAACTTTGAAATTACCAGGGCCGATGTCTTGATACGCTGACGAAATATAACGCTGGTAGCTGTCTGCCAACTCCAACCTTTTGTTCACCGTGAACTCCTCGCTTACCTCATCTAAAGACATTCCCAGCTTGGCCCACCATCTTTGAGCCTGGTCAATATTCCCCTTGATTCCCTTACTCGTACTCCACTCATCAACAATTGCAGCTGCAACGGCCTGGGGTGGAAGAGCATAAGCCTTTGCGGCTGTTACGATATCTGGACCGGCTTCGCTTATCTCCATAAAGGCCTTGTCAGTGTAGTCATGCCCTGTATAGGGGTATCTCAGCGCCAGAGCCTCAGCTCTTTGACTTGGCGTGAGCCCGTCATCTTTCCAAGATGGTGCATAGTTATGAGGGCTCTCCAAAGCTTTTTTTGCGGTTTGGAGCGTTTGCTCCGTGTGGTCTGAAGAAAGCCAGTTTAATTCCAGACAGGATTTCAACGTGTCCAAAATTTGTTTTTTATCTGGTTTATCCCTGGATAGGGGAGAAAAAGGCGGAGTTACGGATATGCGTTCAGCGTCTGGGTTTCCCTGTTGTAGTATGTCCATAAGTACGGAAAAGGAAGGCGGCGGGGCCGTCCTCACCACGTCCGCCCCGCCCGCCGCAATCCTTGCGTCATGCCGCCGGCGGACGCGCGTGGCGGAGTTCGCCAGCATCTCGTCGGTGATGATGCCGTTTCCGGTCTGTCCGTTCCGGGCCAGATCGCGCAGGACGCCCTCATACAGCCAGGCCGGGGCGCGGACTTCCCCGTGTTCGTCCGGGGCCATGCCCAGATCAAGGCAGATATCGTCCAGATGGCTGAGGGACAGCATGCCGTCGTTTTCCAGATAGGCCAGGGCTCCTTCCACCTGTCCGTCCGTCAGCCCGCCGCGCAGGCCGGCGGCAAGGATATCATCGGCCGTGGGGGCACGGCCTCCGGCGCGGGCCGTGTCGATGAAGCGCAGCAGGTTCATGGCGCGGCTCATGTTTTGCTCATCCGGCATGCGCTCCTCGCCGCGTTCCAGTTCGTCGCACAGCGCGGCGCGGACATCTTCGGGCATGTCTTCCCGCTCCAGCCGTTCACGCCGCTGCTCCGGGGAAAGACCCTCATTCCGCGCCGCGCTGCGGAAATCCAGCATGGCCCGCATGGTTCGGGCGTCGCGGCGCAGCATCCGCCAGTCCAGTTCCCGCTCGATTTCCCTGCGCGCCCTTTGCCGCAGGGCAGGGTCGCGCAGGGCGTCCGCCCTGCCCAGGGCAATGTCCCGCTGTTCTTCCAGCGAAGGAAATCCGTCGGAATCTTTCAGGATATCCCGGACGGCGGAACGGACGGCCTTGCGCGTCTCCCTCTGTTCCGCGCTTTTCGCCTCCGCCTCCTCCCTTGCCCGGAGAAGCTCGTCCCGCGCCCGAATCCGCATTCCGATCCTGTCCCGGTCGTCCTCCATCCACAGCCCGTCTTCATCCACCAGCTTGCGCGCGG
>OLFV01003041.1_pt1 | contig 11157 bp, 7 predicted proteins | sample 1605551 | NCBI WGS metagenome assembly OLFV01 (sample SAMEA3888922, study PRJEB22519) | human gut metagenome | biome: human gut; feature: human-associated habitat; material: faeces | place: Denmark | collected 2011
CTCGCGGTCAGGGTCCGTTGCCAGATAAATCTTATCTGCCTTTTTTACTTCTTTGCGAAGCTTTGCAAGCACATCTCCCTTTCCTCTGATCGTAATATATTTTGGTTCATAGTCGTGTTCCGGATCAAAGCCCAGCTGGCTCTTTGGAAGGTCTCTTACATGACCGCCGGAGGCGTCTACTTCATAATTACTTCCCAAAAACTTTTTTATGGTCTTCACTTTTGCAGGTGACTCTACGATTACCAGATGATTCGCCATTGTAAACTCCTTATTCCTGTTCCTATATTTATGCGCCATATCCCCAATCATCAAATCCTCCCGGAAGCTTTCACGGGAGTGTCCTATTAGACAGATATGCATCCGGAAACCGTGACAGTCCTTTAAAATAATCTTTTTGTATAATAAAGTCCTGCTGTCCTCACAGCATATCCACCCAGTTCTAATTCCAAAAGTGCATCCATGGACTGACTTACTGACAATCCTGTCCTCAATGCTATTTCCTCTATATGACGCGGTTCGAAATCCAAGCAACTATACACCATTTTTTCTTTCTTTGCAAGTCCCTTCTGCTTTTTTTCAGAAAGCTTTTCTTTTTCTTTTACAAAAATTCCCAGATTTTCCAGTACCGTTTCCGGCGAAAAAAGGACCTGGGCCCCTTCTGAGATCAACTGATTACAGCCTGTACTTAAAGCGTCTGTGATCCGTCCCGGAAGTGCATAGATCTCCTTTCCCTGCTCTAAACCTGCCTGGGCAGTAATAAGGGATCCACTTTTTTCTTTTGCTTCTATCACCAGAATAACATCTGACAATCCACTGATGATCCGGTTGCGAACAGGAAAGTTTCTGGGAACAGGAGGAGTTTTTAAACTGTACTCTGAGATCAGTCCTCCATGAAAAGGAATGCTCTCATACAGTTCATAGTTACTTCTGGGATAGCACTGATCTACACCACAGCCAAGGACTGCATAAGTCTTACCTCCCCCAGCTAAAGCACCCTCATGACCTGCGCCGTCAATTCCCAGTGCCATACCGCTGATGACCTGCACACCGGCAGCTGCCAGTTCCCGTCCCATATAGTCAGCAGTCTCTCTTCCATAGGCAGTACAGTTTCTGGCCCCGATCACAGCCGCTGTAGCCCTGTCCTCTGCGGGAAGTTCTCCTTTTATATAAAGCCCCATGGGATAGTCGTATACAGAATACAGTCTTTTAGGATAGTCTGCATCTAAAGGTGTAATAAAACGGATTCCCTTTTCACTTAGTCTGTAATATTCCTCTTCCAGTCTGGAAAATTCTTTTTTCCAGTTATCAAAACGATAGGCATTTTCTTCTTTTTTAAAAATTCCTTTTTTCCATAATTGTGTTCCTTCTATATAATATGCTTCTCTGAAACTGCCTGCCAGCTCTCCGATCCGACGTATCTGCAAAGCCCCTGCTTCCGGCAGATGACAAAGCCAGTACAAAGATACTTTTTCTAATGCTTCTGCCCCCATATCCGTTCCTCCAATGCACGATAGCCAAAGGCTTCTGATAAATGTTCTCTCTGTATCCATTCTTCTCCTGCCAGATCTGCAATGGTCCTGGCTGTTTTTAATACCCTGTGGTATCCTCTGGCACTTATCCCCCTTGCCTCATATACTTTTCTTGCAAACCGGCGCTCTGCTTCTTTTAACTGACAAAAACGCTGGATCTCCTTCTGTCCCATGCGGCTGTTACTGTGGATATCCGTTCCCTGGAAGCGATGATTTTGTATCTTCACTGCCTTTTCCACCCGGCTGCGGATCGTAGCGGAGTCTTCATTTGCCATGGTCTGGTCTTCCAATTCCAAAAATGAAACCGGCGCTGCTTCCACACAGATATCAAAGCGTTCTAAGATCGGTCTTGAAAGCCGGTTTAAATAATTTTGTATCTGCATCGGTGTACAGCTGCACCTGCTTCTGTCTGGAAAGAACCCGCAGGGACAGGGATTCATGGCTCCAAGGATCAGAAAATCTGCCGGAAATTCGTAGCTTCCTGCTACACGGCTTACTGTAATACGGTGCTCTTCCAAAGGTTCTCTTAAAGCCTCTATGGCCCCTTTGCTGAAATGAGGCAGTTCATCTAAAAACAGCACACCTCCGGAAGCAAGGGATAATTCCCCTGGTTTAGGCACTTTTCCGCCGCCTGTAAGGCCCTGGGGTGAAATCGTATGATGTGGACTGCGGAAAGGTCTTTGGGAAAGCAATGGCTGTCCCTTGGGAAGTAATCCGCAAAGACTGTAAATCTTTGATATTTCTATATTTTCTTCCCAGGAAAGAGCTGGCAGGATCGTAGGAATACGCTTTGCCACCATGGATTTTCCTGTTCCTGCGCTTCCGCACATCAAAAGCCCATGTCTTCCGGCTGCTGCTACTTCTGCAGCCCGGCGCAAAACACTCTGACCACATATTTCTTTAAAATCAAATAGATACTCTGGTTTAAAAGTCCGTCTGTTTATATTCCCAGATATTCCCAGATCCATATCTTCCCAGTTATCCTGTGATAAAACTTCCTGTAAATGACGAAGGGACTGTATCCCTATGATCTGTATCCCTTCTACCAGAGTTCCCTCTGATACATTCGCCACCGGTAAAAGGCACCGCCTAAAGCCCATCTTTTTTGCAGCCGATACCAGGACCAGCACACCCCTTACAGGTTTGACACTGCCGTCTAATCCCAGCTCCCCGATCAGCAGGGCATCTTTTAGTTTTTCTGCTGATAACAGTTCAAACGCCCCTAAAACAGCGGCTGCAATAGGAAGATCAAAGACTGTTCCCTCCTTTCGTCTTCCGGCCGGTGACAGATTTACCGTTATTTTCTTTGCCGGAAGCTGAAAATCTGAATTTTTCAGCGCCGTTCTCACCCGTTCCTGAGCCTCTCTTACTTCCAGTGCCAGCTGCCCGGAAATAGAAAACCCAGGCAGTCCATTGGATACATCTGCTTCTACAGATACCAGAAATCCTTCCATTCCCCGGATCCCGGCACTGCTTATCTGCGTAAACATGCGCAACGCTCCCTTCTTTTGTTTTTTCGACAAATGGATACACTTTCCCCTGTCCTTCCCTGTTTATTTTGGGATTAAAATAGAATTAGTAAAAGTAAAAATAATAGATACTTTAGAATAATAAAGATACCAGACGTATATATCACCTGAGGGTGACATCACCAGTGTATCCAACAAAAGAAGAAATTGCAAGCCTATTTTTACGAACTGCAACAAATCTGCAACAAATTTATCACTGAAACTCCGTCATAAGATCCCTGAACCGTAAAGGCAGGTGATTTCTCTGGCAGTTTGGATTTTTTCTCTCTTCAATAGCGATCGCTGTAAAAAAAGTCTTCCAAAGTTTGGCCCAGTTTTCCTCTGTTCCTTCCCTTTGCAGGCGTTCCATCTCATCAGATGAAAGTTCAGCCAAAAGCCATTTTCTCCTTCTTTCATGTATTACTGCCTTTTTTCTTCCTATATCACAGATCAGCCAGTTTTCTTCTCCCAGCCGGTCTGCAAAATAAGGTGCGATCAGTTCTAACACATCATTTTTCGGCTGTATCTTTCCTGCTAAAAAGCCTTCCGACATCTGGGAAAAACGCAAAAATTCAATAAACTGATGTTTTTCATTATACACACTGCGACACAGCTTAAATATCTCATGGACTGCAGGGATCTGCAGCTGGTCTGCGGCCGATGCCCCCCGCAAAAACAGCACTTTCAGATACCGGTACATTTTATCCGCCCGCAAAACATCCTCGCTGAGACTGGCCACATATAACTGCTCCTGAATATGGGAATTCAATCGCTGACGTACTGTCTCCAATACCTTTTTCCCTTTTTCTTCTGATGGACTGCATTCCCTGTATACAGCAAAAAGCTCTACATTTTGCCCACTGTTTTTTATCTCCAGCCGCAGTTCATCCTGTGGTATCTTACTGACTCCCGCATCATAGATACCACTTAAGATCCCTGTATAACCAGGTTCGCACAAAAAGATCGTCATGTTCGTTTCTCCTGTATTTTCTCATAACTGTCCAAAGGCAGCACTTCCCGCTGCTTCCTTTACCAGCTGATCCTTTAAAAGAGAGTTTTTCTCTTCTTCCAGATGCATATCATCAAACAGGGAAAGCTGCCTGTAGCTGTTCCTGTTTTCAATGTCCCATATCTTCCGTCTTTCATCTCCTATAAGGGCACTGGTTATATGATCTTCATCCAGGCTGCAGGAGACTTCCATTTTCCCGGAACAGGTGATAAAATAACGGGCTCTTTTTAAAACCACACCGATCCGTTTTAAGCCATCAAAATCCAGTTTTCCCTGTTTTCTGGCAGCAATGATCCGTCTGGCTGATTTTACGCCCACTCCCGGCACGCGAAGAAGCTGTTCATAAGAAGCTTTGTTTACTTCTACCGGGAACTCTTTCAGATTTTGCAGCGCCCAGTCGCATTTTGGATCCAGTAACAGGTTAAAATTCGGTTTCTTCTCGGAAAGAAGTTCCTCTGCCTTAAATCCGTAAAAACGCAAAAGCCAGTCAGCCTGATAAAGCCTGTGCTCCCTCAAAAGGGGCGGTCCCCCCGGAAGAGACGGCAGATGGCTGTCTTCATTAACCGGAACATAGGCAGAATAAAAAACACGCTTTAGTCCAAAATTGTGATAAAGGGCCTGTGTCACGGAAAGCATCTGAAAATCATTTTCCGGTGTAGCGCCTACGATCATCTGTGTACTCTGTCCTGCAGGCACAAAGGCTTTTGTCCCATAATGGCGCTCTTTTAATGCCAGTGCCAGACTGTCTGCTTTGCCAAAAGGCATAAGAAGATCTTTCCCTGTTAATTCAGGCTGTATCAGAGATGCTCCTCCTGCAAAACCAGCCCTGTCAGAAGGGAACATTTTCCTGTATCCCCTGTCATACCCTAACAGACGTCCGGACAAAGCAATCCCCTGCTGTACCTGACGCATAGGTGCAAGTATCTTTTCCCTTGTTTTTCCAGGTGCCAGTTCTCTTAATCCTGCAGCTGTAGGCAGTTCCAGATTGATACTCATACGGTCTGCCAGAAATCCGGTTTTCTCTACCAGTTCCCTGGAAGCTCCGGGAATGGATTTTACGTGGATATATCCATTAAAACAGTAAATATTGCGCAGCTTATAAAGGGTCTCATAGATCAGCTCCATGGTATGATCTGCAGTAGAAAGGATACCGGAACTTAAAAACAGTCCTTCAATATAATTTCTTCTGTAAAATTCCATCGTCAGCTGGCAGACTTCATCTGGAGTAAATGCAGTACGCACTGTATCATTGGTACAGCGGTTTACACAGTATTTACAGTCATAAATACACTGATTGGTAAAAAGGATCTTCAGCAGGGAAATACAGCGTCCGTCTGCTGCGAAACTGTGACAGATACCTGCCTCAGAAGAATTTCCCAGATGACCTTTCTTTCCACGGCGCTGTACACCACTGGATGTACATGCCACGTCATATTTTGCCGCATCTGTCAGTATTTTCAGTTTTTCCTGTATTGTAAGATTTTCCTGTATGATCAACTTCTCATCACCGCCCGAACATTTGTTTGTTTTCTTATTTTATCACATGGGTCAGAGAAATGCAATGGAAAAACCGAACATTTGTTCCTGCTTTTAGGTAAAAATATAGCAGCACAGAAAAGTTTCTCTGTACTGCCATATAAAGTGCTACGATCTATGAATGCTTAAAACTAATCTCTGTAGCCGTTTGGATTCATACTCTGCCATCTCCAGGAATCTGCACACATTTCTTCAATTCCCTTTTCTGCTACCCAGCCAAGCTCTTCCTTTGCCTTTGTACAGTCAGAATAGCAGGTAGCGATATCTCCGTCTCTGCGAGGCTGGATCTCATATTTTAAGGTCTTTCCGCAAGCCTTTTCATAGGCATGGAGTACATCTAAAACGCTGTATCCAACACCGGTTCCCAGGTTGTAGATGCTGACACCTTCTTTTGCTTCCAGCTTCTTCATGGCTTTTACATGACCCTTTGCCAGGTCTACTACATGGATATAATCTCTTACACCGGTTCCGTCCGGAGTATCATAGTCATTTCCGAATACATTCAAATGATCCAGTTTTCCAATGGCAACCTGTGCGATATAAGGTACCAGGTTGTTTGGAATACCCTTAGGATCTTCACCGATCAGTCCGCTTTCATGAGCGCCGATTGGGTTAAAGTAACGCAGCAGCATTACATTCCATTCAGGATCTGCTGTATGCAGGTCAGTAAGGATCTGCTCTAACATTCCCTTGGTGCGTCCGTAAGGATTGGTGATCTCTCCCTTCGGGCACTTTTCTGTGATCGGGATCTGTGCCGGATCACCGTAAACAGTTGCAGAAGAACTGAATACAATATTTTTAACTCCGTGTTTTCTCATTTCATCACAGAGGATCAAAGTTCCGGTAATATTGTTGTTATAATATTCAAGAGGTTTATGTACAGATTCCCCAACTGCCTTTAAGCCTGCAAAATGGATCACTGCCTCGATCTCTTCTTTATCAAAAATTTCTTTTACTTTTGGCTGGTCTAAAAGATCAACTTCATAGAATTTCAGTTTCTTTCCTGTGATCTGTTCTACTCTGTCCACTGCCTTTTTGCTGGAGTTATAAAGATTATCTGCTACTACTACATCATATCCTGCATTTAACAACTCCACACAGGTATGACTGCCTATATATCCGGCACCTCCGGTTACTAAAATAGCCATCGTATTATCCTCCTCGTTTCTTATCTCTTTCTTCCCAGGAACAAATTTTGTCCTTTTGTAATAGTATAGCCTGAAACCTCAATAATAACAATGCATATTTTTTCTCTTTTTTATGTGTTTTTATTGGATTTTTTCAAATTCTTCCCTCAATTTCCCAATTGCCTTTTTTTCGATCCGGCTTACATAGGACCTGGAAATGCCTAAAACTCCTGCTACTTCCCGCTGGGTGTGCTCTTTTCCCTTAAACAGTCCATAGCGCATGGAGATGACCTGTTTTTCATTTTCCGTAAGTTTCTGGTCAAAGGCCTGATACAGTTCTTTTATATCCTGATCCAGGATCAGCTGATCAATAGTCTTTGGATTTTCCATTTCGATCACATCCACCAGGCTGACTGTTTCCCCATCTTTATCTGTGCCGATCGGTTCAAATAAAGATACTTCTTTTGCCCGCTTTTTTCCTGCCCGAAGGAGCATGAGAATCTCATTTTCCACACATCTGGCCGCATAAGTAGCCAGTCTGGAACCTTTATCTACATCAAATGTATTTACTGCCTTGATCAGTCCGATGGTTCCCGCAGAAAGGAGATCTTCTGTATCATAGTCCTGACATTGATATTTTTTTACCACATGAGCCACCAGGCGCATGTTATGTTCGATCAGCATATTTCTGGCGGTCTGGTCGCCTTCTTTGCAGCGTTTCAGGTACAGCTTTTCTTCTCCGTGGGATAGTGGTTTCGGAAAAGTCTTCAAAAAAAGCCACCCCGCATGTTCTTACTAACATATTATGCGAAGGCGGCTTGCCCGGTGCTATTTTTCTATTCATCCTCATCTGGTCCAAATAGGCTTTGACACATGGGCATTCATACCGGCTGCAAGACTGTTCTGCACATCATCGGAGAAAGCATTGGCAGTCATTGCAATGATCGGTATGGTACGTCCCAGCAGATTTTACTCCTGCGGATCGCTTCTGTAGCTTCATAACCGTTCATATGAGGCATCTGGATATCCATAAGGATCGCATCATATTCACCTGGCCTTACATTTTCAATGAACACCAGTCCAAAGCGGTTGCTTCCAAGCCACAGGTTGTCCATAAAATCCGGTTTTTTGAACATGATCTCACTGTCAATGTAAAAATTGTCATGAACAGCCTGGATCCCATACGTATCTCATCTATCTCATTCTTCAGCTGCGTTATTTTCTTCTCCTAATGTAAACAAAGGCTCGTATTTGCGGCTGTCTATGCTGTGGTTATAAGCCATGGCCTCGTAGTCTAAAACCTGTTTTCTATGAGAATTTTCCTCATTCTCTGTTTCTGCCCAGGACTGATAATTTCCCTCATTATCATAAAATCCCAGGAAATGAAGGACCGGATAAGTCTCAGACAATTCTAACAGAAAACGGTTATAGGGTGTCATATCAAGACCTGCCAGTTTTAATACATAAGAAGACAGATACACTGCCCCCAGCTTTCCCATATCTTCAGACGGCTGTTCATAATTGGTCCAGATAATAAATGGAGTCTCATACCACATCAACCTGTCTTTTACCGGCACCTCATAACTTGGCGTGCCGTATACTTCATCAAAGAACTCATCTTCCACACTTGGCTGGTGATCACCGAACATAACAATCATAGTCGGTTCATCGCTGTGACTGAAATAATCCAGTAAATAGGCAAATGCATCATCGGAACGCTTTACTAGAGACAGATACTGATCTGCTTTTGGATACTTCCCTTCCATATCTCCCGTCAGCCATACTGTCTGGTCAAACTCATCAAATGTTCCCTCATAACCGCCGTGATTTTGCATAGTAACATTAAATAAAAACAGTTTTTCCTGTGGGTCTTTTTTCTCTTCTACTACCTGGATCAGCTTTTCAAAATCTGCCTGGTCACTGGTATAGTAACGCAGCTGTTCGCTGCCCTCATAATAATCACCATCTAAAAACTCATCAAATCCCATATTGGTATAGCAGGTATTTCTGTTCCAGTTTTCTCCCGGATATGGATGCATGGCTACTGTACGGTATCCCTGATCCTTCACTGTACTTACCATAGTCCATGCATCTGGTTTTACATTAAACTGGTAGGCAATGGAGTTAGACGGAAGCATGGCAACGGAATCCCCCGTTAAAAACTCGAATTCAGAATTGCTGGTCATAGAACCAAACACAGGCATACAAAGACTGCCCTTTACTGTATTTTCTGTCAGGCTGTTGATAAAAGGAAAATATTCCTGGTTTGTGGAAAAATCTCCAACCACCCGCAGGTCAGAAAGGCTTTCATTCATAATACAGATCAGATTTACAGGCTGCACCGTCTCTTCCCCGGCTCCCGTTTTCTGTGTGCCTTCGGCCTTTGTTTCCTTTTCCTGCTCTTCTTTCTCCGTTAATTCTTTATAAATGGCTTCCAGTTTTCCATGGCTGTATTCTACAGGAGGTTTTTTCACCACATACTGAAGGGACATAGCCGTAGATAAAATATAACCGCAGGAGTCATAGGTGTCGTTGACCGCCCACATATTGATCCCCATCTGATGGGCAGGAACTACACTGTGAAAGAAGCCAAATACAAAAGCTGCTGCTGTTCCTATACAGGTGCCGCCAAAGACCAGCCGTTTTTTGAGGCCTTTTACGTGGACCGGGAAGAACCAGAGGATCATATTGGCTCCGATCACAGCTTTGGCTGCCTGTATCATCTGCTTTGTAACATCAAATTCATAATTTCCCGACACAGTCATGGCAGTGCGAACTGCCAGCACATCCCAGATCATGATCGGCCGGTCACGAAAATCTACTACAAAGGTTTCCGCAAAAGAAAGGATCAGCAGAGCAATGGACACGACCGGCACAGATATCCTTGTGGTTCCTGTAATACCGGTAAGTACAAGGTACAATACATAAGCCCAGCATATATTCAAAGCCGCCATAAAAATGGAAATATTTTCCAGATTTCCCGTTACATACTCAAATAGATAATAAGATAAACAGGGAACAAGAAAAAGACACAGATAGCCTGTGCCTTTTATCATATATTTACTTAGTTTCCAGATGATATTTTCTTTTTTTACGGTTTCTTCTTTTGTGGTTGTACTCTCTGCAGTTGTATTCTCTGAATTTCTTGTCTCTTCTGCCACCGGCGTCTATCCTTCTCTTCCCGTATCGCCACTTATCTGGGATATCATTTCTCGCATACTTTTTTGCATACTATTAAAAATTTTAACACAGTTTGTAACCACTTTCAAGAATCAATCTGAACGGATCTGTCCAATCCTGTTACAACCGGGTACTGTATGGCAAAGCTGCTACAGGCGTATCACATACTTGCCTGTGATAATGCGTCTGTAGAAAATGATCGTCAGGACCGTTGCTGCGATCCATCCAAAAGGCCATGCCATCCAGATGCCTGTACTTCCAAAATACTGTGTCAAAAGCAATGCTACCAGGATACGCAGGATCAGATCCGGTACCGTAGCCATTACAAAATAATGCATGGCCCCTGCCCCGCGGATAATGCCGTCTGTCATTAACTTAATAGATATCATAAAATACATAGGACTTACAATATGTAAAAATTTCTGTCCTGCATTGATGGCATCGATACTGGAGTCATTTAAAAACAGCCCCATCATCTGTCTGCTGGCAAAGAAATAAAGGACTATAAAAGGAAGGGAAGCAATTACTGATAAACGGATACCGGTACGAAATCCCAAAGGCAGCCGTTCTTTCTTTCCTGCTCCCAGGTTCTGGGCCGTATAGCTGGAAAGACAGCTTCCAAGAGCCATAAATGAATTGATAGCAAAAGTATTTAACTTGATAGCACCGGAATAACCTGCGATCACCGCGGAACCATAGCGGTTTACGATCTCCTGGACAAACATATTTCCAATGGATAAAACGCTTTGCTGCATAATGCTTGGAATGGCAATGGCAGCGATCTGGGCTAACAGTACAAGGTCCAGCCACTGAAAAGTTCCCTCACAGTTTATCTTTTTCAGGCGCATTGCCAGAAATGTAAGTGCTAAAATAGCAGAAATACCCTGGGCAATAAAAGTAGCCCATGCCACTCCCGCCACTCCCAGGCCCAGCCAGGCCACAAACCAGTAATCCAGCGCGATATTTCCCAGGGACGAACCGATGAGAAAATACAGGGGCGTCCTGGAATCCCCCAGGGCTGTAAATATGCCTGTACATACATTATAGAGAAACAAGAAGGTCAGCCCGTAGACATAGATCTTAAGGTACAGCTCCCCGTCCGCGAATATGTTGTCCGGGGGATGGATTAAACGCATCATATCCCCGCAGAAGGCATATCCCAGCACGGTCAGAATCAGGCTCATGGCGCCGCAGGCAATGAACGCCGTGTAGACAGCTGTCTTCATCCTGCCTATGTCCTTTGCCCCAAAGAGCCTGGACACCACCAC
>OLFV01003042.1_pt1 | contig 11152 bp, 6 predicted proteins | sample 1605551 | NCBI WGS metagenome assembly OLFV01 (sample SAMEA3888922, study PRJEB22519) | human gut metagenome | biome: human gut; feature: human-associated habitat; material: faeces | place: Denmark | collected 2011
CAAGATATTTGGTTAGGAGAGGTTGTCTATCCACGGACAATCTCCCCTGAGCCGTTATTAGGAGGTAAAAGCTATGATATCTGTTTGGCTTTATTTTACTACTTGTTTTTGCCTATACCGAGCATAACGAAAGTAACCCCGAGATTACGTCTCGGGGTTAAAAGAAATAGGAGGAAGAGTTGTTTGGTTGTCTGGTTGTCTGGTTGTTTGGTTGTTTTATTGATAGACGAACTACAAATAATTTCTACAGGCGACCAACAAGCAGACCACTAAACGACCAGACAACAAATCATCAGAAATCATACCCTGGATTCTGGGTCAGTTTCTTGTTGAGTTCGAGGCTCTTCTGTGGTATTGGGAACACGATGGTGAAGCGTGTCTCTTCGTCTTTGACAGGTGTGCGCTGGTCGTATGCCTTATTGAATTGTCCAAAGCGTATGAGGTCTTGTCTTCTCCATCCCTCCCATACGAGTTCCAAGAGACGCTCTTTGAGGATATTGTCCATAGTGGCTTCCACCCAAGGCATCCCTACCCTTTCTCTGACGGCATTCAGTTCTCTGGAACCATCCTGTCCGTTACGTACCTTTGCCTCTGCCTTCATCAGCAGAGCGTCAGCGTATCTGAAGAGCACGATGTCATTGTCCACCTGCCTTCCATCGGAATAAGCGGTACGATCCACCTCGTATTTACCCACTCTTGCGCCAGCCGTCTGCTTGTATGGGCTGTCGGAAAGGTCGAGCTTTAATTCCAAAGGCATATATACCAGAGGCTTGCCATTGTCGAGCATCACTTTCTTTCCATCTACATAGACTGTGTCTGCATAGAAATTGATATGGAATCTGGTATCTACATGCTTTGTACCGTAACCGAATGCCTTGACAGTAGAGACGGTGGCACAGGTGCCATTCTCGGAAGAACCGCCGTAAGCCTCGCCATGCTTATAGTGGCGTGAACGGAAGAGATAATGATATTCATTGAGATAGAGGTTTTTGTCCAAAGGAATAGTGAGGATATTCTCATCAGAGTTTTCATTATACACGGCGAAGTTTGTAGCATAGTCACTCTCCAGTGTGTAGCCCACGCTATTCAGTTGGTCGCAATACCAGATGCAAGTCTCCCAAGCATTCTTCTTCACTCCATTGACGTCAAAGAAGATGGTGCGTCCATCCATCTGCTTGCCATCGGTCCAGTTGTCGTCAGAATAGATTTCGGCATTCAGCGCAAGCTTAGCGAGAAGGAAGTGTACGACAGGTCGGGTGATTCGTCCATAGTAGTCGCCAGCCTTGTTTGAGCGTGCATCAGCAAGCAGAGGGGCTGCCTGCTGGAGTTCATCGACGATAAACTGAAACACTTCACTCCTCTTATTTTGCACCACTTGTTCCAGTTTTACATTATAGGAAGTGACGAGAGGAATGTTTCCAAACATATCCATAGCATACCAATAATATAATGCGCGTATAGCCCTTACTTCGGCAGTGAAGCATTTGTATTGATCGTAGGAGATTGCTCCCTTATGGCTTTCGATGTCAGCCAAAGACTTATTGGAGAGCATAATAACCTTATAGAGATATTTCCATATATCATATAGGTATATGTCATTAGCACTCCATTTGTGCTGATACAGGTTTTTCCATAATCCTCCATCATACCAGTCTCCACCTCTTGTAGGAATCATCGCCTCGTCAGTGGTCAGCGTATTGTAATCATAGAGTCCTCTGCAGGTGCCTTGCAGACCTTCCGAGTTTTGATGTCCGCCGAAATAATTATATAGCGAAGCGACAGCATTATTATAGATATTGCTGGCATTGTCGTAGATGGCGTCCTGATCGAGCTGGTCTCTTGGATTCTCGTCCAGGCATCCGCTGATACATAGTATCAATGGTAAGATTAAAATATAGTATATTATCTTTTTCATGATTTCCAGTTATTAGAATTGTACGCTCAAACCAAGAGAATAGGTTCGATACAGAGGGTAGTTACGCTTGTCGTCAATGCCCATAGTACTATTGACCACATAGCTATTTATCATAGGAGTCTGACCGCTGTAACCAGTGATAGTGCCAAGGTTGCTGACATTGCATGAGACACGAAGAGAGCGTATCAGATTGCTCTTCAAAGGAACATTGTATCCGATGGTGAGAAGCTCAAAATTGATATAGTCGCCCTTTTCCAACCAATAGTCGGACACTCTCTGGTCCATGATATTCTTTTTAGGTGCACTCTTCAGCACATTGTAATCAGGGAAGCAGGAGAGGTTGTCGTAAGCCAGTCCGGTGCCATTGAATATCTTATGTCCGAAGGCACCATTTATCTGCAACGCCACGTAGAGGTCTTTATATCTGAAACTGATATTCGAACCGAGTGTCACCTTTGGCGTAGCCTGTCCTGCAATGTATCTGTCGCCTCCGTCGCTGAGGTCTATCTCTCCATTATGGTCGATGTCCTCAATGTCGTATCTATAACTGCCATTTTCATCCTTTACCAGTCCCTTGCAGTGAGGCACATAGAATACTCCAAGCGGCTGTCCTACAATCTGATAGACCACATTATTGTCACCACCATTCTGTCCGGCACCGTCCAAAGCGCCGATGGCAGTGATGTTTGCGGCAGACATATTCATTCCTTTATAGTTGCCACTGAGAGAAATCAGTTTGTTGGTTTGGAATGAGAGGTTCATATTGATGTTGAGTTCCATATCCTTCTTGCTTATCGGCTGTCCGGAGAATCCCAATTCGAGACCTTGGTTTGACATCGAACCGATATTGGCAAGCAAAGTATTGAATACGAAAGGCGGTACTGGAACCTCGTAAGCATAGAGCATATCGGTGGTCTTAGAGTAATAATATTCTGCCGTCAGCATGAGTCTATTGTCGAAGAAGCCCATGTCTGCTCCGATATTGAATGTAGTCTTAGTTTCCCATTTCAGGTCAGGATTATTATTTCTCACCATCCCGAGAGTCACAGTAGGCGAACTCTTGACTGGCACGATGCCAGTCTGCCTTACTGTGTTCATGGTGGTGTAAGCAGAAATGCCACCGAGATTGCCAGCCTGTCCGATGCCCGTGCGCAGCTTGAGGAGCGAGATAGTCTTTGAATCAGCAAGGAAGCTCTCTTTCTTCGCATCCCAGTCGAAGGAGATGGAAGGGAAGAATCCCCAGGTGTTGTCATCGCCCACCATTGATGAACCGTCTCCGCGGGCATTGAATGACAAGGAGTATCTGTCCATCAGACTGTAAGTGACACTTCCCATGACGGATACCAACGACTGATCCTCGAATGTGCTCTCCGTGCCTCCGTAAGGACGTGCGGCAGTGGCTCCGATATTATCGTAATTGAACCCATTGGTAGGTATTCCTTTTGCCGTTATCCAGAAAGCCGTCTTTCTGAGTTTGCGGTATTCGGTGCTTGCGGTAGCAGAGACCTTATGTATGCCAATCTCTTTATTGAAGTCGATAGAGACATTGCCCAGCCATTCTTCTTTCTTGAATTCCCCACGATATACGTTGCCTTGCGCCCATACCCATGTAGGGCAGAACTGTGATACCTCATTCGAGCCATAGAGATATGATCCGAAAGTGGAGATGCTCCATTCAGGCGACAAGTCATATTTGAGCTTGATGTGGGCATCAAAAGTAAGGTCTTTAGAGTCGTTTTTCTCATGCAGCACAGCGCCTGGCGGATTGATATGAGTTGCCACCTCGTTCTTGTTCCAGTTGCCATTGGCATCCGTACTGGCAGGGAAAGTAGGGTTTTGACAGGCTGCAGAATAGAAAAGCATTTGTGTGTCGTAGATATCATGGTTTCTAAAAGAGGAACCAAAGACACCGAAATCTCCAGTAAGTCTGTCATTGAATGCTTTCTGAGTGACGTCAATCTTGGCTACGAAATTTCCGTAGTCCATATTCTTGATGATTGTGTTGTGGTCCATCAGACCGAACGAAGCACGATAATTAGATTGTGGTGTTCCTCCACTGAAAGCGAGATAATGATTGTTTACCAATCCCGTGCGTGTGATTACCTTATAGAAATCAGTGTTGTAACCACCATTATTGCAGTACAGACCCAAAGCCTTAGCAGTGGCAAGGTATCCGTCAGCATCGAGCATATCGAGGTGCTTATACATCTGCTCGAATCCGATGTTTCCCTCGTATGAGATTTGGAATCCGCGTCCGGTGCCTTTCTTGGTCTTAACCTCAATGACTCCCGAAGCGCCTCTCGAACCATACATGGCTGTCTCTGCCGCATTCTTCAGAATCCTGAAGCTCTCGATGTCAGCAGGATAGATGGTGGAGAGGGTTAATACGTCGGAGGTGACACCATCGATAAGCACCAAAGGATCATTGCCTCCGATGATGGATGTGGTGCCTCGCACTCGCACACTGTTAAGCATAGCCATACGGTCGAGACCGTTAGATGTAACATTAACGCCTGCAGCTTGACCGCTCAATACGTCAAGGGCATTGTTGACACCGGCTTTAGATGAATGCTTTTCCCCCATTTTGATAAGGCTGTTTCTGTTGTCGATGGAGTCTTTCAGTCCTGTAGTAATCTGCTGTTGTGCATGGGTCATAGAACTGCAAAAGAGCGCCAATAATAATAACGAAACAGGTTTACTACTCTTTTCCATAAGTTTTTCTTTGTGTTTAGTTTTAGTTATTGGTCACAAAGGTATTAAAAAAATATAGACAAAAAGACACAAAATCTTAAAATATGCTTATATTTACCTTCTGATTAACTATAATTAACAAAAGAAAGAACTCAACTCGCACAAGGCGAAAAGAAAAGGATGAGCACTTGGAAACTGCCTGAGACGCTACAGAAACAGTGGCGAAAAGAGGGTGGCGGCAAGGCGAAAGGATGGGTTACATCCCGCGTTCCTTATATATACGCTCCTTAGCCTCGTTGATTTCCTGCATCTTCTTCTTTGCTGCTTCGCGGACATCATCGCCGAGTGTAGCCACACGGTCGGGATGATTCTTGCGCACAAGGTCACGATAAGCACGGCGCACCTCCTCATCCGTGGCAGATGGCGAGATGCCCAGCACTTTGTAAGCGTCCTCGATGGAGGAGCCTCCGAGGGAAAGAAACTGATCTACGATAGTGGCACTGAAGCCCAAGGAATAACAGATGGCGTAAATGGCTTCCACTTCTGCCGGATGTACGATGCCATCAGCTTTAGCTATTTCGCAAAGGAAAGCGAGGAGCTGGAGCCTATGCTCCTCTGGCATCACGTCGCGCATCTGGCGACATGCCTCCTGCATCTGTGATTCCCATACTCTGTCACCGTGGGATTTGCGGTATTCGAAGAGGCGAAGGATGATACTTTCGCCCTGCTTGACAGCTATTTCGCCAAAACTACGGCGCAAGAAAGCACGGAGATAATTCATTTCCGAGTGCATTATCTTTCCGTCAGCCTGTATGACATGGGCTGACAGGACGAGCAACGAGAAGAGGAATCCATTGCGTGCTCCCTCCATTTGTGCCTCTTGCGATGTGTAATAGGAGTTGCCTCGATCAGCAGACGACCTATAATCAGCGTTGCCTTGTTCATCAGATGATGCCCCGCCTACGAATTTATCCAGCAGTGCTCCCAGGGCATATCCTGCCAGAGTACCTATTATTCCACCATTTAATCCGCCGAGAAAGGCGCCTATCCATTTTGCTATTGCCATATTGTTGGTTTGTTGTCTTGTTGTATAGTTGTTTTGTTGTCTTGTTGTCTTGTTGTATAGTTGGTTTGTTGTCTTGTTGTCTTGTTGTCTTGTTGTATAGTTGTCTTGTTGCTTGTTGGTAGATTTGGCTGGAAGCCAATACCGAGCGCAGCGAGAGTAACCCGGGACGAAGTCTCGGGATTACATGAAAGAGAGAGACGGCTGTCTGGAAGACAGTACCGAGCAACCAAATACCAACGACCGACAACCCACAACCAACAACCTATCATTATACATTTATTGATATTTTATTACTGATAGGTAGCATATTAGCTGCTTACGAAACTTCAGTTACCTAATAATCAATGTACTACCACGCAGTGTAGCGTGAACCTTTTTCATGCTATTGAGCATTTCTACGGCATCATTCAGATTTTGGTCGCGACGCAACACAAAGTGCATGTGAAGGCTGAGAAGATTACGATTATAACAATGCACTGTGACATTATAGATGGCTCCTATCTGCTTCAGGATTTCATCCAGCGAAGTGCGATCGTAATATATGAAGCCATCGCGCCATGATGTATATTGCATAGTGTCGGCAGGGTGAACGTCTATGTAGCCATACTGATTGAGCACAGCTTCCTGTCCGGGACTGACATCTACGAAAGCTTCATCAGTCTTCTTTCTGAAACGTACTTTGCCATTGACAAGGACGAGGCTTTCATCGCTTTCCTTGCATGAAGAGAGATAAAACTCGGTGCCGAGAACGGAAGTGATGGATCTGTCTGTGATAATATGAAATGGTCGTGTAGCATCCTTGGCTATGACGAAATATCCCTCTCCACTCAACTTCACATCACGCGAATGCTGTCCAAAAGCCGTAGGATAAAGCAATCGGCTTCCAGGATGGAGATACACCTTTGACCCATCCGGAAGGTCCACACGATAACTCTGCCCCAGAGAAAGGGAAAGCATCAAGGTGTCATGTTCCAGCATGTCAATGTTTGTTGCATAATCTTTGACTTTAATCACCGAATCTACGCTGCCATCATCATGTGCCATTAGTGGCACGATATTTCCAGCTTTATCAGTAATGCGTGCTCCTATCGTTGCGTCAGCTTGAAACAGAAGTGATGGGTCCTCATTGTGGACAGGCTTTTGCAATATCCATATCATACCAGCAATGACAGCTGCCGTAGCAGTAAGCGACAGCCATATCAAGCGCGTCTTGCCCTTTTCGTCCGGTTCAGCGTATCTGGAGCTATCAGGATGTGCCATCTTGAAAGCTTTCAGTCTGGCATTCACCTCGTTTTTGTCTGGCTCAGGTGTCAATATGCTGCGAGCGATGGCAATGTCTTCTGCAGCGGTACGGAGGTCCGCATCGCCAGCCATTTGCTCCAACTGCTCGTCAGTAATATCTGCATCAGGCTCCATTATATTCAGTATATCATCCAATTCTTTCATTCTTGTTATATTGATGATCATTATGTTCCTGCATTCTTCTCGCTCCTTACTTGTTTTGGGTGTCGGAAATAAATGTTTTTTATTTATAGAACGACAAGCTTTAGTTATCGGGCACGCTCACGAATTATTTTCAATGCACGGATGATATGTTTCTTTATAGTACTGGTGCTTACGCCCAAATTATCAGCTACCTCCTGGTATTTGCGACGCTCCACATAGCACTGTATGAATATTTCCTGCGTGGGTGGAGGCAGTGATTGCAATACTTGCTCTATGACAGTCTCTCGCTGATAAGCCTCTTCTATCTGCTCTTGCGTGACGAGATGCTCTGTAATGATTGAAGAAAGGCGAATATATTTATCCTCCACTTTTTTATGCTTTAATCTGTCAAGGCAGTTACGACGAAGGCATTGATACATATATGCCAGAGCTTTGTCCTCTTCTATATCAGCATAATGCCTCCATACGTCTTCAAACACCTCACTCACGGCATCATGGCAATCTTCATCCACATGCAGGAAATGATGTGCGAAAACATAGAGTTGGCTATAATAGCGCTTGAATAATATGTCAAAAAGGCTGCTGTCGTCCACAGATTTCTGTTGTCTGATTGTTTTATTGTCTTATTGTATTGTTGAGAGCATCTATACCGCCAAGCAAGACAATATATGGAATTTGCGGATGCAAATATACACTTTTTTAATCAAAATCTAAGACAAACGGTTATTTTTCTTACTTTTCAGTGTTTTTTTGCAACTTTTTGACATTTACCGTGCCCGTTTTTGTAACAATCTCGTTAACCAATTAAAACAACAAACATATTTTTTCTAACTAATACAATCCATACGGTATGAATAGAAAACGATTGATTGCATTTATGCTAATGCTGTTTCTATATTCAGGAACACTGTTTGCACAGAAGGTGACTATCAGCTTTCACAACGAAAGTATGTCACAGGCATTGAAACGTCTGGAAAGGGTCAGTGGATATAGAATCCTCTTTACCTACGAAGACGTGGAGGGCTACAAAGTAAATCACAAAGCAAAGAATGAGGAATTTGCATCCGTCATTCAAGCTCTCCTTGTAGGCAAGCCACTCGACTATGCCGTTGACGGCAAACTCGTGAACATCACTCTGCGTGAGCATAAGCAAATATATGAGAATGAGAAGAAAAGCTTCTCTGGTGTGGTGCTCGATGAAAACAATGAGCCCATCATTGGTGCTACGGTCAAGATTATCGGAACACAACTCGCTACTGTCACAGATATCAATGGAAAATTCAGTTTCAAAGAATGGCCTCGAGGTGCTCACCTTATTATATCCTATATAGGAATGGAGACCACAGACGTCAAGGCTTCGGAGAATATGACCATAAGAATGAAGCCTGATGCACAAAATCTGACAGAGGTCGTGGTCAATGGTGCCTTCACTCGTAAAGCGAATACATTCACAGGAGCGGTGACAAGCGTAAAGGGAGAAGAACTCCAACGTATCGGCAATGCTAATATCCTGCAATCATTGAAGAATATCGATCCTTCATTCTTACAGGTAGAGAATCTCGGCTCTGGTAGTAATCCTAACACACTGCCCGACTTTCAGATGCGTGGCGGCTCCACTATTTCCAGCGTACAGGGCGAATATGCTTCCAGTGCCAATCAGCCTTTGTTTATTCTTGATGGCTTTGAGACAGAACTCACCAAAATTCTCGACCTCGATATGAATCAAGTGGAAAGTCTTACCACGCTGAAAGATGCCACTGCCAAGGCTATCTATGGTTCTAAAGCCGCCAATGGCGTTATTGTCATTGAGACAAAACGCCCTAATCAGGGTCGTCTGCGTGTCAATTATACTGGTAGCCTCAATCTTGAAGTGGCAGATTTGTCAAGCTATGACATGTGTAATGCGGCAGAGAAACTGGAGGTAGAACGCCTGGCAGGACTTTATTCTTCAGATAATCCTATGACCCAAATGACACTTGACCAGCAGTATGCCTCCAAGCTTCGCGAAGTGCTTGCCGGTGTCAACACGGACTGGATGTACCAACCATTGCGCACAGGTGTCGGTCATAAGCATTCTTTATTCGTGGAAGGTGGCGACAAAACAATGCAATATGGCATCAATCTTGCATACAACCGCACCCAAGGCGTAATGAAAGGATCTGATCGCAACACCTTCTCTGGTGCTATGACCATGGCTTATCGCGTCAAAGGATTTCTCTTTCGTAATAAGTTGACTATCGATTATAATAATAGCAACAATTCTCCTTACGGTGATTTTAATACTTATTACCAGATGAATCCATACAGTCGTCTATATGATGAAAATGGCTTCCTCATCAAATCCTATAGCTATATGAATGCTACAGGTAGTAATGGTATATATTATAATCCGCTGTATAACACTACATTAAACACTAAGGATAATAGCACATACACTACTATTACAGACAATTTCTACGCTGAATGGCAGGCTACAGATGACATCCGTATCATTGGACGTTTCGGAATCGTAAATAAGCAATCTACAGCCGATATCTTCAAGCCTGCTAATCACACAGATTTTATAAATCAATCCAATGTCTATCGCAAGGGAAGTTACCGTCAGACTAATGGTAAAAACACAGATATCAATGCTGACCTCGGACTCAGCTTCGGCCATCAATGGGGCAAGCATCTTGTCTTTGCCAATGCCCAACTGAACATGAGCAACAACACATACAACAACACTCAAGTGCTGGCGGAAGGATTCCCAAATGACTTTATGGACGACATTAAGTTTGCCGTACAGTATGCAGAAAAGGCGACACCTACAGGTCTTGAGGGCGTTTCCCGCTCATGTGGTGGTATTCTCAGTGTCAACTACTCTTTTGATGAGCGTTACCTCTTCGATGCCAACTATCGTTTGTCAGGCTCTTCCGAGACCGGACGCAACAATAGATGGGGCTCTTTCTGGTCAATAGGAGCTGGATGGAACATACAGAACGAGGCTTTCATGAAGGAACTCTTCAGCAATGGTATAGTAAACCGTCTCAAACTGCGTGCCTCTTATGGCTATACCGGTTCGCAGGGCTTCTCCAGTTATGATGCTTATCCTATGTTCTCATACTATAGTGATGCCTCATATAATGGCGCTATCGGCTCTTATGTTAAAGGACTCGCTAACAAAGATTTGCGCTGGCAACAGAAATATGATACTAACTTCGGTATAGATTTTACCTTATTAGATAATGCTATCTCCGGACGTTTCGACTATTACATCGCCACCACCGATGGAATGATAACCAATGTCACTGTACCTGGCACGACTGGATTCTCCACTTACGTGGCAAACCTTGGTAAAACAGAAAATAAAGGCTACGAGGCTTACCTCAACTGGCGTTTTTTCCAGAATAATCAAGGACGTGATTACATAAATGTCTATGCGAGTATGGCGCACAATAAGAATACTCTGAAGGAGATTTCCAGTAACCTCAGTGCATGGAATGATGCACAGGACAAGAACCAGATGGACGAAAGTACCAGCGCTTCTCTTCGTTCTAAGCCTTCAGTAAAGTATTACGAGGGATGTTCCATGAATGCCATCTGGGCTGTCAAATCACTTGGTATTGACCCAGAGAATGGTAAAGAGATATACGTAAAAAAAGATGGAACGGTCACTTATGAGTATGATGTCAATGATCAGGTGGTCTGTGGCGACACTCAACCTAAATTCAATGGTAACATCGGACTTAATGGAGAAATCAATGGATGGGGCTTCACTGTAGCAGCAAACTATCGTTGGGGTGGTCAGATGTATAACACTACACTCGTATCACGAGTGGAGAACGCTCCTATACAGTACAATGCAGACCGTCGTGTGCTGACAGACCGCTGGCAAAAGCCAGGAGATGTGAGTCTCTTTAAGGCTATCACCGACCGTTCTATCACTCTTCCTACATCCAGATTTGTAGAGGATTATAATCTCTTTACATTGTCTTCTCTTAGTTTCTACTATGATTTCCGCAATTGTAATTTCCTGAAAAAGTCATTCCTGG
>OLFV01003044.1_pt1 | contig 11145 bp, 9 predicted proteins | sample 1605551 | NCBI WGS metagenome assembly OLFV01 (sample SAMEA3888922, study PRJEB22519) | human gut metagenome | biome: human gut; feature: human-associated habitat; material: faeces | place: Denmark | collected 2011
ACAGGAAAATCTAATACAATCAGGCTCGCTCCATAAGGGGTGAGCCTGATTTTTTATTGTGGTCAAAGTAGTCATGGTCAAAGTGGTCAAACTCGAAATCTGATATCAGACAACACACAAAAAAGCCCATCCCGATGATGAACACAGAGAATATTCATCATTAGGATGGACTCTTACTATCGAGATAAAATCACGAAGGAAACTCTTATCTTTTGAAGATGCTACGAACCACAAACCAGGCATGAACAAAGAGCGTAGTGAGCAGTCCGTAATGGGTGCGCATCACCTCGAAGCGCTCGCGAAGAGAAGCACGATGGTTCTGCACCGACATACCTCCATCGAGATAATGGGTGATGACAGCACCCACATTGCGCAATGGCAGGTGGCGACTCGCTGCCTCTTTCATGATACGTATGCACCAGTCGACATCGGCAGAGAGACGATAATCGAGATTATAATGGATGCCTTTTGCCAAGTCGGTACGGGCATAGAATGACTGATGGCAAACCAACATACCCCAACGAAACGAACGCCAAGACAGGTGAGCAGGTGGCTGCAAACGTCGATGATGCAGAAAACACCCTGTTGCATCTACAATGTCGGTATCGCCATAGAGCACACCAGGAAGCACTTCGCCTTCACCCACACAACCTGCTACATACTCCAATGTTTCGGCAGATGGAAACACGTCGCCGGCATTAAGAAACACTAAATAGTCGCCCGTGGCACGGTCGATCGACTTGTTCATCGCATCGTAGAGTCCTCGGTCGGGCTCCGACACGACAACGATGTCGTGGGCATTCTCCCCACGGCTTATCTTGTGCTGATAAGCTCTTACCATGGACAGGGTCTTGTCGGAAGAGCCTCCGTCCATGATGATGTGCTCGATGCTGCAATAGGTTTGTTTCTTCACGCTGTCGAGGGTTCGCTGCAGCACCCGTTCTGCGTTATAGGTACAGGTAATGATGGTGAATTTGATCATATACGGTAGTTTTTATAGGCCATCGCCTGATTGTAGACTTCGATGTACTTGAGTGCCACGACGTGCTGCGAATAGCTGGACGACACCTTGTGCAGACAGTTGCTGCGCACCTCGTCGGCATCGGCTTCGAAGAGCACCCAGTGGATTCCTTCCGCCAGATCGGCTGCATCACGATAGTTGACCACATAACCGTTCTTGCGATGATCTATCATCTCGGGAATGCCGCCTACCTTGAAACCTACGCTGGGCACGCCGCAAGCCATCGCCTCCATGATGGTATTGGGGAGATTCTCGGAAAGCGAGGGAAGCACAAAGACATCTGCCGAACGATAAATATCGGCGATGCGACGGTCGTCGCTCACGTATCCCAACGAGATGGACGGGAAGGGCAACTTGCCCTCCAGTTCCTCGCTATGGCCGCCAAGGATGGCGACACAGGTGTTGTCGCGCATCTCGGGATATTTGTCTGCCAGCTGCTGGCAGGCTTCCATAAGATAATTCATGCCCTTGTAGGGATTGGTGGCTCGCTGGGCTATGAAGAGGATGATGCGCTTGTCGGCTGGCAGGATGGCACGGGTGCGGGCTTCCTGACGATCGGCTGGACAATATACTCGGGAGTCGATGGGATTGGGGATGCTTACCACTTTCTGCCCGGAGAGAAGCAGACTCGACTTCGCCTCGCCTGCCAGCCACTTGCTGCAAGCCACAAAGAGGATGTTGTTCTGCCTGTAGAGATTCTGCTTGCGGCGCCACACCTTGGCTGCAAAATCGCCCCAAAAGCCTCCTGAAGGCAGATACTTGCACTTCGCGCAACCGCTGTGGAACTTGTTGCACCCCACGGTGAGATGACACAGCGAGGTGGCTGGCCACATGTCGTGCATGGTCCACACCACGGGCTTTCCGCTCTTGAGTATCTTGCGGATGGAACCCAATGAGAGCATGCCCTGATTGATCCAGTGCAGATGGATGATGTCGGCCTCCCTGAACTCAGGCAAGCCCGTTATGTCGTAACCCGAATTGGCGATGTCGATGTCGAAGAGATGAAGCTTGGAGAAGCGCATGTGCCAGAAGATGCACCAACGCTCCCACAGGAAATGCCACTGTCCGAAGATGGAACGGGGCATTTGAGCCACTGTGATCGACTCTGTCTCCTTATCGCGCACCAACATCTTAGCCTTAACTCCATTGTTGTTAAGAGCATCCATCAGACGGTTGGCTGCTACTGCGGCGCCACCGGTCTGCTCGCTTGTATTTACTATGAGTACTCGCATCGTTTGCTTGTTTTAATATTCGACTGCATGCTTGCCCGGCTCGACACGGCAGGACGTATGCAATCTTACACATGTGCAAAGATAATGCTATTTGGGGAAAACACAAAACAAAAGACACTACAAAATGATAAGTGTCACTAAAAAAACACGCTGCAACTCTCAACGAGCTGCAGCGTATCATTATGTTTAACTTTTAAATTTCTAATCCAAAGGCAATCTCACGATCCCCTTTGTTATCTGTTAAACAATCTACCTTAAAACCTAATAACTAAAAACCTAAATCTATTACTACTAACCTAAACAATCTATTAACCTTTTGACGATGCAAAGATACAACATTTTTTGCTATATCACCAAACATTTTGAAAGGAAAATGATAGATTTTAGTGTTTATTTGATATAAATCAATCAGATGTGCCCGAACACAACACATTTTAAGCATCCATTAACGGTCGTTAAGCTTTCACTATGAGAACCGTGGCATAAGCCGATATTCCTTCCATTCTGCCCGTGAAACCCAGTTTCTCGGTAGTGGTTGCCTTGATGGAGATGTTGTCCTCGTCGGTGTTCATCACTTCTGCCAGACAGGCTTTCATGGCTGGCACATGAGGATTGAGTTTAGGGCGCTCTGCACACACCGTGGCATCGATGTTGCCCACCTGATAACCCTTGGTGGCTATCAGTCCGATGGTCTTGCGAAGCAATATCTTGGAATCGACATTCAGCGTCTCGGCCGAAGTGTCAGGGAAATGATAGCCGATATCACGCATATTGGCTGCTCCCAAGAGTGCGTCACAAATGGCATGTATCAGCACATCAGCATCGCTGTGCCCCAACAAGCCCAACTCGTAATTTAGTTTGATGCCGCCAAGCCAAAGCTCGCGCCCTGCCACCAACTTGTGGACATCATAGCCGAATCCTACTCGAATATTCATCATTTTGGGGTTTATCTTCTCTTGAACAGGTCCTTGATGCCGTCCATATCAAAGGTGAGCGAAAAGCGCAACGTCTGGTCGAGCGGATTGCTCTTGGCGGTGGCTACTACATAACCGGCATCGAGCTGGAACACACTCATCTTGAAACCGGCACCGACGGTAAAGTACTTGCGGTTGCCCTTGTTCTCGGCTTCGTGATGATAGCCTGCACGGAGCGAGAACTTGTCATTATAGGTGTACTCTGCTCCTACGCCATAGTAAATCTCCTGCAGCTCTTCCTTGAATCCGCCTGGCGCATCGCCGAAACTCTTGAAAATGCCTCGGATAGCTGAAATATCATTATACTCGCGATGCACGCGGTCTTCGTATTCTGAATTGTCCTCGCCCTCTTCCTGCTTGGGAACGGTAGGTACCAACAGCTTGTTGGCATCGGCAGCAATGGTGAGGCGGTTGTACTCGTCGATAGGTATCATCAGCGAGGCGCCCAATCGGAGGTTGGCTGGCAAGAACTCGCTGTACTCATTGCCGCTAAACTTGATCTTACTACCAATGTTGGAGATGTTGAGACCGATACCCAACTGGCACTCACGCTGGCCGATGTTGATATAGTTCTGATAATAGGCTGCAATATCGGCAGCGAAGGCGGAAGCGGGAGAATTGTCCTCGCGCTCATCAAAACGCATGTCGGAATAAATCCAGCGCAAAGCGGCAGAGAGTGAGAATGTCTCGCTCAGCATCAGCGAGTAAGCTACATCGAGCGACATCTCGTAAGGATTGATAGTGGTTCCTTCTCCCGACTCGGCTCCCTCGTAAGAGGTGTAGACTTTACCCAGATTGAAATAGCGCAACGAACTCGACACGGCGCTGTGGTCGCCAATGCGGTAATAGCCTGCCAAATAGGCAAGGTTCATATCGTTGACCAACGAGCGAAGCCAAGGTGTGAAGTTGAGCGCCACTCCTGCACGCGAGATACAGAAAGGATATTTGGCGGGGTTCCAGTACTGAGAGTTGACATCAGGGTCGGTTGCCGCACCCACGTCTCCCAGACCGCCGCCACGGGCATCAGGAGCTATGGTCTGCGAAACGACCGCATAGTTGACTGGATTGAAAAGATCCTTCTTTTCCTGAGCACTCGCCTGCAGAGAGAGCTGCACCATGAGCACCGCCAGTAATATTCTGAATGCTTTGTTCATATCTTCTTTGTGGTTTATTATTCTGTTGCCTAAAATAAAACGCAGAAGCAGCCTTTTTATTTTGCCGTGCGCCTTATTTGTTGTTAATATCCTCTTATTTTCTCAACTTTCGCTGGGTTCTGAAGTTATAGAAGTTCTGTTATTGTTTTATCGCCTGTCTTATCTGTTGCTGATGACAATGAGCTTCTTCGTCTTCGACACATAGCTGCTGCCTTCCGACGACACTTTGACACGATAGAGATAGACGCCCGTCTGCAGGGGGCGGCCACCATCTACCGACAAATCCCAGTCGACCGTATAATTGCCCGTAGCTGACACTCCGCTCTCGGCATGACGCCACATCTGTCTGCCTGCCGCATCGAAGAGTTCGATGACTACATCCATGTTGCTCTCCATACGGTCATGACTGATGATGAACGTGGTGGAAGTACGGGCTGGATTGTTGGTCACGCCGATGTTGAAGAGCTGCGGACGCAAACCTTTCACCACGTTGAAGTGAAGCACGGCTGTAGAGCTGTTGTTCTGAATGTCCCACGCACGGAACTGCAGTCTGTGAGGTCCTTCCTCCAACTCGGGAATACTATAAAAGGTGGAGCCACTGGTATAGGTTCCGAAATCGTAGCTGAAATTGTTGTTGAGCGTATAGGTCTTCGCCATGTCGCCATCGATGACGAGCTGAAGGTCGTGACCTATTCCGCTGCCGGCTGCATTGATGCCGTCCTTATCCTTGATCTCTGCCACAAAATAAGGCGTGCCGTTCACATTTCCACCATCGACAAACGAAGGCGAGTTGAGATAGCAATAGATGGAAGGGCCTACCGAATCGTTCTTTGCCTCGGCACTTCCTCCCACAATAAACTGGTCGCAGGAGCCATTGGCTCTGATGGTCTTATCGGTATTCAGGGCATAGAGATTGATCATTCCCTGACCATCGGCATAGTTGATGTCCTTGGGCACGGCAAACGTCAGCTCGAAACTGCTGTTGCGAATGCTGTCGGAACCATGATAGAGCGTCTTGGTGCGGTCTAAATACTTGAACGCCACCTCTGCGCCGTCACCGCTGGTGTTGTTCAGCTTACAGGTTATCTCCTCCCGGGTGTCGCGCACCGTTGCTGTCACCACACCATTGAATCCTTCTACTCCTGCCACATGTCCTTTCATCTTGATCACAGATCCTGCCTTGACCGTAGGCATCGTTCCTGAACCGACAGCCACGCCGTCAATCTCGTCGACCACAACCTGAGCTGTAGGAAGATTGAGCGACAGGGCTGGATCGCCCAACAGCGAATACTGCAGGTGATTCTCGGTATTGTCCTGTTCGGGACTCGTCTTGTTGGGGTCTTCCCGGGTAGGGGTCGGATAACGGTTGGTTCCCAACATCACATCGTTCTGCGCCAGTCGGTGAGCCTCGCCTAAAGCAATGGGCTTGCCGTCCTGCAGGGAGAGCACACGCTTCATGAAAGCATGGTTGATGTATTTGTTGGCGGATGTGAAAACGGTACGGGCCGTTCCATAGAAAGCAACGGCTCCGCCCTTCTCGTTGCGCACGGCTGCCTCGCCTATTGTTTCCGTTACGCCGTCGAAAGCCATAATGTCGCAGGCTGCTGTCACCCACAATGGCAGATTGGAGGTGCGCGACTCGCTAAAATCGCTCAGTCCAAGTACTGACTCGTGCGAGATGAGGGTGGCGTTGCCATGCCCTCCATAGTCCATGACCAAGGCTCCGTTGGCCTGTTGCTGACGGATGATCTTGCTCACCTCTGGATATGTATTGCCAGTGGCTGAACTCTCACGGGTATAGGCGTCCCACATCACTTTCTTGATCAGGAAATTGGGATAATCCCTGCCCACGCTATTGGCCACAGAGTCGACATCCTTCATGTGAATATTGTCATTTCCATCGTCACCCATGAACATGATGGTGTTCTGCCAGGCTCCGCCATTCTGATTCTTGCTGTAATTGATGGTCTTGTCGACCATGATCTTCGCCTCGGCTACTGTGATTACCGGGAATCGGCCCACGCCAACGTCCTGCAGCTCACGTCGTGCGTCGGAACCTGCACCTTCGGCCAGGATGCCCATCCAGCTGTCACCTGCATAGCAGACTGTCTCGCTAAATGAGTTCTCGCTCTCATAGACGAGAAGGTAATCGTCTGGATCAAACCGCTTGCAGTCGGCTGTGAGCATGCGGTTGTCCCAAACGCAGTCGCCAAAGAGCAACAGATACTTAGGCATGTCGGCCTCTGTCGCAGCTCTGTCCTGCAACATTCTGAGATAGCGACGATAGGCATTGGCATCGGGTGTGCCACTCGAGAACTCATTGTACAGTTGGTCGGCGGCAACTATATTCACCCGCATACCGTCATGACTCTCGTGGAACTCCTTAAGGCGCTGTGCCTGCTTCAACAGTGCGCCTGAAGAGGGAACGATGATGACCAGGTCGGCCTGACCGTCAGCATGAAGATCCTGATTGGTAATGTTCTTCACATAAGTGGCTGTAGGATGCTTTCCCGACAGAGGCGACAGCGGAATCGCCTTCTCCCAAGCCATCGACACATAATCGAGACGGGCTATCTCTCCACTCACATTCTGAATGGTGATCGTATCTTTGCCACCATCGACTTTCAGATTGTCGAGCAGATAAGTGCCTGAGTCCTGCCCTGCCTTGCAATAATCCAGAATACGAACATTCAAGGTACCTATGTCCTTGCCGTTGAGCAGAATGCGTATTTGGTTATTTCCTCCTGCCGAGACATTGACGGTAAGGCGTCCTTTCTGACTGCCAGTGGTGTTGGTGATCACTACCTGCTGACTGCCGCCCACGCTGATGGGCGTTGGGTCGAAGAGATTTCGTCCGCCATTATACCAGCTGTAGCCATCGACCTCGTAAAGCGAATGATAGTCATCGGGCGACGGATAAAAAGAGGAAACAAAGGCTGCCGAGTCGACCGTGGCAGGCTCCTCGTCGCTCTGGGTAATAAAATAATAACCGTAATCGGAATAAGGATTGCGTCGGCGGACAGTCGATGAGTTGGACGTCCAGCTGACAGGACCCTTGGCATAAAACAGATGTTTTCCGCCTACGACACACTGGGGCACTTCCTTCAAATCATCGGTGCGGACCAGGTCGTTGGCATAAAGAGCCTCGTTCTGCAGATTGCCGCCATAGCCATAAATCTTCACCTTATTGATATTGGAGAAGCCTGCCTGACGAACCGTGGCTTCGGTAAGCTGGTAAACACCTGAAGAGCTGACTCTTATCTTTGCCCACTTGCCCGAGGCAAGTAAAGAATGTTCGGCATAGATGTCGGCTGCCGAGGCATAAGCCTTGTCGTTCTTGCGTTGGCGCAGCACGCTGTTCTTCACGGCCTTTGCCTTGACATCGAGCATGAAACTCACCAACATCTGATATTTATTGTTGCGGAAAACCAATGGGCAGAAGGAAGCCACAAGATATCCTTTCCTTCTGCTCACGGAGATATTCTGACTAAGAGGCACCTGCGAAGGCAGGGCTGCACCGGATATGCGATTGTAGTTGGCCACATCGCTCACGGTCATATCCATATATTCTGGATATTTCACCGAGACGGTGTAGACGGAGTCCTGATAGTTTTCGGGCAAAGGAATGGAATAGAGAAAATGTGGCAACACAGAGTCGACCTTGACCTCGTCGGCTGTCAAGTTAAAGAACCGCTGCTGTGCCTTTGCCGGCAGAGCAAGAACCAGCAAGGCTATCCACACGAAAAATATCCTAACTCTTTTATTCGTCATATCTTGGAATAACAAACTTGTTTCTTATGAGGCGGAAGATAAATTCCACCGCCCTGTTCTGTAAACCCGTACTGTCCTTTCGAGTGGCTTGTTAAAAGCACTTACTCAGAAAACCTTACGAACAGCTTTCATCGGGTTGTTTGCAAATGTAACTACTTGCAATTGAAGTCGAGCACCTTCCAGTCTTCAAGATAACCTTCGAGATGGTCGTCAATGCTGACAGGTCCACAACCGGTAGGACAGCCTGTATAGAGCAAGTCGCCCGTCTTCAGCGTGAAGTACTGACTGATATAAGAGATAATCTCGTCCACCTTGTAGAACATATCGCTGGAGCAACCTTCCTGTACTGTCTTGCCATTGATGTCGAGATGGAAATGAATGGCCTGTATGTCGCGAAACTTCTGCACATCCATCCATGTACCTATCGCCGCCGAACCATCGAAGCCCTTGGCAAGTTCCCATGGCTGGCCAGCCTCACGCAGCCTCTTCTGCATCTCACGGGCTGTGAAGTCGATTCCTACCGTCACCGCATCATAATATCTGTGGGCGAAGCGCTGCGGGATGGTCTTTCCCAACCTGCAGATGCGAACCACCAACTCTGTCTCGTACTCTATACGTCCCAGATGATCAGGGATGAAGAATGGTTTTCCATCCTTCAGCAACGCCGAGTCGGCTTTGGTGAAAATGACAGGTCTCTCTGGTTTAGATAACGTGTCATGTAGCGATTTATTGTGTTCGGCATAGTTCATGCCTATGGCAAATATCTTCATAACGTCTTAAACTTCTATAACTTCTGAACTTGCTAAAGTTCAATAAAAAAGAAATGGGAGTTAGAAGCAAAGCGTAAGCCTTGACTCCATAACTCCCTGATATTCTAATTTAACTATAAGTCAAATTAATCTTGCCATGCCAAGCATTTCGTCCGCAACAGCAGATTACTCAGCAGCAAGAGTGAAGCGCTTGTAAGCAACGATCTTGAGATCCTTGCTCTGAGAAGCGAGGTACTGAGCAACAGTCTGCTTGTCACCGTCACCGAACTGGAACTCCTGGTCAACGAGGCAGTTCTCCTTGAAGAACTTAGCCAGACGACCATTAGCAATGTTCTGGATCATAGTAGGGTTCAAAGTAGCAGCCTTCTCCTCACCAACAGTCTTCTTGATGTTGCGAGCCTCTTCAGCCTGCTCAGGTGTCAACCAACCCTTCTTGGTGTTGCTCTCGATGTGCTCCTCAGAGTCAACGTGAGCTGGGTTGATGCCAGCCTTCTTCAATGCTGCGTTAACAGCCTTCTCTACGAGCTCTTCCTTGGTCTTAGCCACAGCTACCTCGAGCTCTGTCTTCTTAGTCTCCTCAGAAACAGAAGACTCGTCGAGAGCTACAGGACGCATAGCAGCTACCTGCATAGCAACCTTGTGACCAGCCTCCTCGTTGTTCTCGTTGAGCTGAACCATAGTACACAGAGTGTGCTTGTTCATATGGTCGTAAACCTCGATGTTCTCACCCTCGAGAACACAGTAGCCATCGAGCTCCATCTTCTCGCCTGTGATACCAGAGCGCTGTGTTACAGCAGCCTGAGCATCAGACTCGCCAACCTTCAAAGTCTTCACCTCGTCGAGAGTGTGAGCCTTGGCAGCGATAGCAGCGTCGAGGATGTCAGATGTCAACTTGATGAAGTCAGCACCATTAGCTACGAAGTCAGTCTCGCACTTGAGAGCGATGATAGCAGCGAAATCGTTAACCTTCTTAACGAGAACGCAACCATTAGATGTCTCGCGGTCAGAACGCTTTGCAGCGATAGCGAGTCCACGCTCACGGAGCAACTCCTTTGCCTTATCGAAATCACCTTCAGCCTCTGTCAGAGCCTTCTTTACGTCAGCAAGACCAGCACCTGTCATAGCGCGAAGTTTCTTGATATCTTCAATTGAAACAGCCATAATATTTTTCTTTAATTAAAATAGTTAATGTTCTATTTGTTGCTATAGCACTGAGCCACCCCTTTCCTGGATGATGGCTCAGAGCTTATTAAGCCTTTGCCTGATTACTCAGCAGCCTCTTCCTTGCGGGCAGCCTTCTTCTTAGGCTGATCCTTCTGCTCGGCAGCAGCCTTCTCATCAGCCTTCTCTGCCTTGCGCTCCTCAAGACCCTCAGCGATAGCACCGCAAACAGCAGAGAGAATTACCTCTACAGAATCCTTTGCATCGTCGTTGGCAGGGATGATGTAATCGATATTCTTAGGATCAGAGTTGGTATCAACGATACCGAACACTGGAATACCCAGACGGTTAGCCTCCTTAACAGCGATGTGCTCCTTCATTACGTCGATAACGAAGAGTGCGCTTGGAAGACGAGTCAGGTCGGCGATAGAACCAAGGTTCTTCTCCAACTTAGCACGCTGACGGCTTACCTGAAGCAACTCGCGCTTAGAAAGGTTAGAGAATGTACCATCATTCATCAGCTTATCGATGTTTGCCATTTTCTTGACAGCCTTACGGATTGTAGGGAAGTTAGTGAGCATACCACCTGGCCAGCGCTCAATAACGTAAGGCATGTTGACAGAGGCAGCCTTCTCGGCTACGATGTCCTTAGCTTGTTTTTTAGTAGCGACAAACAGGATTTTCTTACCTGACTTGGCGATTCCCTTAAGTACCTCAGCAGCCTCGTCTACCTTGGCTACGGTCTTGTTAAGGTCGATAATATGAATACCGTTACGCTCCATGAAGATGTAAGGAGCCATTGCTGGATTCCACTTGCGACGGAGGTGTCCGAAGTGGCAACCTGCCTGAAGTAACTGGTCAAAATTTGTTCTTGACATTGTTTTTTCTTTTTTAATTGTGTTTACTTTCTTTTTGAATCTAATGTTAGATCAGTCGATGAGTAGTCCCCGATTAATGGAATCTCACCGATTTAGATACTAAACTTTTTAGCTCAGCTATATATAATCTGTATAAGATTAACGCTTGCTGAACTGGAAGCGACGACGAGCCTTTGGCTGACCT
>OLFV01003047.1_pt1 | contig 11135 bp, 6 predicted proteins | sample 1605551 | NCBI WGS metagenome assembly OLFV01 (sample SAMEA3888922, study PRJEB22519) | human gut metagenome | biome: human gut; feature: human-associated habitat; material: faeces | place: Denmark | collected 2011
TATTCCGGCGGGCGGAACTGCAGGGCCTCGGCCAGGTGGCCGGGGCGGATAGCCTCGCTCTCATCCAGATCGGCGATGGTGCGGGCCACCCGCAGGATGCGGTCGTAGCTCCGGGCCGTCAGGCCCATGTGTTCATAGGCTCCTTTCATCAGCGCCTGCCCCTCGTCGTCCAGGGCGCAGAACCGGCGGATCTCGGCCTGGCCCATGGCGGCGTTGCAGTGGGGGCCGTCGGGGCCGAAGCGCTTGCTTTGCCGCTCCCTTGCCTTCGTCACGCGGGCGCGGATGGCGGCGGACGGCTCACCGGGGCTGCGGTCGGCCAGGTTTTCAAATTCCAGCGGCGGGACCTCGGAGAAGAGGTCGATGCGGTCCAGCATCGGCCCGGAGAGCTTGCCGAGATAGCGCTTGACCTGGGCCGGGGTGCAGCGGCAGCGCCCGGACGGGTGCCCGAACCAGCCGCACTTGCAGGGGTTCATGGCGCACAGGAGCATAAAGTGGCTGGGGTACGTCTCGGACGCCGCCGAACGGACGACGGTCACCTTCCCCTCTTCCATGGGCTGGCGCAGGACCTCCACCACGTCCTTGTGGAACTCCGGCAGCTCGTCCAGGAATAGGACACCGTGGTGGGCCAGGGAAATTTCTCCCGGCCGGGGGAAGGGGTTGCCGCCCCCGGCCATGCCCCCGGCGGAGATCGTATGGTGGGGGGAACGGAAGGGCCGCTGGGTCAGCAGAGGGTGGCGGGGGTCCGTCAGTCCCGCTACGGACCAGATGCCGGAGGTCTCCAGCGCTTCGGGACGGCTCAGCTCCGGCAGGATAGAGGGCAGCCGCTTGGCCAGCATGGATTTGCCCGCTCCGGGGGAGCCAATCAGCAAAAGATTATGTCCACCTGCCGCGGCAATCTCCAGTGCCCGCTTTACATGCTCCTGTCCCATCACGTCCTGCAAGTCCGGCAGGCCGGTTTCCTCCGGCTCCGGTACCCAGACCGGGGCGGGGGAGAGAGGGGTCTCGTTTTTCAAATGGGCCACCAGTGCGCCCACGTCCGGAACGCCGTAGACGGTCAATCCCTCCGCCAGCGTTGCTTCGGCAGCGTTGTCCGCCGGGACGTACAGCGTCCGGATACCTGCTTCACGGGCGGCCAGCGCCATGGGCAATACGCCGCTGACGCCCCGCAGGGCACCGGTGAGACTTAGCTCGCCGATGAAGGCGGCGTCCTTGGGCGGGGTAGGCAGATCTCCGTCCGCCGCCAGCAGCCCTACGAAAATAGGCAGATCGTAGACCGTGCCCGTTTTTTTCGTACCGGCGGGGGCCAGATTGACGGTGATGCGGCTGACGGGAAATTTTGCTCCGCAGTTTTTCACCGCCGCCCGGACCCGTTCCCGGGCCTCCCGGACGGCGGCGTCCGGAAGCCCCACGATGTCGAAGGCGGGCAGACCGCCGGAGAGAAAACACTCGGCTGTGACCTCATAGCCGGCAATACCGTTGAGGCCCAGAGAACGCACAGTGGTGACCATAGCGGCGCCTCCTGAAAAAAGTTAAAATTTTGTTTACATTTTTCTGATTAAAGAAATTGTACCACACTACGTGATTTTTGGGAACCCAAAGGGCGGCAAAGTTAAAAAATAAACATATTTTTCCAAAAAAGAACAAGAAAACCGATTAAGTTTCAAAATCTGAGCTTTTCTGTTTACAAATTGTAGAGGAAGTGCTACAATTACGGCGAATGGTGTTTGAGAAGAGAGAGCCCAAATGCCAAAAACCGGTGAGAGCCGTTCTGCAGACGGTATCCACCGACAGGAGGTAAGAGTTTATGGTAAGAAAATTCAAGTCCATGGACGGTAACAACGCGGCTGCGTATGTCAGCTACGCCTTTACCGAAGTGGCGGGTATCTACCCCATCACCCCGTCTTCTCCCATGGCAGACTATGTGGACCAGTGGGCAGCCAACGGTCAGAAGAACATCTTCGGCACCACCGTCAAGGTGTGCGAGATGCAGTCTGAGGCCGGCGCTTCCGGTACCGTCCACGGTTCTCTGGCAGCCGGCGCGCTGACCACCACCTACACGGCCTCTCAGGGCCTGCTGCTGATGATCCCCAATATGTACAAGATCGCCGGCGAGCTGCTGCCCTGCGTGTTCCATGTGTCCGCCCGTACCGTGGCCAGCCACGCTCTGAACATCTTCGGCGATCATTCCGACGTGATGGCCTGCCGTCAGACCGGCTTCGCCATGCTGTGCGAGAATGACGTTCAGGAGATCATGGATCTGGCTCCCGTGGCCCATCTGGCCGCCATCGAGGGCCGCGTTCCCTTCATCAACTTCTTCGACGGCTTCCGTACCTCTCACGAGATCCAGAAGGTCGCCGTGTGGGATTACGAGGATCTGAAGGAAATGTGCGATATGGACGCTGTTGACGCGTTCCGCAAGCACTCCCTGAACCCCGAGCGTCCCATGATGCGCGGTTCTCATGAGAACGGCGACATCTTCTTCCAGCACCGTGAGGCCTGCAACAAGTACTACGAGGATCTCCCCGAGGTCGTCGAGAAGTACATGGGCAAGATCAACGAGAAGCTGGGCACCAACTATCAGCTCTTCAACTACTATGGTGCTCCCGACGCTGACCGCGTCATCATCGCTATGGGCTCCATCTGCAACGTGGCAGAGGAAGTCATCGACTACATGAACGCTCACGGCGAGAAAGTCGGCATGGTGAAGGTCCACCTGTATCGTCCCTTCCGGGCCGATAAGCTGCTGGCCGCCATCCCCGCTACCTGCAAGGCTCTGGCCGTTCTGGACCGCACCAAGGAGCCCGGCTCCGAGGGCGAGCCTCTCTATAAGGATGTTGTCACCGCTCTGGCCAACGCCAACCGCTTCAATGACATGAAGGTCATCGGCGGCCGTTACGGTCTGGGCAGCAAGGATACGCCTCCCGCCTCCGTCTTCGCCGTGTATGACGAGCTGAAGAAGGACGCTCCCAAGCACGAGTTCACTCTGGGCATCGTGGATGACGTCACCCACCTGTCTCTGGAGGAGAAGGCCGTTCCCGGCGTTGCTCCTGCCGGCACCATCGAGTGCAAGTTCTGGGGTCTGGGCGGCGACGGTACCGTTGGCGCCAACAAGAACTCCACCAAGATCATCGGCGACCATACCGACAAGTACATCCAGGCCTACTTCCAGTATGACTCCAAGAAGACCGGCGGCGTCACCGTCAGCCATCTGCGCTTCGGCGATCAGCCCATCAAGTCTTCTTACTATATCAACAAGGCTGACTTCGTGGCCTGCCACGTGCCTGCCTACATCACCAAGCATTTCCCCATCGTCCGCGATGTGAAGCCCGGCGGTGTGTTCCTGATCAACTGCCAGTGGGATGACGCGGAGCTCAGCCACCATCTGGATGCCGCTTCCAAGCGTTACATCGCCAAGAACAACATCCAGGTCTACACCATCAACGCCATCGACCTGGCCAAGCAGATCGGCATGGGCAAGCGCACCAACACCATCCTGCAGTCCGCCTTCTTCTCTCTGGCAAAGGTTCTGCCTGAGACCGAGGCCCTGCAGTACATGAAGGACGCCGCCACCCATTCCTACCTGAAGAAGGGCCAGGACGTTGTGGACATGAACCACAAGGCCATCGATCTGGGCGCTACCGCTTACAAGAAGTTCGACGTGCCCGCCGATTGGGCTGACGCCAAGGACGAGACTGTGACCACCAAGCTCACCGGCCGCGAGGGCGTTGTGAAGCAGGTGGAGGACATCATGTTCCCCGTGGGCCGTATGGACGGCGACAGCCTGCCTGTTTCCGCCTTCCTGCCTCATGTGGACGGTCAGTTCGAGCAGGGCGCTGCCGCTTATGAGAAGCGCGGCGTGTCCGTCTCCGTTCCTACTTGGGACGCTTCCAAGTGCATCCAGTGCAACAACTGCGCATATGTCTGCCCCCATGCTACCATCCGTCCCTTCGCTCTGACTGAGGAGGAGGCCGCCAAGGCTCCCGCCGCTGCCAAGATCGTGGACGTGAAGGCTGGCAAGGGCAAGGGTGTTTACAAGTACACCATGGCCGTGTCTCCTCTGGACTGCATGGGCTGCGGCGTGTGCGTGGGCGTCTGCCCCGTGGGTGCCCTGACCATGGTTGGCCAGGAAGAGGAAGCCGCACAGCAGGATGTGTTCGACTACTGCGTGGCCGAGGTCGCTCCCAAGGCCGACATGCAGGACAACACCGTCAAGGGCAGCCAGTTCAAGCAGCCCTATCTGGAGTTCTCTGGCTCCTGCGCTGGCTGCGCCGAGACCAGCTATGCCCGTCTCGTCACCCAGCTCTTCGGTGACCGGATGTACATCTCCAACGCCACCGGCTGCTCCTCCATCTGGGGCGGTCCTGCCGCAACTTCTCCCTACTGCACCGATAAGAACGGCCACGGTCCCGCTTGGGCGAACTCCCTGTTCGAGGATAACGCCGAGCACGGCCTGGGCATGTATCTGGGCCAGGAGGCTACCCGTAACCGTCTGGCTGACCTGACCCGTCAGCTGATCGCTGTGGAGTATGCCGATGAGTCCATCAAGGCTGCCGGCCAGAAGTGGCTGGACACCATGGCCGACGGCGCTGCCAACAAGAGCGCTTCCGCCGAGTTCATCGCTGCCATGGAGAACATTGTCTCCGCCCGCGGCGATTGCGACTGCGACGCCTGCAAGCTGGCTCGTGAGATCCTGAAGGACAAGGAATACCTGGAGAAGAAGTCCATCTGGATCTTCGGCGGCGACGGCTGGGCATACGATATCGGCTTCGGCGGCGTGGATCACGTTCTGGCTTCCGGCAAGGACGTCAACGTCTTCGTCTTCGATACCGAGGTCTACTCCAACACCGGCGGACAGGCTTCCAAGTCCTCCAACATCGGCCAGGTGGCTCAGTTCGCCGCTGCCGGTAAGGAGACCAAGAAGAAGTCCCTGGCTGAGATCGCCATGTCCTATGGCTACATCTATGTGGCTCAGGTGGCTATGGGCGCCAACCCCGCTCAGACCATCAAGGCCATCCAGGAGGCTGAGGCTTATCCCGGCCCGTCCCTGATCATCGGCTATGCTCCCTGCGAGATGCACAGCATCAAGGGCGGCATGACCAACTGCCAGGCCGAGATGAAGAAGGCTGTGGAGTGCGGTTACTGGAACCTGTTCCGCTTCAACCCCGCTCTGGAGACCGGCAAGTTCACTGTGGACTCCAAGGAGCCCAAGGAAGAGGAGTATCAGTCCTTCCTGATGAACGAGGCCCGTTACAGCCGTCTGACCCGCGAGTTCCCCGACCGCGCCGAGACCCTGTTCAAGCGCAACGAGGAGGTCGCCATGGAGCGCTATCAGCACCTGCTGAAGCTGAAGGCCATGTACGACGAGAAGTAATTCTCATCCGACAGATCGAAAAGGAGCACGGCATGAGCCGTGCTCCTTTTTTACGTTGACACCTTCGGCAAAATGGGATACAATAAACTGCAACGGCTATGAGCCTGAGAGCCTTGCTGCGCCGTGAAAAGAATGAGATCTATGCTCCGGTAGCTCAGTTGGATAGAGCGTCCGCCTCCTGAGGTTGCGTTACAACGGCCACCTTGGAAAAACTTCATATAGGATTCAAGTTCGAGTTTCTTCGGGCTTAGTCATAAAACCAGCCATGTCTCAGTAGCTCAGTTGGATAGAGCACACGCCTCCTAAGTGGGGAATATAGTGCCCCACTCAAAAGGCACAAGTGTGCGGCATCGAGTTCAAGTACAGTCTGATAATTTCATATGTCTCCGTAGCTCAGTTGGATAGAGCGCGAGCCTCCTAAGCCCGAGGCCCCCGGTTCAAGCCCGGGCGGGGACACCAGTTCTGCAACAAAATCCTTGGGAAAACCAAGGATTTTGTTCTTTTTTTGGATTTTTCAAAACCGGACGGTGGGCACTATTTCACACACCTGAAAGGTGTTTGCTTTATTCGGCGTTTTTTGCTAATCGCTGTTGCCGTCCAACGCGAACCGAACTACATACCGTCACCCCACCAAAACCTTGCTAATCAATTAGCAAGGTTTTTTGATTTTCAGCCGAAAAAAGGGGCGATTTGCTAATTGGACAAAAAAACGGCGCGGAACCTTGCTAATGAAAAAATGGCGAGGGTTGCAGTTGGAACCGGGTCGGTCTGCCAAAAAGCGTACATAGCCGACCAGCTTTGCCGGACGGCTGTGAATTTTCAGAAGGAGGAACAAGTATGAATTGGACGAACACGCGAAACGAGGGCGGCGTTTGGAAACTGCACGATGAGGTGAGCAACGCCGCGTTTGAAAGCATGGAGGCGCTGTGGAGCGCTTTTCTGGAGGTGGGCGACCTGGATATGGTTCGCTCTACGGAGACGGCCCTGCGGCTCATGGCGAGCCATGGTGACCATACCGGCGCTATGAAGCTGCTGGAGGGCATTTACGCCCTGACGGAGCTTACACCCACGAAGGACTTCACCGACTGCCAGCGGCATCCCGCTCTGGCGCAGATGTTCATGGAGGAATTTCTGGCGGAGAGCGAGGACTTTATCTTTGACACCGGTATGGACAATGTGATGGACCTGATCATGAACGAGGCCCGGTGATGGTCTCACCCCGCAGCCGTCCGTCAAGGCGGACGGCTGTGAATCTGAGAAAAGGAGAATGGACCTATGGACAAGTGCAAGGTGATCGCCGTCACAAACCAAAAGGGCGGTGTCGGCAAGACCACCACCGCGGTCAATTTAAGCGTGGGACTGGCACGGCACGGGAAGAAAGTGCTGCTGGTGGATACAGACCCCCAAGGGAGTCTTACAGTGAGCATGGGGATCAAGAATCCGGACGAGCTGGATACAACGATCTCCGACTTGATGCAGGTCATTGTAGAGAACGGCAGTCTCACTCCACCGGATCATGGCATCCTGAAAAATTCGGAGGGCGTTGATCTGGTACCCTCCAACATCGGCCTCTCCAGCTTTGAGGTGAGCCTTGTGAACACCATGAGCCGAGAGTTCGTTCTGCGGGGCTACCTCGGGGAGATCAAGCAAAGCTATGACTATATCCTCATTGACTGTATGCCCTCGCTGGGGATGCTGACCATCAACGCCTTGGCAGCGGCAGACAGTGTGTTGATCCCCTGTCAGGCCAATTATCTTTCCACCAAAGGCTTAAAGCTGTTGATGGGGTCCGTTGCCAAGGTGCGCCGACAGATCAACCCGGCGCTGAAAATCGACGGTATCCTGCTGACTATGGTAGACAGCCGCACCAATAACGCCAAAAGCATCATCGCCGCTTTGCGGCAGATGGGGAGCGGCCTCCGGGTGCTGAATACGGAAATACCCTTTTCCGTCCGGGCGGCGGAGTGCAGCGTAGAGGGCAAGAGTATTTTTGCCCATGACGGCAAGGGGAAGGTGGCAGCGGCGTATTCGGCGCTGGTGGAGGAGGTGATGGCTCTTGAGCAGAGAAAACGTGATCGACCTGGGGCTGAACGATGCCTATAATGACCTGTTCTCCACACAGGAGGAACGGGACAACGCCCAGCGCAGCTATGTGATCGACCTCGCACCGGAGCAGATCGGTGACTTCCCAAACCATCCCTTTCATGTGCGGATGGACGAGAGCATGATGGAACTGGCGGAGAGCGTGAAACAGTATGGCGTTCTGGTTCCCTCACTGGTGCGGCCTCTGCCGGACGGCGGCTATCAGATGGTGTCCGGCCACCGGCGCAAACGGGCGGCGGAGCTTGCGGCACTGCCTGTGCTGCCATGTATCGTCCGTGACCTGACCGACGATGAAGCCGTCATCATCATGGTGGACAGCAACCTTCAGCGGGAGCGTGTGCTTCCATCTGAAAAAGCCTTTGCCTACAAAATGAAACTGGACGCCATGAAACGCCAAGGGCAGAGGACAGATTTAACTTCTGTGCCACTGGCACAGAAGTCTGGCAGCAAAACTTCTCGTCAACTTTTGGGTGAGCAGGTGGGAGAAAGTCAAGACCAAGTGCGCCGCTACATCCGCCTGACAAAGCTGATCCCGGAATTGCTGGATATGGTGGATCATTCTGTGTTGAAGGAACCGGGCAAACTGCAAATGGCTCTGCGTCCCGCCGTGGAGCTATCCTATCTGACAGAGGAGGAACAGAGCGCCTTGTTGGAGGCAATGGTGAGTGAGGATCGTACCCCATCTCATGCGCAGGCCATCAAAATGCGGGAATTTTCCGAAAAAGGGAGATTGAATCCGGATGTGATCCTCTCCATCATGCAGGAGGAGAAGCCAAATCAGGTGGAACAGGTGAAGATCGCACGGAACCGCATCGACAGATTTTTCCCCGCGGGGACGCCCGCACAGAAAATCGAGGAAACCATTGTAAAGGCGCTGGAACTGTACCGCAGGCGGGAGCGGTCTATGGAGCGGTAAATAATGGCCCGCGATCATACGCCAAGGGGGAAGTCTGCCCTTTCGCGGTGCAGGTGCTCCTGCCGTGCTCCCCCTCTCACACTCTCCCCCTGAATTATTATACCAGCTGAAAGAGAAAAACTTCTCTATCCTTTTTCAGCCGGTAATGAACTTTCGGGAGATCCCACATAAAAAATCAAACATGGGCTTTGCGTGACCTCACGGTATCCCGTGAGATTTTTTCTGCCCAGAATTCAAATTTGGAGGTAAAAAACATGAAACGAAAACTCGTACCCCATGTGGCTCGGTTCCTGTGTGTATTGGCTTTGTCAGCCAGTATGACCACAGCCGCCCTTGCTGCGGACCCTTCGGCCCCCTCGCAGTGCTACCCCACCGCCGTTACCCGGAGCGAGGACGGCGGCGAGATCCGGAAGATGTATGATCTTGGACCGGAGGATGACCCTGCCGGTATCCCCCGTTCTGATTTTGAACAGGACGGATGCCATTATACCCTCATTGACCTGCTGAAACAGGAATTGCCTGCCAACGAGAGCCGCCAGCATACGGAAACCGTGTCTGTGAACAGCAAGAGTAAGGACATGAGTGCTGTGTTGGCACTGCTGCCGCAGACAAAGGAATTTATCACAGAGGATGGCCTCGCCGGAGTACTGTCCCTGAAGCTGGATACGGTAAATGTGGAGGTCGCTGGCTACGGCAGCGCCACCAGGGAAATCGCCACCAAGCGCAGTTACCCCAATCTTGCCGAACAGGATACGCAGTATCTTCCCAAAACCATTACGGAAAACGGCAAGACCCTGACACTCACGGACATCCAGTGGCAGACGGACAACACCGCTAACATGGATGGTTACGCCGTGGCGGATCGCTACACAGCCGTTGCCACCTATTCCGGCAGCGCCACCAACTCTTATATCAAGGGCTACACCGTCACCGCTGATTATGTGGGCACGGTCAGCCGCATCAATCTGAACAAGATCCGCTATGTGGCTATCTTTGAGGGTACGGCGCTGGAGCCTGATCCCACTGATGTGCCCACACCGGACGCCGTAGTTGAGCAGCCCGAAGAAACGCCCACCGGCGAAAAAAACGCTGTTCTGCCCGTGGCAGTCATTGTTGTGACGGCACTGCTGGGCGGCGGAGCATTTTATATGATCAAGAGAAGGAGATGAGAAAGCATGAAGAAAAAACTGAGCGCGCTTTTTTATGTGCTGTGCCTGACTGCGGCACTGGCCGTTCCCGCCGCCGCTTATTCGTATGACATTGCCGCTCCCGGTGACCCGGAGTATGGGATGCCTACATCGGTGGAGCCGATCTTCACCGCTGACCGGGGCGAACGGCCCAATATGGATGTGAGCAAGAACGCCGCGCTTATTCCGCCTGCTTTTGGTTCAGAGAGCATGAACGCCCTCCACACCGGGGAATACCTCACGCCCAACCTTGCCCCCGGTGGTATTCCCGCGTCCGGTGCGGTCATTGGCGGCAGCGCCGCCACTGTTGTCACACCCGGCAGTGCCTCCGGCGTTGTCACACCCGGCAGCACGGTGAATGGCGGCAGCGGCTATCAGCCCTCTGTGCTGTTCACGGAGGTAACGAGTGACCTCTACTACAAAAACGGCTCCCTCGGCAGGCTGGAGATCCCCACGCTGGATCTGAGCGTCCGCATTTATCAGGGGACGGACAGCAAGACGCTTGCCAAGGGCGTCGGGCATTTTGAGGACACCAGCATTTGGAACGGCAACGTCTGCCTCGCCGCCCATAACCGGGGCGCCAACAGCTACTTCGGCCAGATCCACACGCTGGACATCGGGGACAAAATTACCCTGACCACCAAGCTGGGCACCCGCACCTACAAGGTAACGGATGTTTTCAAGGTCAGCGAAACGGATCGCGGCGGTCTTGCGGACTCTGGCGAAAATATGCTGACGCTCTACACCTGCGTCCGCAACCAGCGGGACCAGCGCTGGTGCGTCACCGCAGCGGAGGTCTGATACTCGCTGAAAAAAGAAATCGCACGATGGATTGTTTTAGACTTCTATGGTACTGTTTGGGACAGCAAAGCCCCAACATACACATAGGAGGCCATTGACCATGAAAAACAGTCTGAAGCACATTTTGTCTATTCTCACCTGCGTGACACTGACCGCTGCGCTGGCTTTTCCCGTTCAGGCGGCGGGAGTCTCATCCATCCGCGTGGGCAGCTATAAAGGGAATACGCTGGCGGTAGGTGAACGCAGCGGCCTGATCCTCGCCCCTGTTGGCACGGAATATACCGTTACCTCCAGTGATCCCGGAACGGTGGCGGTGGAGCAGGTCATGGGCTTTTGGGTCGCTGTCGGAAAGACGGAGGGAACCGCGGAGATCATCGCCGTTGACCGGGCCGGAGCGCGAGGGAGCCTAACGCTTACCGTCGGCTCCGGCAAAGACACCACCCCATCCGCCAACGAAGAAACGACGAACCAGCAGGAGGATCAGGACGCACGTCAGGAGATCGTCCGGCTGGTCAATCAGGTGCGCCGTGAAAACGGCGCGCCAGAGCTGACGGTCAACGCGGCTCTGATGGACGCGGCGCAGCATTGCGCGTCCCTGCGTGTCACATACCACCAGAATAAGGTGGAGTGCGAGGCGGTAGCGGCTGCTGGGTATCCCTATGGATTTGGATCGAACATCACCGCATTCACGAATGTGCCCACCTCTGAAACCGCAGAGCGGGCAGTGGAGAATTGGCGGAATTCTCCCGGCCACTTC
>OLFV01003048.1_pt1 | contig 11131 bp, 9 predicted proteins | sample 1605551 | NCBI WGS metagenome assembly OLFV01 (sample SAMEA3888922, study PRJEB22519) | human gut metagenome | biome: human gut; feature: human-associated habitat; material: faeces | place: Denmark | collected 2011
GCAGCGCGCCGGACGACCGCCGCCGTCCGCCGCAGGCCGCCCCGGCCCCGGCCGGCAAGCACGGCCGCAAGGCAAAGAAGGCCAAAAAGCCGAAGAAGAAAAAGAGTCTCGGCCGCCGGCTGCTGATCCTGTTCCTTGTGCTGGCCATCCTCGCGGGCCTGTACCTGACGGCGGTGTATTCCGACATTCCGTTCATCGCCAAGTGGCGCACGGCCTATATCCAGACGGCCATGAACACGCTCAGCCACCAGTGGCTGGCCACGGCGTTCATCCCACGCAGCGTCATCGACAAGGTCGTTGCCGAAATGGAGGCGGCCAGGGAGGCGCAGATCGGCGTCAACAGTGAGTGGGACGAGGGAGAGATCGAGTCCCGCAACCCCACGCTCACGGACACCAAGGGCATGAGCAAGGAAGAGATCACGTTTTATAACCTCTTCTGGGAGGTGGATGTGCCGAGCATGCAGGCGTATGTCAAGGAGCATCCCGACGTCCTCGCCGCCGGCTGGAGCCGCATCAACATCGACCATTCCGCGCTCACGGATAACGGCACCAGCATCCGCACCATTCAGGGTGAGCAGGTGCTCGCGATCGATGCGCAAAATGAGATTATGATCGCGCGCGTGAAAGGCAGCACCTACCGCGGCGTGCTCGTCATCATGAAAGACCCGTCGCGCCTGAGCCTGGAGGCCGCGTCCACGCTCGGCAGCGTCGGCCAGGTCTGCGGCAAGATCGCCGAGGCCCACGGCGGCGTCATCGGCATGACCGGCTCGGGCTTCATCGACCCGGGCGGCAACGGCAACGGCGGCACCCTCGCGGGCTACGCCATGTGCAACGGCAAGTCCTACGGCAGCCATATGGGCTATGGCTACAAGCGCCTCGAGCTGCATAAGGACAACCGCATCTACATCCGCGACTGCGATTCCGAGGTCTCGCCCGACACGACGGACGCGGTCGAGTTCTCGCCCGCCATGATTATCGACGGGGAGACGGTCGTCAATGCCCGCAGCGGTTTCTCCGACCTGCAGCCGCGCGCCTGCCTCGGCCAGTCGAAGTACGGCGAGATCATTGCCCTGCTCGTCGAGGGCCGGCTCACGACGTCGGTCGGCATCAGCGTGCCGGACTGCGCGGCCATCATGGCCAAGCACGACTGCATGCAGGCCATGAACCTCGACGGCGGCACCAGCGCCATGATCTGGTACAAGGGCAAGTACATCATGCGCAGCTCCAACCCCGCGCTCACCGCGGGTCGCACGCTGCCGAACGCCTTTGTCTACGCTGGAAAATAACGTCACAGACAACGTCCCTGACCGCCGGTCAGGGACGTTTGTGCGCAATGCGCAAAAGATTTCCCGGAAAACGGGTGCAGATTCGTGAAAATGGGGCTTGCAATCCGGCGCGGGAAGTGGTAGAGTAACACCATCGAGAAACCGATGACCGAGAGGAGTACCCATTCACGAAGCTTTCAGAGAGCAGCGGACGGTGGAAGCGCTGCAGCGGACGGGTGGCGAATGGACTCGCGAGGGCAAACCGATTGCAGCAGCATGAGGGGCGACGGTGGCCGCGGCCGTTATCCGGCGGAGCGTATGATCGTACGTGCAAAGTGGGCGCATGAGCGCCAACATGGGTGGCACCGCAGGAGTTACAGTCTTGTCCCATGAAACGGAAGGAACCGTTTCGTGGACGAGGCTTTTTTTATTGCTCAAATCACCGCAGGAGGGATGCATATGACCCGCAAAACCAGACGATGGCGTGGCGGCCGGAGAATTTTTGCCGTGTCAGACCGTATCCGAAGATTGCAAATAAAAAACCATCACTTTCAATATAAGGAGAATCAACTATGAATAAGACTTTCCAGAAGATCGTCGGCGGCGTGCTCGCCGTCACCGCGCTCATGGGCCTGTCCGCCTGCGGCAGCAAGACCGAGGACAACAAGGCCGAAGGCAAGACCTACAAGGTCGGCATCGTGCAGTTTGTGGACGATGCGTCCCTCAACCAGATCGAGGCGGCCATCGAGGCCGAGCTCGATGCCAAGGCCGCGGAGCTGGGCGTGACCTTTGACTACACGCTCTACAACGGCCAGGCCGACGCCACGACGCTCAACCAGATCGGCGCCGAGCTTGTCAGCAAGGGCATGGACCTCATCGTCCCGATCGCGACCCCGGCCGTGAAGATCATGCAGTCCGCCACCGAGGACACCGAGATCCCCATCGTTTTCTCCGCCGTCTCTGACCCCGTCGGCGCCGGCATCGTCGACGCGCTCGACGCGCCCGGCGGCCGCATCACCGGCACGAGCGACGCGCTCAACACCAAGGGCCTGCTCGATCTGATGCTCGCCCAGAACCCGGACACCAAGACCGTCGGCCTGCTCTACTCCAAGAGCGAGGACTCCTCCAAGCAGCCGATCGAGGACGCGAAGGCCTACCTCGAGAGCAAGGGCATCCGCTGCGTGGAAAAGACCGGCACCACCACCGATGAAGTCACCTCCGCCGTCGACGCGCTCATCGCCGAGAAGGTCGACGCCGTCTTTACTCCGACCGACAACACCATCATGACCGCCGAGCTCGCCATCTACGAGAAGTTCCTCAATGCCAAGATCCCGCAGTACTGCGGCGCGGACTCCTTCGCCCTCAACGGCGCGTTCGTCGGCTACGGCGTGGATTACACCAAGCTCGGCACCATCACGGCCGACATGGTCGTGCAGGTGCTGGTCGACGGCAAGGACCCCGCCACGCTGCCCGTGACCACGTTCGATAACGGCATTGCCATGATCAACAGCGAAAGCTGCGCCGCCCTCGGCTATGACATCGCTGCTGTCAAGCAGGCGTTTGACGGTAAGTGCAGCTCCGTGCTCGAGACGACCACGCAGCAGAATTTTGACTGATATCTGACATCCCGAAGGAGGGAGCTCCATGCTGACCGTTTTGCAGACGGCGCTTGAGGTCGGCCTCATTTACGGCCTCGTCGCGCTGGCGCTGTTCATCAGCTTTTCCATCCTGAATATCGCCGACCTCTCCACGGACGGCTGCTTCACGCTCGGCTGCGCCGTGGGCGCCATGCTCACCATCGCCGGCCACCCGATCCTTGCGCTGTTCGCGGCCATGGCGGCGGGCATGCTCTCGGGCTACGTTACGGCCTTTTTGCAGACGCGCCTCGGCGTTGAGAGCATCCTCGCCGGCATCATCTCGAACACCGGCCTTTACACGATCAACCTCGCGGTCATGGGCTTTTCGTCCAACGTGTCCATCACCGGGGTCGACACGGTGTTTTCACTCTTCAAGGGCCTTGTCGGCGGGCAGTGGAGCCGGCTGATCCTGCTCGCGCTCATCGCGGTGGTGGTCGTGATCGTGCTCATCCGCTTTTTCGGCACATCCCTGGGCCTGTCCATCCGCGCCACGGGCGACAGTCTCGATATGGTCAGCGCTTCCTCCATCAACCCCAAAGCCACCATCACGATCGGCCTGTGCCTGGCCAACGCCCTCACGGCGCTGTCCGGCTGCCTGATCGGGGAGTATAACAAGTTTTGCGACATCAACCTCGGCACCGGCATGGTCACGATCGCGCTGGCGAGCCTCATCATCGGCGAGGTCTTTGCCGGTCACCGCGGCGGTGTTGGCAAGCGCGTCGTCTGCGTCGTGCTCGGCAGCATCGTCTACCGCTTCATCATCGCGCTGGCGCTGCGGCTGAACATCTCGGCCGAGTATTTCAAGCTCGTGTCCGCCGTCATCGTGGCCGTCGCCATCGCCGCGCCGAACATGAAGGGCTACGTCCATCTGGCGAAGATCAAGTCCAACGCCCGCAAGCTGCGCGCCCTGTCCGGAAAGGGGGACGAGACCGATGCTTGAAGTTTCCCACATCTCCAAGACGTTCAACGCCGGCACCGTGAACGAGAAGCGTGCCCTGTCCGATCTCTCGCTCCGGCTGGCCGACGGGGAGTTTGCCACCATCGTCGGCTCCAACGGCGCCGGCAAGAGCACGCTCTTCAACGCCATCGCCGGCGTGTTCTATGTCGATACCGGCACCATCACGCTCGACGGGCGGGACATCACGTTCCTGCCGTCGTATAAGCGCAGCCGCCGCATCGGCCACCTGTTCCAGGACCCGCTCAAGGGCACCGCGCCGCACATGACCATCGAGGAGAACCTCGCCGTGGCCTACCTGCGCTCTTCGGACCGGCACGTGCTCTTCGGCCGCGTGAGCCGCCGCGACCGCGACTTTTTCCGTGATGCGCTCGCCCAGCTCGACATGGGGCTGGAGGACCGCATGAACACGCCCGTCGGCCTGCTCTCCGGCGGCCAGCGCCAGGCGCTGACGCTGCTCATGGCCACCATGGTCACGCCCGAGCTGCTGCTGCTCGACGAGCACACGGCCGCGCTCGACCCCGTCACGGCCGACAAGGTGCTCGCGCTCACGCGCAGCGTCGTGTCGGAGCGCAGCATCTCCTGCCTCATGATTACGCACAACATGCATCAGGCGCTCGAGCTCGGCACGCGCACGCTCATGATGGATGCCGGCCGCATCGTGCTCGATGTCTCCGGCCCGGAGCGCGCGGGCATGACCGTGCAGGGCCTGCTCGACGCCTTCGCCGCCAAGGCGGGCGAGGCGTTTGATAACGACCGCGTCCTGCTGTCCACGGCCGAGGACAAGGAAAACTGAATTCCGGCAAAGAAAAATCAGCCGCCCACCGGGCGGCTGATTTTTTGCGTTTATCAACTTAATAGAACGTGGCCACCGGCTCCTCCGGCTTTTCGACCTCCTGCACGGACTGCACCGTGAACACGGGGCCCTTACGCCCGTAGGCGCGGTGGAACTTGTAGTCCAGCCGGGCCGTGATGACGGCCCACTCGTCGTTGCGGATCTCGTCGGCGCGGTCCCACACGCAGATGATGCCCGCGAACTGAATGTCCTGCACGCAGCAGGTCATGATGTGCCGCCCGGCGATGAAGCAGCCCTTCGGCACGTTCTTGCGCACGAGGCAGCGGCACTTGACCTCAATGGTCTTGCCGTCGTACTTTTTCGGCTCCTCGGACATGTCGCGGTACCAGATGGCGAAGTCGCGGTCCTCGATCTCGACGACCGGGGCGTCAAGGTCGAACGGCAGCGGGTCCTCAATGTCGTCGTACACGACCTTGCCGTCAGTGTATTCATATGCGATGTCGCACCGGCGGGAGATGGCGCGGATGATGCGGTGCATCTCCATGCGGTCCATGCTGTCACTGTAGCGGTTGAGCACGACGAGCTCGGCGCTCTTGAGCTTGTCCACCATGAGCTGGCGCATGTTCGCGTTGTAGCTCAAAAACGACGTCGCATCGCAAAACAGGAATTCCTGCGCGACCGCCCAGCCCTCCGGCAGGTTGCCGTAGAGCGAGTCGAGCATCCACATGCCGTTGAATTCCACGAGCACGCGCTCGGGCTGGATCTCGTCCTGCAGTGCCTTCAGGTGTTCGACCGTGAGGTCGGACTCCTCGTCGATGTTGCGCACAAAGACGTTCCCGGCGCAGAACTTGTCCGGCTCGTAGACCTCCTCGCCCTCTTCGCACAGCAGCAGCAGCGTGCGCTCGCCCTTGTGGAAGCGCTCGTCCTCGAGCGTCTCCTGAATGAATTTCGTCTTGCCGGCCTCCAGAAAGCCGGTGAACAGGTACACCGGCAGATCCGGTGCCTGCTGTTTCGTGTCAGCCAATGTGGAACAGCTCCTTCAGTGCATCCTCGGCCAGGTGCGACCCGATCACGCACACGCGGCCGGTGACCTGTGCGCTGCCGCGGCGGACGTCGGACTCGCCGGGCACGTAGTCGAAGTGGATCCAGCCGCCGTCGGTCGCGGGCACGATGCCCTTGGCGCGCAGCACGACGCCGTAGCGGTGCTCGTTGATGAGCGCGTCGAGCGCGGTGCGGATCTCGTCGTCGGTGTATTTGCGCGGCGTCTCGGTGCCCCAGCTTGTGAACACCTCGTCCGCGTGGTGGTGATGGTGGCCGCAGCAGTGATCGTGGTCATGCTCGTCGTGGTCATGGTCGTGGCCGCAGCAGTGATCGTGGTCATGCTCGTCATGGTCATGATGATGTTCATGCTCGTGGTCGTCATCATCGTCATCATCATCGTCATGGTGATGATGGTGGCCGCAGCAGCATTCGTGGTCGTCCCCATCGTCGTCGTGATGGTGATGGTGCTCGTGCTCGTCTTCGTCGTCGTCCTCGGCGGCCTCAGCCTTGAGGTGCTCGAGCTCGGCGGACAGCGTATCGCGCCGCTCCATCGTCTCGAGGATCTGCTTGCCGTCGAGCTCCGTCCAGGGCGTTGTCACGATCGTGGCGGTCGGGTTCTTCTCGCGCAGCAGCGCCACGGCGGCGTCGAGCTTCTCGGGGCGGATGCCCTCGGTGCGCGAGAGGATGATGGCGCTCGCGTTCTCGACCTGGTTGTTGAAAAACTCGCCGAAGTTTTTCATGTACATCCTGCACTTGTTCGCGTCCACGACGGTCGTGAAGCCGTTGAGCACCAGCTCGTCGGACTGCACGCCCTGCACGGCGCGGATGACATCGCTCAGCTTGCCGACACCCGAGGGCTCGATGAGGATGCGGTCGGGGTGGAACTGCGCGAGCACCTTCTGCAGCGCGTCGGCAAAGTCGCCCACGAGGCTGCAGCAGATGCAGCCGGAGTTCATCTCGTTGATCTGCACGCCGGAGTCCTTGAGGAAGCCGCCGTCGATGGCGATCTCGCCAAACTCGTTTTCGATCAGCACGATCTTTTCGCCTGTGTAGGCCTCGGCGATCAGCTTTTTGATGAGCGTGGTCTTGCCGGCGCCAAGAAAACCGGAGAAAATATCAATTTTTGTCATAAAAGAAAGCACTTCCTGTCTGGGGGCACACCCCAAAATTTTGTCCATTATTATAGCACATATTTGTGAACGAAACAAGTCCGGCACGTCGAGGAAACGGTGTTGTGTTTTTTCTGCCGCTGCGGTAAAATGACGGCATGAAACGAAATGATTTTTGGATAACTGCAAAACGAAACTGGCGCGCACTCGCCTACCTGCTCGTGCTCACGGTGCTGGCGGTCGTGCTCGTGGTCATATGCGTCCGGCGCGGACAGGGTGCCGCGCAGCCCTCGCCCACGCCGCGTACCTCGGCCGAGGTGCGCAAGGACGCGGCGCAGGCACTGCTGGACGGCATGACCACGCACGAGAAAATCTGCCAGCTGCTCATCGTGCACCCCGAGGTGCTCACGGACGGCGGCGCCGTCACGGCCATGACGGATGACCTCGCCGCCGCGCTGCGGGACTATCCCGTCGGCGGCTTTCTGCTCTCGGCGGGCAACATGACCTCCGGCGAGCAGCTCGCGGCGCTCACGTCCGCGCTCTCGGCAGCCGATGTCACGGCCCCGCTCGTCACCGTGGACGAGGAGGGCGGCCGCGTCGCGCGCCTGATGAACACCGTCGGCACGACGAAGCTCAACAGCATGTACAGTTACCGCAGTCTCGGCACGCAGGGCGCGTATGACAATGCGCAGACCCTCGCGCACGACATCGCGGCCTACGGCTTCAATACGGACTTTGCGCCCGTGGCCGACGTCTGGACGAACAAGCGCAGCAACGCCATCGGCGACCGCGCCTACAGCGATGATTATGACGAAGCGGCCACGCTTGTCGCCGCCGCCGTGAGCGGCTTTCGCGATGCGGGGGTCATCTGCTGCCTGAAGCATTTTCCCGGCCACGGCAGCACGGCCACGGACTCGCACAACGGCGCCGCCACGGTCGACAAGACGCTCCCGCAGCTGCGGCAGGAGGACCTCAAGCCCTTCGTCTCCGGCATCGCCGCCGGGGCGGACATGGTCATGGTCGGCCACCTGACCGTGCCGACGATGGACGATGTGCCCGCGTCCCTCTCGCACAAGCTCGTCACGAACCTGCTGCGCTACGACCTCGGCTTCCGCGGCGTCATCGTCACGGACGGGCTGCAGATGCAGGCCCTCGCGCAGTACACCGATGGGGAGAAGGCCGTGCTTGCCCTCGCCGCCGGCAACGACATGCTGCTCGAGATCGGCGACGTGCCCGGCGCGGTCGCGGCCGTGGAGCAGGCGCTCGCGGACGGCACACTCACGCAGGCGGCGCTCGATGCGAGCGTGCTGCGCGTGCTGCAGCTCAAGCTCGCGCACGGCATCGTGCCGCTGCCGGAGGCCGGCTGACACTCATAATTTTTTAAGAAAGGTGTGGTATCCTCATACTGGGCGCGGCCGTCCGGCCCGCCCGGCATCCTCCCTTTCTTTTTTCCCCCAACAGATCAGCCGCTGTCCTTTGACAGCGGCTGATCTGCGTTTGCTGCAGGATGGGGAAAAGATATAGAGCAGCGGGGGAGCTCGAGGGGGCAAGGCCCGTCTCGAATGGAATCTTGCGCGCCGGCGCAGCGGCTGATCTATGATCATTTCCGGTTGTAGACCGGCGCAAAACGTGGTATCCTAAGCTATCATGACCAGAGAGGTGACCATCCTTGCAATTTGTTGACATTGAAAAGAAGGACGGCGGCGCGTTCCTGCACCGCTACGACCTGCACTATATCGACCGCACCGGCTGCCCGCGCACATATGAGATGGTCAGCCGCGACCGGAACATCGACTCGCTCGAGCACCTGCAGCACCACCGCACGGACGCGGTCGTCATGGTGCTCACCGACGCTGCGCGCGAGCACATCGCGCTCATCCACGAGTTTCGCATGGAGCTCGGCCAGCGCATCTACGGTCTGCCCGGCGGCCTCATCGAGCCGGGGGAGACGCCCGAACAGGCGGCCCGCCGCGAGCTGCGCGAGGAGACCGGCCTGCGCCTGACGGCCATCACGCACGTCCTGCCGCCGGCAGCGTGCACGGTCGGCATCGGCGATGAGCGCACGGTCTGCGTGTTCGGCACGGCGGAGGGGACGTTCCGCCCGAGCACCGATCCCATGGAGGAGATCGAGTCGGCGTGGTACACGCGCGCGCAGGTGCGCGCCCTGCACGAGACGGACCTCTTCGGTTCCTGGGCGCTGGCCTACAGCTGGATGTTCGCAAACGGCTGCCTGCCGGGCGTCTGAGGGCACCAAATTCACGATCACGGAGCGATCATCATGTTTTATTCGGAAATTTATCAGCCGGGCGTCGCCGATTTTGACCGCAGCGGCAAGTTTGGTTACGAGGCGATCCTGCGCATTTTTGAAAACACGGCCAGCCGCCACTCCGACAGCTCGGGCGACGACATCATTGCGGAAAGCCGCAACGGCATCACCTGGGTGCTGACCGACTGGCGCGTGCAGATTATGCGCCGGCCGGACAGCAAGGCGCCCCTGCGCGTCACGACCTGGGTGCGCGACAGTGTGCCCACCGGGCGCATCTTCCGCGACTATACGCTCGCGGACGAGACCGGCACGGAGCTCGTGCGCGCCGAGTCGCGGCTCGTATTGTTCGACCTGCGCGCGCAGAAGATCCTCCGCATCGACCAGACGCGGTTCCGGTCCTACCGGCCGGAGGCGCGCGGCGTGTTTGCGTCCGCCGCGCCTCGCCTGCGCGCACCCGATGCGTTCGATGGGGAGACGGTGCTGCCCCTGCGCCGCAGCGACATTGACTTCAACGGTCACGTACATAACACGAAGTATCTCGACCTCGCGCTCGAGGCCCTGCCGGATACGGTTCCCCGGGACGCGTTCACGGGCTTTCGCATGGTCTATCCGAAGGCGGTCAAGGATGTGGAGGCCGTCACGCTCAAATACACCCTGACGGACACCGGCCCCTTCGTGTGCGTCTATAGCGGCGACACGCTCTGCACGCTCATCCTCTTCGAAACATGAAGATACCCCCGCTGCGAAAAATGCAGCGGGGGTGTTTTCAGCTTTCCGCGAATCGGTCGACATACGCGCGCATCTCCTGCCGCGAGTCGATGCCGTGCACGCCCGCAATGAACGCGCGCTTTTCCTCGTCCGTGAGCGCCGAAAACTTTGCCAGCGCCTGCTGGTTGTGCACCAGCGCCATGCCCAGCCCGACCGGGATGGCCGGCTGCGTGCCTGCTTCGTGCAAAGGGTCCACCTTCCTCTGTGTCCGGTTTCGGAGCGGGTGCTCCCTAACCATAGTATGGCACAGATGGGAAAATAGAATACATCAGCCCAGATCGAGCACCTGCCGCGCGGCGTAGCCATCCTTGCGCAGCGCGCCGTCGAGCAGCTCGCAGCGCGTGATGTCCAGCCGCACCGCGTGCAGCATCGCGGGCATCTGCTGCAGCTGCTGCAGCTGCACGCCGCGCGCCTCGATCACGCTGCGGTACTCGTTGCTCAGCGGGTCGATGTATACGGCCGTGCCCGTCATCTGCAGCCCGGCGAGCGAGTCCATGCCCGCGTAGCTGTCGTACACGGCGGCGGAGATCGCCCCATTCCACCAGATGCCCTTGAACTTCAGCCCGCCCTCGGTGAGGATGTAGAGCTTACCGTCCACGCGCAGGTATTCCAGCGGCGTACACCGCACCCACTTGCCGCAGCCGGTCGCGAGCGCGAGCGTGTTGTGCGCTTCCAAAAAGGCGTCGATGCGCGCCTTGAGCGCGTCCGTCGGCATCGGGGCCTCCGGCGGGCAGAAGGCCTTGGCGATCAGTTCGGCCGCGGCGACGGTCTCGTCCTCGCCCTTCGGGCGGAAGGTCACGCGCTTTTGCACGCCGGCCGTCACGACCGGGCCGTCCTCGCCCGCGGCGACGGTGATGACGTTTGCGTATCCGCTCCAGTCGCGCGGGGCGCGCTCGGCGGGGAAGAGCTTGCAGTTGCCGATGACCGTGCCGAGGATGTAGGCCGTGCGGCGCGCGTCGGCGTCATAGATGATGGCGGTGATGTTCATGGGTTCCTTGCCTCCGGAAGAATCAAAATATGAGATATTGTGAGTATAACACGCAAAGAATGGATTGTAAAATCGAAAGCCGGATGTTACAATGAGAAAAAATCTGAAACAGAAACGAGGTCTTGCCATGCTCTGCCCGAAATGCGGCGCGCAGCTGTCTGACAGCGCCGTGATCTGCCGCGCCTGCGGCGCCATGCTGCCCGAGCAGCCCGCCGCCGCACAGGCACCGTATCCTCCGGCATCCCAGCCGGCCGAAACCGCCGCGCCCGCCCGGCCCGGCGCCCCGCGCACCTGCGCCCAGTGCGG